>RCMY010002708.1_pt1 | contig 15975 bp, 11 predicted proteins | sample 2041341 | NCBI WGS metagenome assembly RCMY01 (sample SAMN09708234, study PRJNA481090) | Marine sediment metagenome, whole genome shotgun sequencing project. | reverse complement strand
AGCTGCGGGTATTCGTTCTGCAGCGTGTTGAAGCAGTGCGGGCACTGGGTGATGATCTTCTTCACACCCATGGTGTTGAGTGTCTCGACGTTCTGCTTGGCGAGCATCTGGAAGATGTACTCATTGCCAGAGCGGCGGGCAGGATCGCCGGTGCACAGCTCGGCCGGGCCGAGGATGGCGTAGTCGATGCCCGAGCGATCGAGCAGCTTCGACATGGCCTGGGTGACCTTCTGGTTCTTGTCGTCGAAGGATCCGGCGCAGCCGACCCAGTAGAGGTACTCGTGGTCGAGGATCTCGGTGCCGTCGACGATCGGGATGTCGAGGTTCTTGGCCCAGTCGGCCCGAGTGCTCTGGGAGATGCCCCATGGGTTGTTCGAATTCTCCATCGAACGGAACGCCGAACCGAGCTCGGTCGGGAAGTCGGATTCCATGAGGGTGAGGTAGCGGCGCATGTCGAGGATCTTGTCGAGGATCTCGATGTTGACCGGACAGATCTCGTCACATGCCTTGCAGCTGGTGCAGGCCCAGACCTCTTCGGTGGTGACTCGTTCGAAGATCCAGTCGGCCTTCACTTCGATGTCTGCCTCGACGCCGATGGGGGGAGGAACGGCCGGATCGCCGGTACGGGCCATGACTTCGCCGGTCTTGAGGACGATCTCGCGCGGGTCGAGTGGCTTGCCCGTTGCGTTGGCGGGGCAGACCGAGGTGCAGCGGCCGCACATGGTGCAGGCGTCGGTGTCGAGGAGCTGCTTCCAGGTGAAGCTGCCGATCGTGGAAGCGCCGAAGGTCTCGAGGCTGGTGTTCTCGAGGTCGGGCATCGCCTTCATGGCGCCCTTCGGGCGGTCACGGTCTTTGAGGTACATGTTCAGTGGTGAGGTGAACATGTGGCGGAGCATGGTGCCGGGGATGATGGCGAGGAAGACCACGAAGCTGAGCACGTGGGCGATCCACCAGCCCTGGTGCCAGCCCGAGAGGTTGCCGAGGGGCTCGACGGCCACCGAGAGCGGATAGCCGATGACGCTCCACTTCTCGAACTCTGGCTGATCCTGGAGGGCGATGCGGAACGCCTCGGCGCCGAAGCCGGTCACACCGATGGCGAGCAGGGTGCCGTTGATGATGGCGTGCTCGGGACGGGTCTTGACCGCGATCCGGTACGGGCGCCACTTGCGAGGGCCGTAGCGCCGGACGATCGCGATCACCATGCCGAGGACGAAGCCGGCGCCGGCGAGGTCGCCGACCAGGGCGTAGCCCTTGTAGACGTCGCCGTTGAGGAACTTCATGCTCTCGGGGACCTGGTGGTTGATCTCGAGCACCGTGGTGACGGCCAACAGGATGAGGAAGTTGAAGTAGATGAGGCTGTGCATGATGCCGGCGCCGGGCTCGCGCATCAGGGTCTGCATGTAGACGCCGGCTCGGAAGTCGGCCAGGCGCTGCTTGATGTTCTTGGGTGTGGTCGCCCGATTGTCGGGCGCCCCCCGCTCCCAGTTCTTCACCCGGTAGCTCAGCTGGAGCGTGGCCCACAGCAGCATGAGGGGGATGAGGGTGTAGAAGGCGAGCTTCAGAGGCCCAGGCACGTTGAGGAAGACCTCACGCTGGATCTCGGAGTCGTCGTGGAACTCGAACACCGTCGCGGCGACGCCCGACAGAGCCGTGACCGTGGCGATCAGGATTCCGGCTCCGAGCCACGCCGTGCGAGCGCGAGGCGCACCGCTGCTGCTGGGTGTTTCGGTTTGAAGTTCTTCACTCAGGGGTGCATCCATAACGCCGTAGACGGTAGTGGTTCGCGGGCCCGGGAGAGTAGCCCCGGGCGGCAATTCCCTGGATCGTCACCGGATCGGGTGTCTTCGCCTTGCTCGGCGCAGGTCGGTCGGGGTCGGTCAGGGGCCTTCGACTGCGGCCTCAGCAGCAGGAATTCGGCCCCTTCATCTTGACGAAACAACCACGAAACCTTCGATCCCTAGGTTCGGAGACATGGACGTGGCATTGGTGAGTTGGCCAGATGAGGAACAGCGCAGACTCGACCTCAGGGAACGAGGACGAGCCCGCTTGCTCCTCGTTCAGGCCGAGGCGCCGGCCCCGATCGCGTCGGATCCGCTCGAAGACTGGATTCGTATGCCGATCGACGAGCACGACATGCGTGCCCGAATCGAAGGGCTGACGCTGCGAGCCGGCTCGAGCGAGCGGGCCACGCTCCGCCTCGACGAGGACGGCCTCCTGCACCACGGCGAGGACTGGGTCGCGCTGCCGACCATCGAGGGTCGTCTCGTGTCCGCCCTCATGCACAAGGTCGGCGCGGTCGTCGGCCGAGAGATCTTGGTCAAGGCCGGTTGGCCGGGCGAAGCCCCGAATCGCAATGTCCTGGACGTCCACATTCTCCGATTGCGTCGAAGGCTCGAGCCGATCGGCCTGTCGATTCGCACCGTTCGGTCGAGGGGGTACGTCCTCGAGAGCTGAACAGAGAAGTGTCAGCGAATGAAAGAAAGACGAAAGATCGACGTCGCTCGGACGTAACGCAAGGCGAATCTTTCAGAAATCCTTCATCCGTAACGTCGAAGACAAGTCAAGACACAGCAAGGCAAGCCAACCGAAATCAACGTGAGTACCGGATGACAGCCGGGGGACGATCCGCAATGCGGGGACACCACCACATCGGGTCGAACCAAATACAAGTGGAGGAAGATCTATGAGACGAAAAGTTGTAGCCGTAAGCCTGGTGGCGATGTTGGGGTCGCTGCTACTGGCGAACCCAGCGATCGCGCAGGAGGCCTATGAACCAACGATCAACGACCTGCTCGACAATACGTTCATCGTCATTGCCGCAGTCTTGGTCCTCTTCATGCAGGCCGGGTTCGCCCTGGTCGAAGCAGGCCTCACCCGGGCGAAGAACGTCGCCAACATCATGATGAAGAACCTGATGGACATGGCCATTGCCTTCCTCGCCTTCTGGGCAGTGGGTTACGCCTTTGCCTACGGCAGTGACGCCGGTGGCTTCATCGGTACCGACCTCTTCTTCCTGCAGGACAGTTCCACCTATGAGGGCGGTCTCTCGCTCTCGACGAACTTCATCTTCCAGGTGGCATTCGCCGGTGCAGCAGCAACCATCGCCTCCGGCGCCATGGCGGAACGGACGAAGTTCTACAGCTACGCGGTGTTCAGCCTCGTGATGTCGGCCTTCATCTATCCGGTGGTCGTCCACATGTTCTGGGGTGGCGGCATCATCGCCGACCTCCAGATCGGCAACGCCAAGTTCGGCGACTTCGCCGGCTCGACAATCGTTCACTCGGCCGGTGGCTGGGCTGCCCTGATGGGTGCGCTGTTCCTCGGACCACGAATCGGCAAGTATGGCGCTGATGGCTCGGTTCGCCCGATCATCGGTCACTCGATGCCCTTCGTCATCACCGGTGTGTTCATCCTCTTCATCGGTTGGTTCGGCTTCAACGGCGGCTCGGAACTCGCAGCCGACCTCTACGTCGCAGACATCGCCGTCACGACCGGCCTCGCTGCCGCCGCCGGCGCTGTCGGAGCGGTCATCGCCATCTCGTTGAAGACCGGCAAGCCGGACGTCGGCATGGCAGGCAACGGCCTCTTGGCCGGACTCGTGTCGATCACTGCCGGAACCGGCACGATCACTCCCTTCGGCTCGATCGTCACCGGGTTCCTCGGCGGCATCATCGTGGTCCTCGCCGTCCTGTTCATCGACGGCAAGCTCAAGATCGACGATCCGGTCGGCGCCATCTCCGTGCACGGTGTGTGCGGTGTCTGGGGAACCCTCGCCGTCGGCCTCTTCGCCCACCATGGTGATGCCTTCGTCGACGCAGCCTTCCCGCTGGAAGACGGCACCGAATATGCAGCATCGGGATTGTTCTACGGTGGCGGTATCAACCAGCTCATCGTGCAGCTCATTGGTGTCGTCATCGTTGCGGCCTGGGTCCTCGTGACCACGGGCCTTCTGTTCGCCGCCATCAAGGCGACGATTGGCCTCCGGGTCAGTGCCGAAGAAGAGATGGAAGGACTAGACGTCCTCGAGCACGGCGCACCGGGCTACGGTCCTGATGTGTCGGTCCTGGCCTGAGAGAAGAGAGAGACCATGCAACTCATTACCGCAGTCATCAAACCCCACATGCTCGACGAGGTGAAAGAAGCCCTTCGAGGCATCGGAATCTCCGGCATGACCGCCACCGAGGTCAAGGGATTCGGTCGCCAAGGCGGCCACACCGAGACCTACCGAGGCGCCGAATATCAGGTCGACTTCGTACCGAAGGTGAAGCTCGAAGTCATCGTCGATGCCGCTGATGTCGCCAAGGCGACCGAGGCGATCACGGCAGCTGCCCAGACCGGAAAGATCGGCGACGGAAAGATCTGGGTCACCCAGGTCGAGACCCTGATCCGAATCCGGACAGGCGAACTCAACGCCGACGCCGTCTGATCATCCCGGGCATCGGCTCGACAACTGAAGAACCATGAGATCGAGCGGTGTTCCCGAAAGGAAGTGCCGCTCGATTTCTTTTTCTGTAGTGAGAGTTTGGCCTGTTCAGAGCGGTATTCGGTGACTCTGAGTGGTCAATACCACACGCAATCGCCCTTGTTGACGTAGGCCATATGGCCTAGGTTGTGGTCATTGTTGATGCGTGTGGAAAGGAGGCAATCATGTACGAAGGCTCATCTTGGTCCTGAGTGATCTTCGTGAGGGCGGGGAGCCGAGAAGGCGCCCGCCCTCACCAACCTGAATCCCCTGGGCGGGGGGATTCACCCTCACGAATCAGAAGCAAGCGACGGCTCGTCGACCGAGCAGCATCGAAGCGCTGTGGTCGCAGCGAGCGCCATGGCTGCCGTCGCCACCATGGCTCCGGCCGCGGCCCGTTCGGACCCGATCGATTGGGCAAAGATGCCGCCGGCGGCAGCGCCCAGACTGGTGGCGAGGAAGACCAGTGCCTGCAACACGCCGAAGGTTCCGGCACGGATGTCCGATGGGATTCGCCGTCCGACGGCGATGTTCGCCGAGGTCGAAAACGTGAAGACCATGCCGACCATCGCAAAGCCGACGAACGCACTGGCTTGGTTCGCGCCGGTTCCGAGAAGGAATGCTGCCGGGATCGATGCCACGAACGCCACGATCAGACCTTGTTCGAGGACGTCGTGGTCGCTGCCCTCGGTGTTCAGGTCGAGGATGGCCAACAACGTGGCTGCGGGAACCACCGCAGCCAGGAGGCCGGTTCCGGCATCGCTGAGGTCGGCGATGTCGGCGCCGTACACGACCGCCTGACTCTCGATCGCCATGGCGCAGGCCACGGTCACGAAGGTCGTTGCGACTGCGATCAACGAGACGCGATCGTTGGCCAGGAACCGGTAGGCGTGGCTCAGTCTCGGCTTGGAGCCCGACCGCTGGGTCTCGGTTCGCGTTCGGATCCGCGACAGGAGCAGGGCGGAGAACAGAAAGGTGGCCCCGTTGAGGGCAAGGGCGCCGGAAGCCCCGAGAAGTGCGGCGAGCAGTCCACCGGAGGCGAAACCGGCAAGCTGAGCGGCCTGGTTGATGGCACCGGCGACCTGGATGGCTGCCGGGTAGTCGTCTTCGGGCACCAGGTCGACGATGAGGGCTGACCGATTGGCCTCGAAGACCGGGTCGGCGGTGGCGGCGATCGTCACCACGATCACCAATGGCAGCAACGAGAGCTCGACGAAGCCGATGAGCAGGAACGAGGCGCCTCGGATGATGTCGCAGGTCATGAGCAGGCGACGTCTGTCCACCCGGTCACCCCAAGCAGCCAACCATTGGCCGGGTCCGAGCCACGGCAAGACGAGAACCGTCGCCACCAGCCCGACGGCCTTCGGGTCATCGGTGCGAGCGAAGACGAGCAGTGAAAGTGCGAGGCGCGCCGCCCAGTCCCCGAGTTGGGAGGCAATCGACGCTGCGACGAGCGTCCGGAAGTCTCGGCTCGCTGGGACCCGCATGATGTCGAGACGATAGTGCCAACCATGGACGACGATGTGCCAGCTGGTGTTTCGACCAGCAAGCGCTGAATACTCAGCCTGCGGCGAGGTCCGCGATCAGTCCGAGATGGTCGGACGACGGGAGGTCGGCGGCTCGACCTCGATAGTTTCCGGGCCCGATCTGCCACACCGCGAATGCCTCGGCGAAGTCCCCGGCGCCGGTGGAGAAGTCGGTGACGCCATCGCCGGGCCACCATTGGACGCCGCTGATACCCCGGGCGGCTGCCCAGCTGTTCCGGTCGTCGCCACTGTTGAGCGAGACGTCGACTGCATGGCCGAGCTCATGAGCGACGACATGGGCCAGGAGATCGTCGGACATGTCGTTGCGTACGAAGACCTCGATGCGCCGCTCGTTGACGTACGTGTAGCCGAAGACGCCAGACCGACCCTCGGCGAACGAGATGGTCCATGCCGGCAGTTGTGCCCTCCATGGATAGGTGATCCGGGCGAGGGCCTGTTCGCCCCGCGCCTCAGCGCCGGCAGCGGTGGTCGGGTTCGCAGTGGTCGGGTTCGCGGTGGTCGGGTTCGCGGTGGTGGGGGCTGCGGTCGAGGGTGTGGTGATCGTCGCCGGGAGCGTCGTGGCGTCGGGGACCGAGGTCGGCAGTGGGTCGTCGGGGAGTTGTTCGGTGCCGAGCACGGCCAGAGCGCTGGTGGCGGTCGACGTCGATGGTGGTTCCGGTGTTCCGAACGCACGGCCAGCGTGCTCGGGGGTGCCGAGGGCAGGGGTGGTCGGTTCGGGGATGACGTCGTTCCCGGCCCCGGCCTCGGTGTCGGGCGTCGAGGCCACCTGAGTCGGGTCGGGTGCCTCGGCTGGGGTCGCGCGGGTCGCGCCGGCCAGCCCGATCACGACCAGCAGCCCAAGGCCGGCGTAGCGCTGATGCCTCACCTGGTTCCCTCCACTCGGTTCACGCTAGTGATCGGGTTGCCGAGGACAGAGGGCAAATCATCCTCCGCGTCGATCGTCCTACACTCGACGTGATCAACGAAGGTGAGACCACATGACGTACGAGCTCGAACCGCTGTCTGAATTCTCTGGCCGTCCCGGCCCGCTGCTGATCGTCGTCGCCGACGGCGTCGGTGTCGCTCCGGAGGGGCCGAGCAATGCGGTCACGACCGCTCCGACACCCACGTACGACGCACTCACGACGTCGGCGCTGTCGACCACGCTCTTGGCCCATGGTCCGGCGGTCGGCCTCCCCAGCGACGACGACATGGGCAACTCCGAGGTCGGCCACAACGCACTCGGCGCCGGGCGAGTGTTCGCCCAGGGCGCCAAGCTGGTCAACAAGGCACTCGCCGACGGCTCGATCTATCAGACCCCGGTCTGGAAGTCGGTCGTCGAGCACAGCAAGGCCAACACGCTCCACTTCATCGGGTTGCATTCCGATGGCGGTGTCCACTCCACCACCGAGCATCTCTACCAACTCCTCGAGCATGCTGCTGAACAGGGTGTTCGTCGAGTGCGGCTCCACATTTTGCTCGATGGCCGAGACGTCGGGCCTCGAACCGCGCTCGACTACATCGCGCAGACCGAGCAGGTGCTGCAGAAGATCAACGACCACTACCAGGCACCTGAGGGCTCCGACGAGCCTGGCGCCGATTTCCGGATCGCCTCGGGTGGTGGCCGGATGAACATCACCATGGATCGCTACGAAGCCGACTGGGACATGGTCGAGCGTGGCTATCAGTGCCATACCCAGGGCGTCGGGCGTCGGTTCGCCTCGGCGGCCGAGGCAGTCGAGACGATGTACGCCGAGAGCGACGCCGGCGACCAGTATCTCGACTGTTTTGTCATCAGCGAGGGAGAAGGCGAGAACCAGGCGCCGATCGGCATCATGCACGACGGCGACGCCGTCGTGTTGTTCAACTTCCGCGGCGATCGTGCCATCGAGATCTCTCGTGCCTACGAAGAGGCCGACTTCGATGGTTTCGATCGAGGGAACCACCCCGAGGTGTACTTCGCCGGGATGCTGCAATACGACGGTGATGCGCTGATCCCCAAGCACTATCTGGTCAACCCGCCGAAGATCGATCGCACCATGGGCGAGTTCCTCTGCGGCACCGGGCTTCGTAGCTTCGCCATCTCCGAGACCCAGAAGTTCGGGCACGTCACCTACTTCTGGAACGGCAACAAGTCGGGCTACATCGATCCCGATCTCGAGACCTACGTCGAGATTCCCTCCGACAATGTCGAGTTCAACACGACCCCGGGCATGAAGTCCCGCCAGATCACCGATCGCACGATCGAGATGCTGCGTAGCGGCGACTACGACACCGGCCGACTGAACTTCCCCAACGGCGACATGGTCGGTCACACCGGCGACCTCGGGGCGACCGTCGAGGCGATGACCATCCTCGACACCCACCTGGCCGAGTTGGTCGCCGCCATCGACGAGCTCGGTGGGATCTTGGTCTTCACTGCCGACCATGGCAATGCCGACATCATGTACACCGAGTCGGGCGGCGTTCGCACGGCCAAGACCTCGCACACGCTCAGCCCGGTTCCGTTCGCGATCCACGACGCCCGCTTTGCCGGTGAATATCACATGGTCGTACCCGAGGGCGCGGGGCTGTCGAACGTGGCCGCAACCGTGTTCAACCTGCTCGGCTACACCGCTCCCGACGACTACGACCCCAGCTTGATCTCCTTCGATTCCTGACGCACGACGGCGTCTGTGTCCCAGCACATCGAGGTCACAGCACATGAGGCCATTGCGCATCGAGGCCATTGCGCAACGAGGACGACACGATCGGAACGGCCCGCTCTCCGGAGCGGGCCGTTCCGCGTTCTGGATCACCCGAATCGATGAGTTGACAACAGTCACACGATCAAAGTTGATAACCGGACACTCAAGTTTGTACACTTGTCGGAGTCAGGTTGCTAGAGTTGCCTCTCAGGGCCACCAGTGACCCCTGATCTTCCCCCAAAACCCCCACCGGTTCGCCACGAGCGAACCACGCAGAAAGAGAGACAAGATGGCAAAGGCAGTTGGCATTGACCTCGGAACCACCAACTCCGTCGTCGCCGTGCTCGAAGCAGGCGACCCCGTGGTCATCCCCAATTCAGAAGGCGCTCGAACCACGCCCTCCGTGGTGGCCTTCGCAAAAGAGGGTGGTGAGGTTCTGGTCGGCGAAGTCGCCAAGCGCCAGGCCATCACGAACCCCGACCGCACGATTCGCTCCGTCAAGCGCCACATGGGCACGAGCTGGAACACCGACATCGACGGCAAGAAGTACACCTCGCAGGAAATCAGCGCTCGCACGCTCATGAAGCTCAAGCGTGACGCCGAGGCCTACCTGGGCGACACCGTCACCCAGGCCGTCATCACCGTGCCTGCCTACTTCGACGATGCCCAGCGCACCGCCACGAAGGAAGCCGGCCAGATCGCCGGCCTCGAAGTCCTGCGAATCATCAACGAGCCGACCGCTGCGGCACTCGCCTATGGGCTCGACAAAGAGGGCGAAGATCAGACGATCCTGGTGTTCGACCTCGGCGGCGGCACCTTCGACGTCTCCGTCCTCGAAATCGGCGACGGCGTGTTCGAAGTGAAGAGCACCTCCGGCGACACCGAACTCGGTGGCGACGACTGGGATACCGCGGTCATCGACTGGCTCGTCAGCCAGTTCAAGAACGCCCACGGCGTCGATCTCGGTGCCGACAAGATGGCAGCGCAGCGACTCAAGGAAGCGGCCGAGAAGGCCAAGATCGAATTGTCGACCACCCAGTCGACCTCGATCAACCTTCCCTTCGTCACCGCCACCGCCGAGGGCCCGCTTCACCTCGAAGAGACCCTCAGTCGCTCGAAGTTCCAGGAGCTCACCTCCGACCTGCTGGCCCGGGTGCGCAAGCCCTTCGAGGCCGCGATCAAAGATGCTGGGCTGAAGCAGTCCGACATCGACCATGTCGTCATGGTGGGCGGCTCGACCCGCATGCCTGCGGTCACCGAACTGGTCGAATCCATGACCGGCAAGGAAGCCAACAAGACGGTGAACCCCGACGAGGTCGTGGCCATCGGTGCTGCGGTCCAGGCCGGCGTGCTCAAGGGTGATGTCACCGACATCCTCCTGCTCGACGTCACGCCACTCTCCCTCGGAATCGAGACCAAGGGTTCGGTGATGCACAAGCTCATCGAGCGCAACACCACCATCCCCACACGACGCACCGAGACCTTCACCACGGCCGACGACAACCAGCCGTCAGTGGAGATCCACGTCCTGCAGGGCGAGCGTGAAATGGCGGGGGCCAACAAGACCCTCGGCAAGTTCCAGCTCGTCGATCTGCCGCCCGCACCACGAGGCATTCCGCAGATCGAGGTCACGTTCGACATCGATGCAAACGGCATCGTGCATGTGTCGGCCAAGGATCGGGCGACCAGCAAAGAGCAGTCGATCACGATCACCGGCCAGTCGACCCTGTCCAAGGACGACATCGAGCAGATGGTGAAAGACGCCGAGGCCCACGCCGAGGAAGACGCCAAGATTCGTGAAGAAGCCGAGATCCGCAACGGTGCCGACTCGCTCGTCTATCAGACCGAGAAGTTGGTCCGTGAACAGGGCGACAAGCTCGACGACGCCGAGAAGACTGCGGTCGAAGAGGCCCTGGTCGAGCTCAAGACGGCCATGGCGGGCGAGGATCTCGAGGCCATCAAGGATGGTACCGAGAAGCTCATGACCGCCAGTCAGACCGTGTCCACCAAGCTCTATGAGCAGGCTGCAGCCGAGGCTGATCCCAACGCTGCCACCGGTGGCGCCCAAGACGACGACGAGGTCGTCGACGCCGAGATCATCGACGACGACGAGGACGAGTCGTGACCAACGCTTCCCCCGACGACCTCTCGAACGAGCCCGTCGACGGTGAGCCCGCAGCAGGCCCCGATGCCCAACCGGCAGACGGGCCTGCGACGGGATCGGCCGATGCCGGTCCCGCTGCGGCTGAGGGCGGCGACGCAACGACCTCCGACTTCTCGGTCGAAGATCTCGTCGCCAATCTCGAGACCGTCACGGCCGAGCGAGACAACTACCTCGACGGCATGCGGCGTCTTCAGGCCGAATTCGAGAACTATCGCAAAGCCGTGGCCAAGCGTGAGCTCGATGCACGAGAGCGGGCAAACGAAGGATTGGTCAACGAACTGTTGCCGGTTCTCGACGCCTGCGATGGTGCGGTGGCCAACGGGGCCGAAGACGTGGCTCCCATCCGCGCCTCACTGCTCGAAATCCTCAACAAGCAGGGTCTCGAGCGCATCGACGAAGCCGGTACGGCATTCGACCCCGAGCAACACGAAGCCGTGATGCACGAACCGTCAGACGACGACACCGGACCCCACGTCTCGCAGCTGTTGCGAGTCGGCTACCGCTGGAAGGGCCGCACGGTCCGACCTGCCATGGTGCAAGTAAAGGGGTGAGCTTCGCTCACCTACAGAAATGCTTCGCATTTCTGCCGGCTGGTGGCTTCGTTCACTAACTACTCATTGCTTCGCAATGAGCCGGCTGAGCTTCTGCCGGTTGGTGGCTTCGCTCACTAGCTACGCAATGCTACGCATTGCGCCGGGTGAGCGAGAATTCGCTCACCTACAGAAATGGTTTGAGCCGGGGCGGTACGCCCCGGCTCGCCACAACTGATTTGAAAGGAGGGTTGGATGCCCCCGCAGCATGAATGGATCGAGAAGGACTTCTACAAGGTGCTCGGAGTGTCCTCCGATGCCTCCGAGAAAGACGTCACGAAGGCGTACCGCAAACTTGCCCGCGAATTCCATCCCGACAAGAATCCTGGCGACATCAAGTCCGAGGAACGCTTCAAGGAGATCTCGGCTGCCTACGACGTCATCAGCGATGCAACGAAGCGAGCCGAATACGACGAGCTTCGCCGCCTCGGGCCAGCCGCTGCTGGTCGTGGTTTCGGTGGGGGACAACAGAACCCCGGTGCCGGCGCGTTCGACGTCGGCGACCTCGGTGACATCCTCGGTGGCCTGTTCGGCAACCGATCCCGACCGCCAGGCGGCGGCTCGGGTGGCCCGGTCAAGGGCAGCGATCTCGAAGCCGAGCTCCACCTCAGCTTCGAAGATGCACTTGCCGGTATCACCACCTCGGTCCACCTGACCTCGGAAGCGCCCTGCGGCACCTGCCATGGCTCGGGCGCCAAGCCCGGGACGGTGCCCAGTACCTGCGGGCAATGCGCCGGCCGGGGAGTGCTCGACGACAACCAGGGACTCTTCTCGTTCAGCCAGCCATGCCCAGCATGTGGTGGACGAGGCCGGGTCATCAAGGATCCCTGCCCGACCTGCCACGGCAGCGGCATGGAGCGCCGACCTCGCCAGGTCAAGGTCCGAGTCCCCGCCGGGGTCAAGGACGGCCAACGCATCAAGCTCAAGGGTCGCGGCACACCCGGCCGAAACGGCGGCCCGGCCGGCGACCTCTACGTGCTGGTCACGGTGGCAGGCCACGAGCTGTTCGGGCGACGCGGTGACCACATCATCATCACGGTTCCCATCACCTACACCGAGGCAACGCTCGGCGCGAAGGTGGCGGTCCCGACCCTCGATGGGGGAGCAGTCACGCTGCGACTTCCCGCCGGCACACCCACCGGGAAGACCTTCCGAGTCAAGGGGCGCGGGGCAACCACATCCAAGGGGACGGGCGACCTGTTGGTCACCGTCGAAGTCGCCGTGCCGACCAAACTCAGCGACAAACAACGTGAAGCCCTCGAAGCGCTCGACCGAGTGCTCGTCGAATCGCCCCGCTCTCGTATCGAAGCGGCCGCTCGATCGGCACGGTCGTCGAACGCCGACACCACTGCCGATCAGGGGAGTGATTGACCATGGCAACACACGGCGGAGCAGATCGATTTCGTGCCTTGTACGTCATCTCGGTCGCAGCAGAACTCGCCGGCGTGCATCCGCAGACCTTGCGGATCTATGAGCGAAAGGGGCTGGTCAGCCCCGCTCGAACCGGTGGCGGAAGCCGTCGATATTCCGAAGCCGACCTGGAGCGCCTCCGGCGAATCCTCGAACTCACCGAAGAGGGCCTCAACCTCGCCGGTGTCAAGCGGGTCCTGCAGCTCGAGCGTGAGCTCGCCAAGGCCCAGGAACAGCTCGCGGCGCTCGCCGCCGTGAACGAACAACAACTCGAAGAGGCCCACCGGCAGTACCGGCGAGACCTCGTCCCCGTCACGCAGGCCGTGACGCTGTATCAAAAGCGCCGTCGCTGACACTCCGACGCCTGAGCCCATCGCACGACAGAACGTGTCGCCGGTGAGCCCAACGTCTGCCATCAGTAGCGGCTCCTCGTAGAAGGGAAGCCACGAAATGGCTCTCGATCCGAACCGCTGGACCATCAAGACCCAAGAAGCCGTCACTGCCGCGATCGGGCGGGCGAAAGACGACTCGCACCCAGAAGTCACTCCCGATCACCTCCTTGCGCTGCTCCTCAGTCAGCCCGAGGGCGTGGTGCTCCCGATCCTCACCAAGGTCGATCGGCAACCGAGCAAGCTTCGGGCTGAAACCGAGTCCGCACTTGCAGCGCTCCCGAAGTCCTATGGCTCCGACGCTCGATTCTCCAAGCAGACGAACCGGGTGTTCGCCGACGCCGACTCGATCCGAAACCAGCTCGGCGACGACTACCTCTCGACCGAGCACCTCCTGCTGGCATTGGCGAACCCCGATGCAGGCGGAGCAACCGCAGCGCGAATCGATCTGTCTCGTGACGAGCTGCTCGCCGCTCTGCAAGAGGTTCGCGGCTCTCATCGAGTCACCAATCAGAACCCCGAAGATCAATTTCAGGCGCTCGAGAAGTACGGGCGAGACCTCACCGAAGATGCTCGTGCGGGGCGTCTCGATCCGGTGATCGGCCGCAACGAAGAGATCCGCCGAGTGATCCAGGTGCTTTCGCGTCGGACCAAGAACAACCCGGTCCTGATCGGAGAACCCGGTGTCGGCAAGACCGCCATCGTCGAAGGACTTGCTCAGCGGATCATCGAAGGCGACGTGCCCGAGAGCCTCCGGAATCGGCGAGTCATCTCGCTCGACATGTCGGCCATGCTGGCCGGCGCAAAGTTCCGGGGTGAATTCGAGGAGCGCCTGAAGGCGGTGCTCAAGGAGATCACCGATGCCGACGGTGAAGTCATCACCTTCATCGACGAGATGCACACCGTCGTCGGCGCCGGAGCGGGCGGCGACTCGGCGATGGACGCATCGAACATGCTCAAGCCGATGCTCGCACGAGGTGAGCTCCGTATGGTCGGAGCGACGACTCTCGACGAATTCCGCAAATACATCGAGAAAGACGCGGCCCTCGAACGCCGCTTCCAGCAGGTGTTCGTCGGTGAACCGTCGGTCGAAGACTCGATCGCCATCCTTCGCGGCTTGAAGGAGCGATACGAGGTTCACCACGGTGTTCGTATCCAAGACGCCGCAGTCATCGCGGCGGCAATGCTTTCCGATCGGTATCTGACCGGCAGATTCCTGCCCGACAAGGCCATCGATCTGATGGACGAAGCGGCCTCGAAACTCCGAATCGAAATCGATTCGCTGCCAACCGAGATCGATGTCATCGAGCGCCGAATTCGCCAGCTCGAAATGGAGCAGGTCGCTCTGGCAAAAGAGACCGATGCCGCCTCGGGTGAGCGTCGAGACGAGATCCAGGCCGAACTCGCCGACCTGCAAGAACAATCGCAGGGAATGAAGGCGCATTGGCAGAACGAAAAGGACGCCATCAGCGCAATTCGGTCGTTGAAAGAGGAACACGAAAGCCTCAAGCGCGAGGCCGAACGCGAGGCCGATCTCGAACGAGCGGCCGAAATTCGTTACGGACGCATTCCCCAGGTCGAGCGAGACATCGAACAGGCGACGGCGGCACTCGCCGCGCTGCAAAGCGAACAGACGATGTTGAAAGAAGAGGTCGACGAAGAAGACATCGCCGAGGTCGTCAACCGATGGACCGGCGTGCCGGTCAGCCGACTGATCGAAACCGAGTCCCGCAAGCTGCTTCGTCTCGAAGACAAGCTCCACGAGCGGGTGATCGGCCAGGATGAGGCGGTTGCCTCGGTCTCCGCTGCCATTCGACGCTCTCGGGCCGGCCTGTCTGATCCGAATCGTCCGATCGGGAGCTTCTTGTTCCTGGGTCCGACCGGCGTCGGAAAGACCGAGCTCGCTCGTTCACTCGCCGACTTCCTGTTCGACGACGAGCGGGCCATGGTCCGAATCGACATGTCGGAGTACATGGAGAAGCACTCGGTCAGTCGCCTGATCGGGGCGCCCCCTGGCTATGTCGGATACGACGAGGGTGGACAGCTCACCGAGGCGATTCGCCGGCGTCCCTATGCCGTCGTGTTGCTCGACGAGGTCGAAAAAGCGCACCCGGACGTCTTCAACGTCCTGCTGCAACTGCTCGACGACGGACGACTCACCGACGGACAGGGGCGGACGGTCGATTTCACCAACGTCGCCCTGATCATGACCTCGAACCTGCCGGGAGATCCCAAGGACTTCTTCCGGCCCGAGTTCATCAACCGGGTCGATGACATCGTTCGATTCAGCGAGCTGACCGAATCGGATCTCACCGAAATCGTCGAAATCCAGCTGGCGCATCTGCAGTCCCGACTCGATCAGCACAAGCTGCACCTCGAGGTGTCGTCCGACGCTGCGGCCAAGCTCGCCGGACTGGGCTACGACCCGGCGTTCGGCGCACGGCCACTCAAGCGGGTGATCCAAAAGGAAGTTGCCGACCGGATCGCACTCCAGATTCTCGATGGTGGATTGCCTGAAGGCTCCACCATCGGGGTCGATGTCGATGCCGACGGAGCGCTTGTCATCCTGAGCGAGTGAAACAACCCGACGTCCGGGGTCGCGCGAACGCGACTCCGGACGTCTCGCGCCGATAGGCTTGTCCAACGTGCCAGCAACGATCGTGGTCGGAACTCAGTGGGGCGATGAAGGCAAGGGGAAGTTCACCGACCTCCTGTCCAAGGAAATGGCGATGGTGGTGCGCTATCAA
>RCMY010002707.1_pt1 | contig 15976 bp, 12 predicted proteins | sample 2041341 | NCBI WGS metagenome assembly RCMY01 (sample SAMN09708234, study PRJNA481090) | Marine sediment metagenome, whole genome shotgun sequencing project. | reverse complement strand
CCGCAGGGTGGAGGCGTGCACTCCTTCCATGGCGGCGGCTTCGGCGGCGGCGCTCATTTCGGCGGCGGCGGCTTCCATGGCGGCGGCTTCCACGGCGGCGGACATTTCGGCGGACTGAGGAGGCACTAAGATGCAAAGCGCATATCTTGAAACCAACACAGGCAGAGGCTTACCCAGGCTGTACCCGGGCGTGTTTTGCGCGTTATTGCTGGCAATAGTGGTTGTCGCCGGCGCGCCCTCGGCTAAGGCGGAGAGCGTCCGGACCTATGATTCACCGCAAAATGCCGTTAAAGCGCTGATTGACGCCGCCAAGGCCAATGATAAAGATGAGCTGCTTAAAATATTGGGCCCGGAAGCCAAGAGCCTGGTCTTCTCCGGTGACGAAACGGCTGATAATGCCGAGCGCGCTAGATTCGTCAAAGCTTACGAGGTGAGGCACGGTCTGGTTTCTTATATTGCTGACGAACAGTCCGGCAAGCCGGCGCGCCTTTTTTTGGAAGTGGGCAAGGACGCCTGGCCCTTCCCCATTCCCATAGCGGCCGATCAAACCGGTAAACGCTGGTCCTTTGACGGCAAAGCGGGCGTGGATGAATTGCTCAGTCGGCGAATCGGCTATAACGAGCTGGCGACCATAGAAGTTTGCCGGGCTTATGTGGATGCCCAGTATGAATATTACCGGCTTAATCCGGAAAAATCCGCTGTGCCGCACTTTGCCCGCAAAATAGCCAGCAGCCCCGGCAAGCGCGACGGCCTGTATTGGGAAACGAAACCGGGTGAAGCGGAAAGTCCTCTGGGCGCTCTGGTGGCCGAGGCGGCCGATGACGGCTATACGCCCGTGCAACAGGGCGAAGATCGGTCTTATTACGGCTATCGCTACCGGGTGCTTACCGGTCAGGGCGAGCACGGCGCGCAGGGCGCGTTCAGTTATATCGGCAATGATTTGATGTTCGGCGGGTTCGCGCTCTTGGCTTACCCGGAAAACTACGGCGTCTCCGGAGTGATGACCTTTATAGTCAACCAGGACGGCGTGGTGTACGAAAAGAACCTGGGCAAGGATACGGGAAAACTGGCCACAAAGATCGCCGACTTTGACCCTGACCCCACCTGGAATAAGATAGACGAGCCTTAAGAGCATATTACAAAAACATTCCGGGCCGCCCGTAGCCACATTCCGGGCGGCCCGGTTTATACGCATCAGCGCAAGGGTTGACAAATTTGCTGAAAAAGCGGCCCCTCTTAGAGGAGCGGCCGCTTTTTCATTGAAGCAAGTCTTCGCTTTATGCAACTTAACCGTGCAGCACCTCTTGGGTGTTGCGGCTATTTTTTCAGTAATGTCCTGGTATTTGCGCATGTAAACGGCCGTGCACATCATGGGCGAATGAACGGGAGAGAGGGCGGGCAGAAGTCCGCTGTTTTGCAGCGGAATGTAATAGACAATGGCCGGACAGGGCCGGGTGATTATGGGATCAGTCCTGTATTTTTGAATATAGCGGCTGGGCCCAGGTGCAGATGTCCGCGCCGAGGGAAGCGTCATGTATTTTGCGCCCAATTTTCGGAGCAGGGCCGGCGCCTGGTTCCAGCCGTCCAGGCTGACCCGGCCGGCTGGGGCGCAAGAGACGGAAATAGCTTCGCCTTTGCCCGGGTCTTCAAAAAAACGTTTGGTGTCATCCACAAAATCGCGTGAATCATGGTTGCAGGCGGTCAGGCAGGCGCCGCAAGCGGTGCGTTTGTCGCTGTCGGTTAGGACCTTTGTGAGCCCGTCTTCAATGTAAGCGATGTTGGCCTCCTCTACCGGGCATACCCCCGGATACAACGATTGCAGCCTGCACATTTTTCAATGTCATTGAGGATCAATTTGCGTATGAATTGGACTCCTTGGAGGGCGAAGCGATATATTGGTTTATACATAAAAAATATAAATCTGCATTTTTATTATGCATTTATTTAAAATAAATTGCAACTAAAATGAAGAATGGAGGAAATTATTGCTTTGATTTTCAAAAATTTCTACCGCTTCCCGGTTTTCATGTCCGGTTGCGGAAATGGAAATTTACAGCTTAAGCGTTGAAGATGGGGTGGTTTTTTCAATAAGAAGATATACTTATTTAGTAAGCAGGTATCGCAAAGCCATTGCGGTAAAAAAACGGAAGAGCGTTTTGCGCGTCCTGCGGCTTGCAAAAGCTGATTTCTCTGCTGCTACTCTGACCGCGGCTTTAAGAAACAACATTCTTACGGGGGGTAGTGTCATGACAGCACCAAAAACTGATAATCTATCGTTATTTCCATTGACCGCGCTGGTCATAGGTTCCATGATCGGCAGCGGCGTATTTAACTTGCCCCAGAATATGGCCGAGAGCTCAGGCGCTCTGGCCATTATTTTGGCCTGGGTCATCACCTTCATCGGCATGCTCTGCCTGGCCAAAGTCTTCCAGCAGCTGGCCCTGCGCCGGCCGGACATCAATACCGGCCCTTACGGCTACGCCCGCGAAGGCTTTGGCGATTACGTGGGCTTTAACACCGCCTGGGGCATGTGGATCTCTGCCATGGCCGGCAACGCCGGATACATGGTCATGTTTTTTGCGGGCCTGGGCGGATTTTCCGTGTTCAGTTTTTTTGGCGACGGCACCACGCCGGCGGCAATGATCGGCTCGCTGCTGGGCGTCTGGCTGGTGCATGCCCTGGTTCTGCGGGGCATTACCCTGGCCGCCTTTGTGAACACCATTGTGACCATCGCCAAAGTGGTGCCGGTGGTCTTCTTTATTGTTGTAGTGCTGGCCCTGTTCCAGGCGCCCATTTTCAGCGGCGGTTTCTGGGGACCGGAGGGGCTGGCCGATATTGCGGCCCGCGCGCCGGACACCTTGCTTAACGGAGTGCTGTCCAGTCCCGAAGGGCGCAGCATCCTCATGGATCAGGTCAAAAACAGCATGCTGTATACGGTTTGGGTGTTCATCGGCATTGAAAGCGCATCCATTTACGCCTACCGCGCCAAGGATATGGTCACTGTGGGCCGCGCCACCACCATGGGGTTCGTGGTCACCATTCTGATGTACATGCTGGTGTCTTTGCTGGCTCTGGGCATCGTGCCCCAGGAACAGCTTTCTCAAATGGACAACCCCTCCATGCGCGGGGTGATGACCATCGCTCTTGGCCCCTGGGCCGCCAATATCATCAGCCTCGGCATCATTATCTCCGTGGGCGGGGCCTTTTTGGCCTGGACCATGCTGGCTGCGGAAATCATCTTCAACACCAGCCGCGGCGAGCACGGCACCGGCCCGCAACTGTTCAGGAACGTGAACTCCAAGGGCGTGCCCTCCACCGCCTTGCTGTGGAGCAATATCATCGTCAGCTTGATGCTCATCTCCGCCTGGCTGTTCAATGCCGGGTACAATGAGATCATTTTGCTGGCCACGGCCATGACCCTGATTCCTTATACCCTGGCCTCGCTGTTTGCGGTGCGCACAGCCAAAAAGGACGGCAAGTGGGACGTCAAGTTTCTGGCCATCACCCTGATCAGCTCGGCTTACGGCATCTGGCTGCTGTATGCGGCCGGGCCCAAGTATCTGCTCATCTCCATGATCCTCTACGCGCCGGCGGTAATCTTCTTCTTCTACGGCCGCAGGCAGGACAAGCTGCCCCTCTTGGTCAACAAGCGGGAGCTGGCCTGCGTGATTGTGGTTACTTGTCTCGCCGTCTTCGCGCTGTATGAAATGATCGGCGGGCGGTTGACCTTCTAACCGGAACTTCTGGCGAGCAAGCCGGATTTAATGCCTGCGAACCCCAAAAGGCTTGCGGTATTCACCGTAAGCCTTTTCATATTTTTTCCGGAAGGTGTTTTTGCCGGTGCGGCGCACAGCAAAAGATTATTTGGGAAGTTCTAAAAAACAATAAGGAAAACAGTATATTATAGCAACGAATTTCGTGGCGGATGCAAACGTCATCTTTTACGGATTAAAATTTATGCATGCTTGCGCCTGGGCGCTTTTAGCTCTTGCTGCGGCTAAATCATTTTGTTATTATATAAAAATATATGTTTTGGCTAACCCTTAAGTAACGATTATAGTTATTGGAGAGAATTCATATGTCGGATGTACCTTCTGATGCCTCTATGGAGCAAGTGCGCGAACTTTTGATGGGCACCCATCTTAAGGATATGGAAAATAGGATTAAGCGGCAGGAAGAGCGTCTTTTAAAAGAGATTGCGGACACGCACGACAGCATAAAAAGTCGGGTGGAATCTCTGGAGAACTTTATGAAGAGCGAGACCGCGTCTTTGCTGCACCGTTTGCAGGAAGAGCAGGCGGAGCGCAGTGCGGCTCTAAGGGATGAACAGCGGGAGCGCAGCGACGACGTCAAGAATGAGCAGCGCGAGCGCAAAGAAGCTTTGGCGCAACTGACCGCGGAATTTGCCGCGGACTTAACCGCCAGGGAGGAAGCTCTGGAGCGCAAGCTCACGGCCCTGTCCGGCACGCTGGATTCCGTGGAGCGCGAGTTGCGTCAGCTTCTGCTTACGGAAAACGCCAAACTTTCTTCTGAAATGGAAGAAAAATACAAGGCCGCCCTCAACGCGCTGGCGAGCACCGCTCAGCAGCTGCGCCATGATCTGGTTTCCCGTTCGGCCATGGCCGGCATATTTACCGAAGCCACCGTGCGCATGTCCAGCAGCCACTATGCGGAAGAAAGACCCGGCGACAATGTTGCTGCGGCCCCGTTGGAGTCCGCCGCGTCCAAAAAAAAGGAAAAGAACTCCTGACCTGCTGAGGCGTGAGGATGGATGAACCCAAGACGGCCGGGCACGAAGGGGCCGCTGAACAGCTTTCTGAAGCGCAAGGCTCTTCTTTGCCGCCCGCTGCAAGGCCGGATAACGGCCGGGCGGACGTTGCGGCTAGCGCTCAGGATCATGGCGGACAGGCTGCGGACCGGCCGGAGCCCTTAGAGGAAGAGCAAGGCCGGAGTTCTCCCTGGGCGGATGTGCCCGCGGCGCCGAGCGATGCGGAACTGGCCCGGTTGCGGGAGCTTTTATTTACGCGTGAACTGGCGCTGCTTGATAAAATTCAGGCTTCTCTGGACAGTTCGCGCTATAATACCCAAAAAGTCAGCAAGGTCATTGCCGAGGCCATTTTATTGCGCTCGGAAAAAGATGACCACCTGAACGTGGCCCTTGAACCGGTAGTGGCTGATATCGTCCGCAACTCTTTGCACAAGCGCCCCACGGATTTTGTAAATGCCCTGTTCCCGCTCATGGGCCCGTCTATCCGCAAATCCATTTCCGAGTCTTTCAACGCCATGCTGGGGTCTTTCAGTAAAAGCATGGAAATGGCCTTTTCCTGGAAAGGGCTGCGCTGGAGGGCGGAAGCCCTGCGCTCCGGCCAGCCCTTCAGTGAAGTGGTCATGCTGCATACGCTGGTCTATCGGGTGGAGCAGATATTTTTCATCCACAGCGACACCGGCCTTGTGCTTTCGCATCTCATCCACGAAGGCGCCGGAGCGCAAGATGCGGACATGGTTTCGGCCATGCTCACAGCCATTCAGGATTTTGCGCGCGACTGCTTCACCTCCGGCAATGAGAGTGATCTTGAAGCCCTTCGCCTCGGCGAGTTTACTATTTTTATTGAGAAACTAGGTCCGGCTTATATTGCCTGTGTGGTGCGCGGCACGCCTCCCCCGACCCTGCACGAACAGCTGCGTTCCACTTTGGAGCTGATGCTGGGGGCCTTTGCTGAAGATCTGGGCAAATTTGACGGCGATACTTCCCATTTTGAAGGCGCAGCGCGGTATCTTGAAACCTGCATGGTTTCAAGTTACGTGGATGACGATAAAAAATTGCCGCTGTGGGCAAAAGCCCTGCCGGTATGTGTAGTTTTGTTGGTGGTGGGCGTATTCGCCTTTTTTAAAATACAGGCCACGCATTTTGCAGATACCAGAGAGTCCGCTTTAGGCGTTATGCGCTCCGAACCCGGCCTCATGGTGATTAATGTTTCCGAGAACCGCACTCCGCCGTGGGACGCCGTTGTGCTTAAAGATGCGTTGGCCGTGGACCCAACCGTATTTTTGCAGGAAAGAAACTTCTCCGCCGACCTGTTCAATTTCAAAGTTATTCCCTTTATTTCTTATGACCCGTCCATTGTCGCCGAGCGGGTCGAGTCCGAAATAAAACTTCCGGACACCGTGACCATGCGATTCGACAAAGGCACGCTATACTTGAAGGGCACAGCGCCCATGCGCTGGATAGTGGAAGCCCGCGAGCGGGCGCGTTCTCTGCCGGGTGTTGAAAGCATTGATATTCGAGAATTGAGCGACCCCAATATGGCGCAGGTTACAGCCTGGATTAAGGAAGTGGAGAGCGCCGCCATTGAGTTCCCGTTGGGCGGAGATCTGCCTGTGCCCGCGGACCAGCCCAAGCTGCAGCATATCGCCGATATTTTGGTGTCTTTGGAAAAAACAGCCAAAGAAATGGGCTTCGACGTCACATTGACCATCTACGGCCATGCTGATACTACCGGAGGAGAGAAGCGCAATTATGAAATAAGCCAGGCGCGCACCCGTACTGTAGCGGCGTTGTTGTACGCCAGAGGCTCCAGCATGCCTATCGCCATGTACGGCATGGGGTCGCAATACCCGAAAAATAGAGGGGATTTGACCGAAGAGGCGCGTCTCGCCCATGAGGACCAGGCCAGCCGGCGCATTGAGCTGCGGGTGCATCTTGCCAGGTCCGTCGCCCCGGATTCTGATGCGATTTTGCCGTAGTCCCGGTCCGGTTGCGGCGTGTTATTAAAATTGAACCCGGGTTTGGCCGCGTATTCCAAATAACCATGATCAGCAAAAAAATCTGTTTGCTCGGCGCTTTTTCCGTGGGTAAAACCTCCCTTGTCGAGCAATACGTTCATTCTATTTTTTCCGATAAATACCTTTCCACCGTGGGTGTTAAAATCAGCAAAAAAATCCTAAGCCTGGACGGGCGGGACGTGACCTTGGTGCTCTGGGACATGGAAGGACGCGATGCCTATGTGGATATAAATGTCTCTTACCTGCGCGGGGCCATGGGCTTTTTTGTGGTCGCCGACGGCACCCGCGCCGAAACTCTTGACGCGGCCATCGGCATTCGCAAGCTCGCCCTGGAAAAAGTCGGATCCCCCATCCCCAACTATTTGTTGATAAACAAAGCGGACCTTGTCGATAGCTGGGAAATTACAGAAGCCTCGCTCAAAAATGTCGAGCAGCAGGGCATTAAAGTGCTGCACACCAGCGCCAAAACCGGCCTGGGGGTAGAGGAAGCGTTCTCCTCTCTTGCCAGAGACATGCTCGGATAAATCACTTTTACATCCTCAACCGATTCAGTTACAAATGCGTATCGGCCATGTGCGTCGTTTTTGAGGCAGTTCGGGGGGGAGTCCAGGCGACGCGGCTTTCAAAGTTTTAAGGAATAAGCTTATGGTTGACCAGGAACAGCTTGTCCTCAACATCTTGCGATCATTAGACGTCGCGGTCTTAAAGCGGGTGGAGCCCAGAAAATACGAGTTTCTCGGCGAAGCCCCCGATTTCTACAATGAATTTTTCCCTCCCAACGAGGGGGGGGCGTGTAATGCGCCTTGGGAATACTCGGCTATGCTTGAGTTTTTTCTTGAAGACGCGGAGAATTTTTTCAACTGCGGCGAGCCGGGCGAGTATTCTTCCGGGGTTTGGCAGGAAGACGGTCAGACTGATGAGGAGGCGGGTCTGCTGGCCGTGGCTTCAATGCATGACGGCGTGGAGGTCATTATCATCCGCCTGCTCAATGACGACTACCGCCAGCGGGTGGGTATTTTGCGCAAGGCCCGGGAACAATTGCTGGAAAACCGCAAACTGGCCACCACGCTTAAGGAATTCAAGGTCAAATCGCAGCGGGACGGGCTGACCAAAATTCTCAATCGGGAAACATTCATGGAAATTTTGCGGAATAAAATTTCCGCCATGCAGCATAAGGTTATGGCTGATGAACTCGTCAGCGAGCCGCCGTCCCTGCTGATGATGGATATTGATAATTTTAAAAATATTAACGACACTTATGGGCACTTATGCGGCGACATGGTTTTGCAGGGACTGGGGCAGTTGTTGACCGAACAGTTGCGCCGTTCCGACATCGTCGCCCGCTATGGCGGCGAGGAGTTTGTCGTGCTTATTTTGCGGGGCACTCCGGAGCAGGTTTACAAAATCGCCGACAAAGTCAGAGCCGCCATAGAGACGAATAATTTTGGCTGGGCGCCCAAAATCACGGTCAGCGTCGGCTGCGCCACCTATATTCCCGGTGAAAGCGTGGAAAATTTCATTCACCGGGCGGACGACGCCATGTATGACGCCAAACACAGAGGCAAAAACATAGTCTGCGTGCGTTAAAAAACGCAAGCCGCAAAGGCTTGGCCGGAACGTCCCCCCGTCTGGCGTACCCGCCGGACGCTTTCAGCGAAAGGTCTAAATCCGTCTATAAACAAGATCTTGGAGGATCGCCGCGCAGCCCTTTCTTGACGCATGGGCATTGCAAGGAGTTTGAAAAATGCACAGCTTTCGAGACGATTACAGCGAAACAGCCCATCCCCGGATTTTGCAGGCTTTGCAGTCCGGCAACTTGGAGCAGGATGAAGGCTACGGCTGTGACCGACGCTGCGCGGCCGCGCGGCAGCACATCAAGGCCCGTCTGGGCGCTTATGCGGATAGAGCCGACATTCATTTTTTATGCGGCGGCACCCAGAGCAATCTGACGGCTATTTCGGCCTTTTTGCGGCCTCATGAAGCGGTGGCGGCTGCGGAAACAGCGCATATCTGCGTTAATGAGACCGGAGCCATCGAGGCCACGGGCCATAAAGTCATCGCCCTGCCCGGGGCTGACGGCAAAGTGCGGCCGGAGCAGATTCGGCAGGTCCTGGACGCGCACGGCCGCAACGAGCATAAAGTCAAGCCGCGACTGGTCAAAATTTCCAACTCCACGGAACTGGGGTCCATATATACCTTGCGGGAATTGGAAGCCTTAAGCGCTTTGTGCCGGGAAGAAAGTCTGTTTTTGTATGCGGACGGCGCCCGCCTGGGCGCGGCCCTGACCGCGAGCGGCAATGACGTGAGCCTTGCGGACATGTGCCGCCTGACCGATGCCTTTTACATCGGCGGCACCAAAAACGGGGCCATGCTCGGCGAGGCTGTGGTGCTGTGCAATGACGCGCTTAAAGAAGACTTCCGCTACCACATGAAGCAGAAAGGGGGGCTTTTGGCCAAGGGCCGCATCCTGGGCGTGCAGTTTGAAGAACTCTTTCGGGACGATTTATTTTTCGACCTGGCCCGCCACGCCAACCACATGGCCCAGCTTATGGCCGAAGCTTTCAAAGCGGCCGGCTACGGCTTTTTGGTCGAGTCGCCCACCAACCAGATTTTTCCCATCCTGCCCGCCGCGCTGATAGAAAGATTGCAAAAGAACTGGGCTTTTTACGTCTGGCGGCAAGTGGACGCGGAACACTCCGCCATTCGCCTGGTCACTTCCTGGGCCACCCCGGAAGAGGTGGTGCGTAGGTTCATAAGTGAGCTGTAAACCGCCGCCAAGGCTTGCCGCGAGTTTGCAAAGCTCGCAAGGCAGGTCCGACGGTTTTAAGATGGTGCTGCCGCGGTCCCAAGCTTGAGCATTTTCCGGAAACGGGCTATGGATACCGGGTTCGGCATCCTGTGGCATTTGCACGCGGAGGGATGGCTGAGCGGTTGATAGCGGCAGTCTTGAAAACTGTTGACGATGCAAGTCGTCCGGGGGTTCAAATCCCTCTCCCTCCGCCATTTCATCCATTTTTTGCTGCCGCGGGCACGGCGAAATCTCTTTACTTACCCGCATCGGGGGGCTTGCCCCCGCCGGCCAGGTGCTGCTCCAGAAGACGCAGGAGCAAGCGCGATTGAATGGGTTTGCCGATGTAGTCGTCCATGCCCTGGGCCAGGAATTTTTCTTTATCGCCCTTCATGGCGTGGGCGGTCATGGCGATGATGGGCACATCGGGCGAAGTTTGCAGGTTTTTGGCCGCGCGCAGGCGTTTGGTGGTTTCCACGCCGTCCAGAAGCGGCATGGCGATGTCCATTAGAATCAGATCGTAGTGTTGTTTGGCCACGGCTTTAAGCACTTCTTCGCCATTTTGCACGCAGTGGACGGTAAAGCCGTTTTTGCGCAGCAGGCGTTCGATAAACATGGCGTTGACCGGATGGTCCTCAGCCGCCAGAATGGTTGCGGAGAGGGGTTTGCTGTCCGGCGTCGCGGCGTCTTTGGGCGTTTCCGTTTCCGCCGGACTCAAGACTTTGCTGAAAGGCGCCCGGAAATAAAAAACGCTGCCTTTGCCCGGTTCGCTTTCCACAGTGATATCGCCATTCATAAGCAAAGCCAGGCTGCGCGAAATGGCGAGGCCGAGACCCGTGCCCTGGTGGCGTCTGGATGTGGAGCTGTCCATCTGTTTAAAGCGTTCAAAGACATTTTGGATCTGTTCCGGGGTGAGCCCCGCGCCGCTGTCTTTAACCGCAAACTCCAGCACCACCTGCGCGTCGTCTTCTTCAAGCTTGCTGATTTTCAGGGACACGCCGCCTTTTTCCGTAAATTTGATGGCATTGCCGATGAGATTGACCAAAATCTGGCGCAGGCGCAAAGGGTCGCCGATCAGGAGGTCAGGCACTTCCGGGGCCATCTCGATATGAATGGTCAAATTCTTTTCAGCCGCGCGGGGCACAAACATGGTGCGCAACAGGCTGACCCGGTGGCTCAGCTCAAAAGGCTGCAAGTCCAGGGTGACCATGCCGGCCTCAATTTTGCTGAAATCAAGAATATCGTTGATCAGCCCCAGCAGGGATTCGGCTGAAACCTGAGCCGCTTCCATATATTCCGTTTGCTCTTCATCCAGTTCCGTGGCCATGGCGAGGTCGAGCATGCCCAGCACGCCGTTCATGGGCGTGCGTATTTCGTGGCTCATGGTGGCCAAAAATTCGCTTTTGGCCCGATCCGCGGCTTCGGCGGCGTCTTTGGCCACTCGCAGGGCCTGCTCCATGCGCCGGGCATGGGTCACGTCCCTGACCATTTCCGCCACCATGGTGATTTCGCCGGTCGCATCGCGCACCGGAAAATGCGAGACCGCCCAAAAACGGCGCTGCACCGGGTTATACACTTCCTTGGCTTGGATTTTTCCGGTGCGCAGCACCTCATCCACCTGGCAGTGCATACAGTCGCGATCGCCCAGGAAAAAGCAGGCCCAGCATTGCGGCTTCTGGTCAGTGGGGCGCTGGGGTCGCAGCAGGGCGGCTTCTTTCCAGTTGCTGAACACCAGGGCGCCGCTTAAGTCGCAAACAGTGAACCTGTCGGGGATGGCCCGCAAAATATCCCCGTACAGCGCGGCAACGGCCATGCCGTCGCCGGTGGGCTTTTCAGGGATAACGGCTGTGCAGGCGTATTCGGCAGCCGCTTGTCCGGTCGGGGGTGGGCCGGTTGTGGGGCTGTTTTCAAGAACAGCAGGTTCGGCGGCATTATTTTTTGCGTGGGCGGAGTGTTTGGGGCGGGAGGTTTCCTGCTTGGGCATGGCTGTATCCATTTGGGGTGAAGTCTGTTGCTTTTTAGCTTATACTGCATCCGCCGGGCATAGGCAATTCAAATTGAAGGCTTGCCCTCCGACGGCGCTTTATTTAGACTTCACCTACAACTGTTTTAATTCTGGTGACAAGGAGCATTTGTGCAGATTACGGCTACAGAATTTCCCGGCCTTGCGGTTATTGCCCCCAAAGTGCATCAGGATGAGCGCGGTTTTTTTCTGGAAACTTTTCGGCGTGACCTTTTTGAGGCCGCCGGGTTGCGGCTGGATTTCGTGCAGGCCAACCACGCCCGCTCGGGAAAAGCCGGCGTGCTGCGCGGCCTGCATTACCAGGCGCCTCCGGCCGCTCAGGCCAAGCTGGTCTGGGTTACGGCCGGCGAGGTTTTTGATGTGGTTGTGGATCTGCGCCGGGGCTCGCCCACTTTCGGCCGTCATTTCTCCATTGTGCTCACGGCGGCCAACTTTGTAAGACTGCTCATTCCCAAAGGTTTTGCGCACGGCTACCTGACCCTGACGCCGGGCGTGGAGTTTCAGTACATGGTTGACGCCTATTATGCGCCGGGCCATGAACAGGGGCTGCTCTGGAACGACCCGGATCTGGGCATAGACTGGCCGGAGCTTGATCTTATAATGGCGGAGAGGGACAAAACCTGGCCGCGCTTGAAAAATATAACCAGCCCCTTCCTGTTCGTGCCGGATGCCGGCGTCTGGGCTTAAGCGGCCGACAAAAGCATGCGCAAATCGCTTGAACAGCAGCATGGACGAGAGCCGGCCCGCAGCGCATTTCTTCTGCGCGCCCTGGGCCGAGACGCCCTGCCGCTTTTTTTGGGCCTTGTGCTGGCGTTGCTCACGGGCTGGGCGGTGTTTCCCCAGGTGCTGTACAGCCGCGAGGAGCAGCCCATGGCCTTTAATCACGTGCTTCACATCGGACAGGCCGGCCTTGATTGCGGCGCGTGCCATTATTTGCGGTCCGACGGCTCTTTTGCCGGACGGCCTTCTTTGGAAAATTGCGCGGAATGCCACAGCGCGCCGCTTGGCAAAGACCCGGCGGAACAGCGCCTGATCAGCGAGTATATTGATCCGGGCAGAGAAATTCCCTGGTTCGCTTACGCGGGCCAGCCGGAGCATGTGTTTTTCAGCCATGCCGCGCACAGCCTTGAGCGCTGTAACGCCTGTCATGAATTTACGAAAATCAGGCTGTGCGCCCGCTGCCATGCGGACATGTCCGCCGGCGCGGAGTTGCCCGCCTATGTTAAGGACCGTCTCACCGGCTACAGCAAAGACGCTATGGCCATGAGCGCTTGCGAACGCTGCCACGCCCTGCCCGGTCATGCCCCGACCACGGCCTCCAACGATTGCGCGGTTTGCCACAAATAGGCGCCTGAGATGCTGGATCGCAGAAACATACTTAAATTCTTGCTCGCCGGAGCAGCCGGCAGTCTGCTGACGCCGCTGCCTTGGAAGCTTTTGGAAGACAGCGCGGTCTGGACTCAGAACTGGCCGTGGATTCAGGCCGGGACCAAAGGCGCGGTGACGTTTCGGCGCACGGCCAGCAAACTCTGCCCTTCGGGCGCAGGTTTGCTTGTGCAACTGGTGGGCGGTCGCCCCATACGCGTGTTGCCCGACCCGGAGCACCCGCTCAGCCTGGGCGGCATTTCTGTTTTGGCCGCGTCCGAAGTGCAGCTTATGTATAGCCCGGCCCGGGTGCGCATGCCCTTGCGGCGCGGTGCGGACGGCGTTTTGAGGCCGGTGGACGCGAGCGATGCCTTGCGTCTGTTTATTGCCGCCCTGGAAAAAATACAGTCCCGCAACCGGCCGGACAAAGTCATGTGCCTGTGCGGGGATGAAACCGGCAGCCTGTACGAGCTTTTATCTTTGCTGACCCGCGGGCTTGGTTCAGACGTGTTTTATTTCATGCCTTCGGAATTGCAGCCTCACGCTCAGGCAGCATTGGCCGCCGGAGCGGACGGCCTGCCTGTTTATAATTTGGAGGACAGCGACCTGATTGTCTGTCTGGGGGCGGATATGCTGGGAACCTGGGGCACGGTGCTGCGCAATAATGGAGTGCGCGCCGCCGGCCGCCCGCCGGGCAAAGAGAAGGCGGCCGGTCGCCTGGTTTATTGCGGCCCGGCCCGCAACGCCACGGCTGTAACGGCGGACAAGTGGCTGCCCCTCAAGCCGGGCGCGGAGGAGATTTTTTTGTTGGGCCTGGCCAATTTGCTGCTTAAAAACGTCGCGCCCCCGGAAATTGCCGTCTATACCCCGGAATTGGTCAGCGCGGCGGCCGGAGTGGATGCGGCGGCGCTGCGCGAGCTGGCCCGGACATTGGGGACTGCGCGGCGGCCGCTGGTCCTTACCGGCGCTTGCGCCGGGCAAGGCGGCAGCGCGGCTCTGGCCCGCCTGGAATTTTTCTTTAACCGCCTGCTGCCGGGCGGAGCCCTATCTTTCATGGCCGGGCCGGAGACAGTGCTGGCCGGCGCGGCGGCTTTTACCGACCTTGCCCGCCGCAGTTTGTACAATTATGCCGGTGCGGCCCAAGGGGAAGAAATTCCGGATCTGCTCATCAGCTATGACGCCAACCCGGTTTACTCCCTGCCGGCTTCAGTCCGCGAGCAACTGCGGCTTGCGGATATTCCGTTCAAGGTCGCTTTCAGTTCTTTTTTGGATGAAACCGCGCTGGCTGCTGATTTGGTCTTTCCCCTGCCTTTGGGCCTGGAGCGCTTGGACGATATGTACACGCCTTTCGGCTCCGGACGGATAATTTACAACATTTGCCCGCAGATAGTTAAGCCCGCCCACAGCGCTCCGCCTCCCGCGGAAATTTTATTTGCCGCGCTGGCCGCTTTGGACGTGGAAACGCATGCAACGGACGGGCGGCAGATAGACAAATTTGAGGATCTGCTGCGGGGAAGAGCTGCGCAATTAGGAGCTAATTTCAGGAGCCTAATGCGCGGCGAGCCGTTTACAGCCGCCCCTCGTCTTTTGCCGCCGGGCGAAAGTTTTGCGGCTGTGATTCACAATCTGTCCGGTTATGCGGATATCCCCAACCCCGGCGAGTCAGCCGCTCCAACAATCGGCGGCGAACTCGCGCTTGCGCCGCTGCTCCGTTCGGCCTTAGGCACGGCGGTCAGCGGTCTTCCGCCTTACGGGCCCGCAAGTGTTCCTGAAGATGAATTGCGCGGCGCGGAACTATATGTTTGCGTCAACTCCGCCACAGCCCGCCGTCTGGGCCTTAAAAACGGGCAGCGGGCGCGGCTCAGCGCAACAACCAAGGCAGGCGATGCGGCAACAACGCGTCTTTTTGTGCGCGTGGCGGTTTTTGAAGGCATTATGGACAATGTGGTCGGACTGCCCCTGGGCTATGGGCATGCGGGTTTTGATGCCTTCAGCCAGGGACGGGGAGTCAACGGTTTGGATTTGTTTTCGCTGACCTTAGAGTCGAAAGCCGGCGGGCAATATTGCCTGGCCGCGCAAAAACTTGCGCTTGAAGGGGTGTGAGCGAAATGAGCGCGGGCAACGGGCGAAATATTCGCTGGGGCATGGTCATTGATCTGGACAGGTGCACGGGCTGCGGCGCCTGTGTCGCGGTGTGCCAGGCGGAAAATAATGTCGCGCCGGTGCCTGATGCCTCGGACAAAACCAGAAGCATCACTTGGCTGCGCTTGCGTGCGTTGGACAACGGCAAGACCTTTCCGGCCAATGAGGGCGCGTTTTTGCCCTTGCCCTGCCAGCACTGCGAAAATCCGCCCTGCGTGCCGGTTTGCCCGGTCACGGCCACGCAAAAACAACAAGCGGGGGGCGTTGTCAGCCAAACGCATGCTCGTTGCATCGGCTGCCGCTACTGTATGATTGCCTGCCCTTATCACGCCCGCTACTTTAACTGGCAAGATCCGGCCTGGCCCAAGGGCGCGGAAGAGGCGCTTTCGCCGTTCGTTTCCGTGCGGCCGCGCGGGGTGGTGGAAAAATGCACCTTCTGCGCGCACCGCTGGCAATTGGCCAAAGACAAGGCTCTGGCCGAAAAACGCGATTCTTACGCCCTGGCTGAAGGAGAGTATGTTCCGGCTTGTGTTGAGGCCTGCCCGGCCAAGGCGCTTTATTTCGGCGATTTGAACAATCCGGCCCATCTCGTGCATAAACTGGCCAAATCACGGCAGGCGTTTTGCCTGCTTAAGTCCATGCATACTCGGCCGCAGGTTTATTATCTCAGCCGCCGGGCTTGGGTGCGCAATTTGCGCGACCGCGTTTTAAGCGAGCCGAACAGCGAGGGGCAATCATGAGCGTAAAGTCAGGCTTGCCCATGGATCATGCCTTTTTGCCCGTGGGGCGCACTCGGTGCGGTTTTGGCCGTTTTTTGCTCTGGCTGACCCCTTGGGCGGCGTTGCTGGTTTGGGGGCTTTATGCGGCCGGGCTGA
>RCMY010002706.1_pt1 | contig 15977 bp, 13 predicted proteins | sample 2041341 | NCBI WGS metagenome assembly RCMY01 (sample SAMN09708234, study PRJNA481090) | Marine sediment metagenome, whole genome shotgun sequencing project. | reverse complement strand
GACCTCGAGAACGAACTCGTTGCACTGTCGGACACAATCGACATGACGGCACTCGAAGCAGCCTTTGTCGGCGTCGCCAAGAGCTACAGCCAGAGCAAGCAGATTTCCTACCAGTCGTGGCGTGACGTCGGCGTCGAGGCCAGCGTGCTGAAGGAAGCCAAGCTCAGTCGAGCCGACTGAATTCCCCTCCGCCAACAACCCCGCTCCCCCGCTTCGGGTGAGAGGTGAGACGACCGCCAGCACCCAACTCTCACCGGACAAGCACCTCCCCCGCTTCGGGTGAGAGGTGAGACGACCGCCGGCACCCAACTCTCACCGGGAGGCGACTGGGTGCAGGTCAGACCCGGATCGCGTCGACCTGGTCGAAGACTCGACCGAGGTTCTGCAGTGACCGCCGAAGGTCGAACGCATCGTCGAGCACCGCATTGTCGACGTCATCGTCGGCTTCGAGCAGTGTCCGGAAGTCAGTGCCCTCGTCCCAAGCACGCATCGCGTTGTGCTGCACGATCCGGTACGCCTCGTCGCGTGTCTTGCCACCCTGCACGAGCGACAACAGCACCGGCTGGCTGAACACCAGGCCGTAGCTGGCGTCAAGGTTTGCTTGCATCCGCTCGGGCATCACGACAAGCCCTTCGAGGAGTCGCTTCAACCGACGCATCATGTAGTACGAGAGCTGAGACGAGTCGGGAAGGATGACCCGCTCGACCGACGAGTGCGAGATGTCCCGCTCGTGCCACAGAGCGATGTCCTGGAGGCCGGCGAGCAGGTTTGATCGCACGACACGGGCCAGACCCGAAATCGTCTCTGCCGAGATCGGGTTGCGCTTGTGCGGCATTGCCGACGAGCCTTTCTGGCCGGGCTTGAAACCCTCCTGCACTTCGCGCACCTCGGTGCGCTGCAGGTGCCGGAGTTCGACCGCCATCAGCTCACAGGTCGCTGCAACCGAGGAGCAAGCGTAGAGAAATTCGGCGTGCCGGTCACGGGCGACGACCTGCGTGGCCGGCACCGGGGCCAATCCGAGTGCATCGCCGACGAACTGCTCGACCTCGGGCGGAATGTTCGAGTACGTACCGACCGCGCCGCTGAGCTTCATCACCGCAACGGTGTCGCGTGCAGTGCGCAGCCGCTGGCGGTCACGTTCGACCTGCAGCGCCCACAGCGCAACCTTGGCACCAAATGTGGTCGGCTCGGCGTGGATGCCGTGGGTGCGCCCGATCATCACGGTGTCGCGATGCTCGCGCGCCATTCCGATCAGCGTCTCGAGGAGCGCTGTCGACGCCTCGATCATCAGGTCTGCGGCGTCACGCATGGCCCAGCAGAGGGCGGTATCGCCGACGTCAGATGAGGTGAGTCCGAAGTGGATCCATGATCCGGCCGGGTCGTTGATGGCGTCCTGGGTGACGTCGACGAACGCCGCCACATCATGATCAGTGATTGCTTCGCGATCAAGAATTTTCTGCAAGAAGGCATCGTCAGCGATCGGCGCGTTCTTCCGACAAATGTCGGCAGCTTCCTGCGGAACGACACCCATTGCGGCGTGCCCTTCGGTGGCCAGCAACTCGACCTCGAGCCACCGCGCAAACTTCGAAGTATCAGACCAAACCGCATCCATCTCCGGCGTTGAATACCGAGGAATCATTCATTCCCCCAGATCAGGTAGTCGTCGCGTTCGGCGCCGACACCGACGACGTTGACGGGGATACCGACTTCGCGTTCAACGACTTCAATGAACCGCTTTGCAGCTGCAGGCAACTGGCCCGGTTCACGCATCTCGTTGATCGCCGTGTTCCAGCCTGGTAGCTCTTCGTAGACCGGTTCGATTCGCTCGAGCACCTCGTACTGGTCTGGGTAGTCGGTGACGGGGACGCCGTCGAGGGTGTAGCCGGTGCAGATCTTCACCGTGTCGAATCCGTCGAGGATGTCGAGCTTGGTGAGCGACAACTCGGTGAGCGAGTTGAGCCGAACGGCATGGCGCAGCATCACGCAGTCGAGCCACCCGCAACGGCGCGCCCGGCCGGTGACCGTGCCGAACTCGTGACCGACCTCGGCGAGCGTCTTGCCGTCGTCATCGAAGAGTTCGGTGACGAACGGGCCCGCGCCGACACGAGTCGTGTACGCCTTGGTGATGCCGACGATGCGGTCGATGTCACGCGGGCCGAGGCCCGAGCCGACGCTGGCACCTCCCGCGGTCGGGTTCGACGAGGTGACGTAGGGGTACGTGCCGTGGTCGAGGTCGAGGAATGTGGCTTGCGCCCCTTCCAGCAAGATGTGGGCGTCAGCAGCGAGGGCGTTGTGCAAGAGCGGGACCGTGTCGGAGACGTAGGGAACCAAGCGCGCACCGAGCGCCTTGAAACGCACGACGATGTCTTCGACGTCCAATTCATCGCCGCCGGCTTCGCCAATCAATTTGTTCTCGACGGTGGCTCGTTCGCGGATGAGGCGTTCGAAGCGTTCCGGGTTGCGAACGTCGCCAACGCGGATCCCGACGCGGCGCATCTTGTCGGCGTATGCCGGACCGATGCCGCGCAACGTGGTGCCGAGCTTGTCATCGCCGCGCATCGCTTCGGAGATCGCATCGTGGCTCTGATGCCAGGGGAAGATCAGGTGGGCGCGGCTCGACACCTTGAGGTCGGAGCACGAGTTGCCGCGCGACTCCAACATGTCGACTTCCTTGAACAGCGTCGGCAGGTCAACGACCACACCGTTGCCAATCACGGGAATGACGTGCGGGTACAAAATTCCGGACGGCACGAGCTGGAGTGCGTACTTCTCCCCGTCGACGACGACGGTGTGGCCAGCGTTGTGGCCGCCCTGGTAACGCACGACATAAGCGTGCTCTTTGGACAGCAGGTCGATGACCTTGGCTTTGCCTTCGTCGCCCCATTGGGCTCCGATAACGACGGTGACTGGCATGACGCTCCTCGGCCTGGTTCACCAGGCAGAAATGGTTGATGGAACGTGGTGTGACTCTACTTGCCGTCCAGCGCCAGGCCGACATCCGTTCCCTCGAACTGCCGTGCTTTTCGTCAAGCGCTCAGTCAATCACGTCGGTACCGTTGGGTTCGTGACAGTGATGCGGCGACAGACGTGGTCCGAGATGAACAATGAGGCGCGGGCGGCACTGATGCACCGTGGTCTCGACGACATTTTCGATAACGAGCTCCGCGAGTCGATCGGAGTCATCCTCGAAGATGTTCGTCAACGCGGCGACATCGCGGTCTGCGATGCACTCGCCAAGTTCGACAAGATCGTCGTCACACCCGACCAGCTTCGGGTGAGCGACGAAGAGTTCGCGATGGCCACCGTGACCGCCGAGGTCGACGCTGCCATCGACGACGCCATCGCCCACCTCCGCACCTTCAACGAAACCCAGATGCTCCAGGCCCAGGACTGGAGCGTTGAGAGCGAGCCCGGTCTGTTCGTCGGCGAGAAGATCACGCCGATCACCTCAGCCGGCCTGTTCACGCCCTCGGGCAAGGCGAGCTACCCGAGCGTCGCGTATCAACTCGCCGTCCCCGCCGTCGTGGCCGGTGTCCCCCGGCTCGCCCTGGTCGTCCCACCGGTGCCGGGCGGCAACGGCGAGATCGACCCCGCGGTGCTCGTCGTCTGTCGCAAGATCGGCATTCGCAACGTCTTCCGGGTGAACGGCCCGGCCGGCATCGCCGCGCTCGGATTCGGCACGGAGTCGATCGAGAGCGTGGCCAAGATCGTCGGGCCCGGCTCGCCAGCCGTCACCATTGCTCAGGTCGAGATGCAGCGCTTCGGAACATCGACGATGATGCTGCTCGGCCCGACAGAGAGCCTGGTGATCGCCGATGATTCCGCTGACCCCGAGCGTCTTGCGGCGGACCTCTTGATCGAAGCCGAGCACGGCACCGACAGCTCGGTCGTGCTGCTCACTCCGTCTGCGTCGCTGGCGGATGCAACCGATGCCGAACTCGACAAGCAGCTCGCTGCACTCCCCGAGGCGCGCGCGACCGCCGCCCGGTCGTCGCTCGGCCCCAACGGCGGGTGCGTTCTCGTCGACGACTTGAGCGTCGCAATCGAGGTCGCCAACCAGTACGCCGCCGAGCACCTGCAGGTCGCTGTCGCTGACGACCAGGTCGACGACGTCGTCGACGGCCTCGTCAACGCCGGCGAGATCCTCGTCGGTCAACACACACCGTTCAGCGCAGCGAACTTCGTCCTGGGCTGCCCAGCATCGTTGCCAACCAGTGGTTTCGCCCACGTCTCTTCGGGCATCACGGCCGACACGTTCCTCAAGCGAACAGCAATCGCCCGCGCTGACGCCGGGTCGATTCGGCGGATGGCGCCGAGCGTCATCGCGCTTGCCGACCACGAGGGCTTCCCCGCCCACGCCAACGCCCTCCACATCCGCACCCGCTGACACCGCCACACGATCACCCGTGGCACTCTCGCACAGTCCCCGATGTGGTGGGCTGGGTTGCGTACGCTCAGAGCCTCATGCCCACCGTGCTGCTTGTCGAGGATGATGATCGGATCAGCGAACCGTTGATCCGCGTCCTGCGCGCCGAGGGTTTCGAGGTCGTGCACGTCGCTGCGGGCCAGCCGGCCCTCGACTCTGTCGCTCAGCAACGGCCGCACCTGGTGCTGCTCGACCTCACGCTTCCTGACATCGACGGGCTCGATGTGTGCCGCAAGCTGCGCGTCGACCACCCCGACCTTCCGGTGATCATGCTGACCGCCCGCGCGGAGGAGATGGACGTCATTGTCGGCCTCAATGCCGGTGCCGACGACTACGTCGCCAAACCGTTCCGCCTCGCCGAACTCGTCGCACGCATCCGGGCCCGCCTCCGAATCAGTGAACAGCGCGGGCTGGCCGCGCCGGAATCGAACACGCTGACGGGAGCCGGAATCGAATTGGACCTGCGCGCCCGCCGCTGCCGAGTCCAGGCCCAGACCGACGGCAGCACGAGCGACGAGGTCGAATTGACCTCTAAAGAGTTCGACCTCCTCGCCATGCTCATGCAGCAACCGGGCATCACGCTCACCCGCGAGGAAATCATGAACCAGGTCTGGGACGACAACTGGTGGGGCTCGACGCGGACCCTGGACACCCACACCTCGACGTTGCGTCGAAAGATCAACGACATCACCGATCCGCCGTCGAAGATCGTCACGGTGCGGGGCGTGGGCTTCCGATTCGATTCGTGAGCCTGGTGCGTTCGGCCGTCACCCCCATCGTCGGCACCGCTTCCCTGCCGAACGGTGACCGCTGATGCGACGCCGGCTCGTCCTGTCGACGGTTCTCGTCACCACCATCGTGCTGCTGCTCCTGGCCGGACCCATCACCCTGGTGCTGCGCCAGGCAGCGACCGATGAACTCGATGCTCAGACAAGCGCCGTCGGCGCGACCGTCACCGCTGCCATTGAAAACCGAGCGGTGCGGAGTAACGACGGCCAGGTGACCGGCATCGGCCTGACTGCAGAGGAGATCTCGTTGCTGCTGCCTGAGGGCGTGGGCGTGAGGATCCTCGATCGAAACGGGGGCGACATCGCCGCAGTGGCCGCCGAGGGCATCGACGCACCGTTCCGTCGTTCGTTCACGACGCCTGACGGTTTCGTCGTGCAAACCGTCACGAGCAGCAACGACGTCGACAGCCGGTTCCGCGGACAGGTGATCCAACTTGGCATCCTGGCCCTGTTCGGGTTGCTCATCGCTGCGGGCCTTGCATTCGTCCAAGCACGTCGGATCGCCGCTCCGCTCGAACGCTTGGCTCGCGCTGCGGCGCGTCTCGGGGACGGCGACTTCACTGCCAGCGCTCCCACCAGTTCCGGCATCGAAGAGATCGACAGCATCGCCCGAGCGATCCGGTTGAGCGGCAACCGAGTGGAGCGAATGTTGGAATCAGAACGTGGCTTCACCGCCGACGCAACCCACCAACTCCGCACCGGCCTGACCGGGCTTGCGATGCGGCTCGAACTCCTCGAACGCCACGCCGACCCAGAGGTTGCGACCGAGGCGGCCACGACTCTCAGCCAGATCCACGACCTCAACACCACCCTGGACGAACTACTCCGGGTCGCCCGGAAGGGCAGCACCGGGGAACGCACCGAAGTCGACTTGACCGCACTCGTCGATCATCACGTGTCCGACTGGCAACCAATGTTCTCCAAGAAGCGTCGACAGTTGGTCGTGACAACGGGCAACGTCGAGCCCGTCATCGGGACACCGGGCCTGGTTGGCCAGATCCTCAACGTGCTGATCGAGAATGCGCTCCGACACGGTCGCGGCACGGTCGCGATTCTCGTCAATGGCACGAGCGTGCTGATCGAAGACGAGGGCAACGGCCTCGACGCCGAGACTGCCGAGACAATCTTCGACCGGCCCGCAGATCACCAGGCGGCGCACGGGCGAGGACTCGCACTGGCCCGGAGGCTGGCGGAGGCCGACGGTGGTCGGTTGGAGCTCACCGAGCGTCGCCCGGCAACGTTCACACTCTCCATGCTCCCCGTCCGTCACTGAGGACCGCCCCCCGTGATGAATGCGGGCGGGTCAGCCGAGACGGTTTACAGAACCTGAGCCGAAAAAGGCGACAACCCCGGGATGGAAGCCCGGGGTTGTTGCGGAAGGAATAGACATATTCTGGCACGTATTCCCTCTGCCGTGTGTCAAGACTCGGTCAAGAACCCAAATCGGGCTCAAGTCGGCCGCCCGTCGAGCCGACGATGAGTCTTCCGATGCCTCCGGTCTCGTCGACTTCGCCGGGCGAAACGGTGATCGACCCGCCATCGGCCATGGTTCCATCAAGGATCAGCAGCGCAGCCGGGTCCGCGATTTCGCGCTGGATGATCCGCTTCAGCGGCCGGGCGCCGAACGCGGGGTCGTACCCTTCTCGGGCCAGCTGGTCCATCGCTGCGTCGGAGATGTCCAGCGTGATGCGCTTGTCGGCCAAGCGCTCCCGCAGGCGGTCCAACTGCACATCGACGATCTGACGCAGGTCGGCTTCGGTCAGGGAGCGGAACCGGACAATGTCGTCCACGCGGTTGACGAACTCGGGCTTGAAGAAGTCGAGCGGATCCCCCGGCAGGTTGCTCGTCATGATCAGCACCACATTGGTGAAGTCCACGGTTCGGCCCTGCCCGTCGGTCAGCCGACCGTCGTCGAGAACCTGCAGCAGCGTGTTGAACACATCCGGGTGGGCCTTCTCGATTTCGTCGAGCAACACGACGGAATACGGCCGGCGCCGGACCGCTTCGGTGAGCTGGCCGCCCTCGTCGTAGCCGACGTAGCCGGGGGGCGCACCGATCAGTCGGGACACAGAGAACTTCTCCATGTACTCACTCATGTCGATCCGGACCATTGATTTCTCGTCGTCAAACAGGAACTCAGCGAGCGCTCGCGCCAGCTCGGTCTTACCGACGCCGGTCGGGCCAAGGAACATGAACGAGCCGATCGGGCGGTTCGGGTCACTCAACCCGGCGCGACTCCGGCGGACAGCATTGGCCACCTTGGTGACGGCGTCGTCCTGGCCGATGACTCGCTGGTTGAGGAGGCCTTCGAGGTTGACGAGCTTCTGTGTCTCGGACTCCATCAGCCGTGTCATCGGAATGCCCGTTGCCTTGCCCACGACCTCCGCGATGTCTTCGGCGTCGACTTCTTCCTTGAGCATTGCCTTGGTCTGCTGGAGGTCGTCGAGGTGTGCCGTTGCCTCTTCGATGCGCCGTTCGACCTCGGGGATGCGGCCGTAGCGGATCTCCGCGGCGAGTTCGAGGTCGGACTCGCGCTCGATCTGGATGCGCAGACCTTCGAGCTCCTCTTTGAGCGAGCGAATGGCATCAATTGCCTGCTTCTCCTGCTCCCAGTGACCCTTCATCTCGACGATGGAGGCGTTGAGCTGCGCGAGTTCGTCGTGCAGCACATCGAGGCGTTCGGCCGACTCGCTGTCACTCTCCTTTTCGAGCGCGACCTGCTCGATCTCCAGCTGGAAGATCCGTCGCTGCACCACGTCGATCTCGGTCGGCAGCGAGTCGATCTCGATCCGCAGCTTGGACGCTGCCTCGTCCATGAGGTCGATCGCCTTGTCGGGCAAGAACCGGGACGTGATGTAGCGGTCGGACAGCACGGCAGCACTGATCAGCGCCGAGTCCTGAATGCGGACGCCGTGGTGCACCTCGTAGCGCTCCTTCAGACCTCGCAGGATGCCGATCGTGTCTTCGACCGACGGCTCGCCGACGTAGACCTGCTGGAAGCGACGTTCGAGGGCCGGGTCCTTCTCGACGTACTTGCGGTACTCGTCAAGCGTGGTGGCGCCGATCATGCGCAGCTCGCCGCGAGCGAGCATCGGCTTGATCATGTTGCCAGCGTCCATCGCACCTTCGGCGCCGCCGGCGCCGACGATCGTGTGGAGCTCGTCGACGAACGTGATCACTTCGCCGTCGGCGTCGGTGATCTCCTTGAGGACAGCCTTCAGGCGTTCCTCGAACTCGCCGCGGAACTTTGCGCCGGCGAGCATCGAGCCGATGTCGAGCGCGATCAGCCGCTTGTTCTTGAGGCCCTCGGGAACGTCGCCATCAGCGATGCGGGCAGCGAGGCCTTCCACGATGGCGGTCTTGCCGACTCCGGGTTCGCCGATCAGCACCGGGTTGTTCTTGGTGCGTCGCGACAGGACCTGGATCGTGCGGCGGATCTCGTCGTCGCGACCAATGACCGGGTCGATCTTGCCGTCGCGGGCCCGAGCGGTGAGGTCTTGGCCGTACTTTTCGAGCGCGCCGAACTTCTCTTCGGGATTCTGGTCAGTGATGCGGTGCGAGCCACGCACGTCCTTCAGCGCCACCAGCAGTTCCTCGGAGCTGACATCGAGTCGGTCGTTCATCGCGAGCAACAGGTGCTCGACCGACAAGAAGTCGTCGCCGAGGTCCTTCTGGTACTTCTCCGCGTTGCTGACCTTGTTGGTCAGCTCCTTGCTCATGCGCGGTTCGTCACCGCCGACGGCCTTCGGGAGCGCCTGGACACGCTCATCGACTTTGTTGCGCACCATCAACGGGGCTTGGCCGAGCTTGGCCAACACGGCCGGCACGATCGTTCCGTCCTGGGCCATCATGGCGCCAAGGACGTGGTCAGGGGTCAGTTCGGGGTTCGACAGGTCTTTTGCCTGGTCGATTGCGGCCCCGAAGGCCTCCTGCGTCTTGATCGTCCATTTCTTTGGATCGAATACCATGCTCAACTCCTCAGTGCTCGCGCGCTATCAACTTTCCTGAGTGTTATCGTATCAACTTTCTACGATCCTCCACCCACGACACGATCCTCCACCCACGACACGATGTCCACCCAGATGTTCGATCAGCTGGTCGGCTGCGTCCCGCAGGTCCTTGTACTCGAGCACCTCCCCGGGCATGTTGTGGAGCGCTGCGGCGAGTCGCGCTCGCTCCGCTGGTTCAGCAACGGCAACATCGAGCGGGGCAATGTGGGTTCGGATGGTGAACAGCACGCACCCACCCGGGCCGAATCGGCGCAAGGTCTCACGCTCGACGCGCAGAAACATGTCGGCGGGCTGCACATCGACAGGTCGAGGCGCTGCGGTGCCATCGAGCGGGGTGTAGGGGTCAGCGGTGTCGAGCAACCCCCATCCGAGCCGCCAATAGCTGCGGTCCGGCGTGAGCCGATCGAAGAAGCGGTCGATCGGCGCTTCGAGCTGCGCATTCAGCAGCGCAACCGGAGCATGCACTTCGGCCATGGTCAACCCGAGCTTCGAGCGCAGGTCCCAACGATTCGGAAAGCAGACGGATCCACCGCCAAACACGAGTTGTCGACCGTCGGGGCCGGGCCGTTCGACCATCAGCACCAGGTCGTCGGGAACGAGACGTGCTGCAGCGTCAAGGGGGTGCAGGGTCGGGTCGAGCAGTCGGGGGCGGTCGGGGTGATGTGCCGCGAGGTGCTCGACGAGTGCGTCTGCCACGCACCGGGACTCCGCCTCGATCCCGTCGAGCACGGCGAACACGGTGTCAGGGTGCTCGACGTTGAGGGGTCCTTTGGCGGCAATCAGGTCGTCCGCATCCGGTCCCCACTCGATCCAGTCGGCGAGGTCGAGCGGACGAACCCCGAGGCGCCATCTGAAGGCACCGTCGCTCCGCCCTTCCAAGAACGGCAGGTACGGCGCGACCATGGAGTGCAGAATACGCGCAACGTTGCGGCAGCACATCCCTGTCCGCTCAAATCGGTACGAATCAGGCGAAACCCGGCCAGGACAGGCCCGAATCAGTGACTCGGCTCTACAGTCCACTTCGATGCTCTTGACAGTGCTCGGCCTGCTGTCGGCGGGAGCGTTCTACTACTACGGCGCCGTCTGCTGGTTCGCCGAGCGCCTGCGACTCGAATACCTGCGGTACGGCGTGCCGCACCTCCGCGTCATCCTCGGAACGCTCCAAATCGTCGGATCGACCGGCATTCTGCTGGGCTTCGCATTCGCTCCGCTCGGAGCAGCTGCGGCATCCGGCCTGGCGCTGATGATGGCGATCGGCGTGATCTTCCGCTGGCAGCTGGGGGACCCGCTCCGACTCATGGTCCCCGCAACGGCCCTGACACTCCTCAACGTCGTGCTCGCCGCCCTGTTCCTGACTGCCTGACTTCCTGACTTCCTGACTTCCTGACGTTTACGGTCACCGCGACGAGCGCCGCCAATTCACTTCGAACGATGGTCAGCCAGCAGCGCTGACACGATTGACAGCGACAGCACGCTGATTGCCGGCAGGGACCGCTTCATCGGATCGCTCACCTTGAGGTGCATTCCGATTGCGCCGACCATGAAGGCTCCCAGCGCCATGGACGCAGGACGAGTGAGCTTCGGCACGAAGTTGCCGACGAGCATGAGCACCGCGAGGGTGACCTTGATGCCTCCGACGGCGTACATCGCCTTTTCGGAGATTCCGTACTCCTCGAACTCTTCTTTCATGTTCGATGCTCCGCCACCGCGGTAACCGGTGTCCTTGTCGAAGCGACGGAACCAGACGTTGAGGATCCACAGCGCAGCTGCGGACTGGGTGACTCGACCAATCAAGAACATGAACAGACCTCTATCACGACGCCGCGCCGGGTGCGACACGGGACGTCGGAATACCACGACGCGCCGGTTCTGAAACCTCGGTTCCGAACAATCCGCCACCCCCGATCTTCGCCCCGCTGCAGCAAGGTTGCGACCCCTCCGCCGAAAGCCAAGGGCCTCGGTATCGTGAACAGAATGTCGCGTCACCGTCCGCCTTCGCTGCCTCAGGGCACGTGGCGTTCGGGTGCACTGCACGTGTGGGGGTGGAACGGCATCGACACGGCGTCGATGGCCTGGCTGTACTCCGGGTTCCGCAAAATCGGTGAGGACGGCCGCCGAACCGGGTGGCACGACTCCCCGATCTCCTATGGCGCGATCGGTCGCATCACCATCGATGTGCCCGGGCACCCGACGATGCACGCGTCATCGGTGCAGCTCGACGCCATCGGCACCGCAGTCTGGCTGAGCGAATTACCCGAGCCCGAGTTCCTCAGCGACTCACTTCGCTGGTTCGCGACCATTGCCGAGCTGGCCCGGCGGACGGTGGCATCCAACCGGATCGTGCCATCGATCGACAACGAGGGCCCGTTCACTGTTGGCCGATGGAAGGCCGTCACCGACGACCAGATCGACGATGTGCTGATTGCACTCGATGCGTCGATGCCCGACATCTGCGTCGCCGGCTCCGGAGTGCAGACCGCGACGATCTACAACCAGCTCGTCGACGGCATCGCCCGGTCGTTCCTCCATCAGGCCGGCTGGAAGGCCGAACTCGGCCGCCAACGCAAGCCGCACTATCAGGCAATGCGCGCCATGTTCGGCGCGCTCTCCAAGCCCGACCACGTCATGCGCGGCAGTACGTCCGACTATGACGCGGCCGTCCAGCACTTGCGTGATGATCTTGATCGGTATCGGCGTCGCCTCAACGGCGAACCGGTCCTTGTCCCGCGTCTGCGATTGGTGATCGCCGAGGACCCGCTCGACCCGTGGATCGTCCGGCTCGAGCTGGTCGACGACAGCGACACAGCGCGCTGGTGTTCCGCGAACGACATTTGGGAACGCAACCAGGTAGCGATCGATGTGGCCCGCGGTGAGGAGCACCTCGACGCGCTCGGCGAACTGATCGGCGACATGGTCACCCGCATCGTCGGAATCCCCGGGCTCGGCGATCTGGCCGCCGAGCATGAGCCGACCGGCGCGGAACTCGAACTGGACGTGGCGGAGGACTTCATCGACATCGCCCCGGCCGAACTGGACCGGCTTGGTATCGAGCTCATCGGCCCCGAGCGACTCATTCGAACTCGCGTCAACGTGGCGGGCGAGGCCACACCGGCGCCGCCCGATGACCGCAAGAAGCAGTTCGGCAAAGACGCGCTCGTCGAGTGGAAGCTCGTGATCGGTGATGAGGAAATCTCCGACGCCGAGTTGGCCCGAGCCGAAGAGGCCGGTGCCACGCTGCTCCACACCGGCCATCGCTGGGTCCGCATCGACGCCGACGAACTGCGCCGCAAACGCGCGAAGCTCACCGACCTCAAGGCCAACCACAGCAAAGTCAAGCCGCTGGAGTTGATGCGGCTCGCCAACGACGACGACAGCACCGAAGAGAACCCGCTGATCTTCGTGCACAACGCGCCGGGGGAAGACCCCTATGACGCTGCCGGCATTGGCGACCGCGACCGCGTCGCTGCCGATTGGGTGCGGGAGTTGCTCGCCGGCCTGCCCGACGAACAGCTCGAAGAGACCCAGGAGTCCACTGACTTTCACGGTGAGCTCCGCCACTATCAGCGGCGTGGCCTCTCCTGGTTGCAGTTTCTTGCCAAGCTCGGCCTCGGTGGAGTCCTCGCCGACGACATGGGGCTCGGCAAGACCGCAACGACGCTCGCTCACCTGCTGGAGCGGCCCGGGCCGCACCTGGTGATCTGCCCGCTCAGCGTCGTGCGTAACTGGCGGACCGAGAGCGAACGCTTCACCCCCAAGCTCGACGTGACCATTCACCACGGCGCCACCCGCAGCAACAACCTGGCGATCGCCGCAGCAGATGACGGCGACGAACTGTTCGCCGTCGACCCTGAGCGCCAACTCGTCATCACCACCTACGGGCTCCTGCCCCGCGACCTCGAACATCTCGGCGGTATCGAGTGGTCGACCGTCGTGCTCGACGAAGCACAGATGGTGAAAAACCCGAACACCAAGGCCGCCAAGGCGGTCCGGGCGCTCAGGGCTGACCAGAAGTTGGCACTGACCGGCACGCCGGTCGAGAACCGCCTGAGTGAGTTGTGGGCGATCCTCGACGCAGTCAATCCCGGCCTGCTCGGCAGCCTCACGAAGTTCCGCGACAAGTTCGGTACGCCGATCGAGCGGCATCATGACGCCGAAGCAGCGGCACGGCTGAGGCGCATGACGCAGCCGTTCATCCTGCGGCGAACCAAAGCCGACAAACGGCTCCTGCCGGATCTGCCCGACAAGATCGAGCAGATCGCATACGCCAAGCTCACCAAGGAGCAGGCGACGCTGTACCAAAAGATCGTCGATCAGCTCCTCCACGACGCCGAGCAGGAGAGTGGCATGAAGCGTCGTGGCCTCGTGCTCGCCGCGCTGATGCGGCTCAAGCAGGTCTGCAATCACCCGGCACACGCATTGAAGGACGGTTCACGCTTGGCCGGCCGTTCGGGCAAGCTGACGCGTTTCGACGAACTGGTCACCGACTTGCTCGACCAGGGCGAACGCGCGCTCGTCTTCACCCAGTTCCGGGAGATGGGCGATCTCCTCACCCAGCACATCACGGAACAGTTCGGCTTCGACCCGCCGTTCCTGCACGGCGGCGTCACCCGCAACAAGCGGGACCTGATGGTCGACCAATTCCAGGACGGCAGCGGCCCACCCTTGCTCCTCGTGTCGTTGAAGGCGGGCGGTACCGGTCTCAACCTCACCGCTGCCAGCCAAGTCATCCACTACGACCGCTGGTGGAACCCCGCCGTCGAGGATCAGGCGACCGACCGTGCCTGGCGGCTCGGCCAACAGCGGACAGTCAACGTCCACAAGCTGGTGTGCGAGGGCACGGTCGAAGAAAAAATCGGCCAGGTCATCGACGACAAACGCAAACTCGCCGATGCCGTCATCGGCAACAGCGAGGCGTGGCTGAGCGAGCTCACGACCGACGACCTCCGCGACCTCGTCGTACTGGACCAAGAATCATGAGCAGGCCGCGCAAGCCCTTCGGGACGAGCATGCCGGGCCGTCTCCCGGCGACGATGATGAAGGTTCTCGCTGCAGAGATGAGCGACCCGACCCGCCATCGCCGAGGAAAGCAGTACGCCAGTGACGGGTCCGTGCTGGACATCATCATCGAGCCGGGAACCGTCAGCTGCGAAATCCAGGGTTCGCGATCGACGCCGTACGTCGCCATCATCCAGGTCACCGGCGGCAGCGGGATGCCGTTGCGCCGCGACATCACGTGTACGTGCAGTTGCCCAGACGACGACAACTGGGACGGCCACGCCTGCAAACACGTCGTCGCCACGCTCTACACGCTGAGCAACGAGTTCCTGATCGAGCCGGAACTCCTCGATCTCTGGCGCGGCAACGACGCCGGTGACGCGTCAGCCAGCACCGACGAATCGGAGCGCGCCGATCAAGAGGCCGACCGTCATGCCGGCGACCGCGATGACCGCGATGACTTCACACCGTCGAGCGGTCGGCGCCGTCACCTGTCATTGGTTCGTGATGACGACGAAGAGGAACGGACCCCGACGCCTCCCGAACCCGCTGAGATCGTCGACCCGTTGGCACCGGTGTTGCGGTTGCAGCCCGGCACCGAATTGCCCGAGGTCCCGGTGCTCGAGCGTGCGGACTTGCGGCCGCCCAAGGATCGTGAGCTGGCCGCAGTGCTGCGCGAAGCGCTCCAGCACGTTCGCGTCGACTGGGACTGACCTCGCACAGACTGACCGGTGTGGGTCAGAGCGCTGTGGATCAGAGCGCGTTTTCAGCGGCGAGTCGGAGGACTTCGTCTTCAGGAAATGCCCCGATCCAGCCCGTGATCGGTGTGCCGTCAGGCGCAAGCATCACGGCGGTTGGCTGTGAGCTGATCCCGATCGTCTGCCAGGAGATGAACGTTTCGTCCCACAGCATGTCGAAGCTGGTTCCGAACTTGTCGTCGAAGTCGTTGGCCTGGCTGAGGCTGTCTTGCGTGCCGAGCCCGATGACTCGGACTTCATCTGCGTGATCTTGAGCGAACTGCTCAACTTCGGGAGCTTCCCGGCGGCAGGTCGGTCAATGCGGTGCCCACATCCACAGGAGGACCGGCTTGTCGCCGACGCCGTAGTTGCGCAGGTTGACCTTGTTGTCGTCGTTCAAATTGTCGACGACAAGGTCGGGCAGCAGGTTCGACTCAAGGTCGGCGGCCGGGATGACCGCGATTTCATCAGCGACCTGCACGGCCGGCAGCTCGTTTGCGGCACTGCTGCTGGAGTCAGCGCTGTCGCCACCTCCGCATGCGGCCAGCGCGAATGCACCGGCCAGTGTTGCTGCAGCGAAACGGCTGCGTCGAGAAATCATGGTGCCATTGTCGCCGGTGGGCGAGACCGAAGGAGCGCTTCCCACGGGTGTTTGCTCAAACGTTTCGATATGCGCAGGGGCAGACTCGAGCGCGCACGATCACTCGCACGCCGTCTCTTCCAGGAGCAACAGATCGCACGCAAGTGGCGTGAGTTCCGCCAACTCATCGGTTCGACCGAGCCGATTGAGCAGGAAGTACTGGCCCTGCACGGCGGCCCAGGAGTTCGGTTCGAGTTCCCGAGCCCGTTCCAGCGAGGCCAACGCCTCTTCATACATCTCGAGCTGCGACTGCCGCTGGGCAAGTCGAATCCGCCAGAACGAACGGTCCGGCTGCGCGTCCACTGCACGCTGCTCCCAGGCAACTGCATTCGCTGCCGCATCCGGGCGTGTCTCGGATTCTTCCACCCACAGCTGTGCGAC
>RCMY010002705.1_pt1 | contig 15983 bp, 13 predicted proteins | sample 2041341 | NCBI WGS metagenome assembly RCMY01 (sample SAMN09708234, study PRJNA481090) | Marine sediment metagenome, whole genome shotgun sequencing project. | reverse complement strand
GGCAGAAGAAGCATTTATGAGAGCCAGAGAAGCTGGCTTTGACAATATTAATATGGATCTTATTCTTGGTCTCCCGGGAGAATCTTTCATGGATGTGAAAAACACACTGGCTGATCTTGAAATGCTGAGACCAGAAAGTATTACTGTGCATGGACTGGCAATTAAGAGGGCTTCAATTCTCTACGAAGATTTTATTCTTGAGAAGAAGTATCAACTTCCTCAACAGGAAGAAATGAACCGAATGTATGCTGAAACGGATCAATGTGCAAGAAAAATGGGTTTAAAACCGTACTATATGTACCGGCAGAAAAACATGGTGGGAAATCATGAAAATGTCGGTTATGCAAGAGAAGGCTTTGAAAATTACTATAATATGGTCATGATTGAAGAGGTGAAGACCATCATTGCCATGGGAGCGGATGGCGTAACCAAGAAAGTGAAGGATGGAAAAATCCAGCGATTTGCGAACTTCAAAGGCCTGAATGATTATACAGAAAGATTTGAGGAAATGATGGAGAAAAAACTTCAGTTCCTCCAAAAGGAGTGATAATTTATGGATCTGCAAGCGCCAAAGGGCACAAAAGATATGCTCCCCATGGATGCATATAAATGGCACTATATCGAAGAACAACTGAAAGGGATTGCACACACCTATGGGTTCCGTGAAATCCGTACACCAATGTTTGAAAGTACAGAGCTCTTTACAAGAGGAGTAGGTGAAACTACAGATGTAGTGCAAAAAGAGATGTATACATTCCAGGACAAAGGAGACAGAAGTATTACGCTGAAGGCGGAAGGAACTGCTCCTGCGGTTCGTGCTTTTGTTGAATCGTCAATGTATGCAGATGCCCAACCGACAAAACTATATTATTTCACACCTGTATTCAGGTATGAGAATGTTCAAAAGGGCAGACTCCGTCAGCACCACCAGTTTGGGGTCGAGCTTTTCGGCAGTAAGGAACCATCTGCAGATGCGGAAGTTATTTCCATTGCCATGAGAGCCTTTGAAGAACTGGGTATCAAAGGCTTGACGCTGAAGATCAACTCCATTGGCCATCCAGAGTGCAGGAAAGACTACAACACCCTCCTAAAGGATTATCTGACTCCTTATTATGATGATTTATGTACTGTATGTAAGGACAGATTTCACAAAAATCCCATGAGGATTCTGGACTGTAAAGAAAAAAGCTGTCAGCTTCTCGTAAAAGATGCTCCGCTGATTCTGGATCACGTATGTGAAGAATGCAGTGATCACTTTGAACAGCTGAAAAACTATCTGGGCGCCATGGGTATTGCATATGAGGTAGATAAGGGGATTGTCCGCGGACTGGATTATTATTCCAAGACTGTTTTTGAAATTGTGAATAAAGACATTACAGTATGTGGCGGAGGAAGATACGACTATCTAATTGAAGAGATTGGTGGACCTTCTATGCCGGCTGTTGGGTTTGGACTAGGGCTGGAGAGGCTTCTGATGACCTTGGAGGATGAAGGTATCCTTATCCCAGAACCTCTTAGACTGGATGTGTTTATTGCCTCTATGGGACCTGAGGAGAGCCTGAAAGCAGCTTCAGTTGCTCATCAACTCAGAAGCAGAGGACTAAAGGCTGATATTGATCATATGGGTAAAAAGCTGAAAGCACAGATGAAATATGCCAATAAGATTGGGGCTCGTTTCACGATGATACTAGGTGAAGAAGAGCTTTCAAACAATAAAGCCTCACTAAAAAATATGGAAAATGGTGAACAGGTGGAAGTTCCACTGACACCAGATGCAATTGAAGAGATAATCATGAGGAGTGGATCATAATGGGAGAAATGTTAGGCCAATTAAGAAGAACCCATATGGCAGGTCATGTGAATGAGAGCCTGATCGGGCAGGAAATCATCGTAACAGGCTGGGTAGCGAAAAGAAGAAATTTAGGAGCTCTTATTTTCTGTGATGTACGTGATCGTGAAGGCATTCTGCAGGTGGTCTTCCGTGAAGAAGCGGCGAAGGAAGCTTACGAAAAAGCGGATCTTCTTAGAACTGAATATTGCATTCTAGTCAGAGGTGTGGTGGAGAGAAGAGAGTCTGTCAATGACAGCATTCCAACCGGCCAAGTGGAACTGATTGCCAAAGAGCTGAAGATTCTTTCCGAATCTGAGACTCCGCCAATCTATATCAAGGAGAATCTGGATGCTTCTGAAAATATCCGCCTGAAGTACAGATATCTTGATTTGAGAAGACCAGACATGCAGAAGATTTTCAAAATCAGAAGCAAAGCTTATATTTCTATCCGAAACTTCATGGATCAGGAAGGTTTCCTGGAAGTGGAAACACCAATACTCAACAAGAGCACACCAGAAGGTGCAAGAGACTACCTGGTTCCTTCTAGGAATTATCCAGGAACTTTCTATGCGTTACCACAGAGTCCTCAGATTTTCAAGCAGCTTCTCATGGTAGCTGGTTTCGATAAGTACTTTCAGATTGCCAAGTGTTTTAGAGATGAAGATTTGAGAGCCAACAGACAGCCTGAGTTTACTCAGATTGACATCGAAATGAGTTTTGTTGGCGTGGAAGATGTGATTGCACTGAATGAAAGACTGGTGCAAAGAGTCTTTAAGGAAGTCCTGGACAAAGAAGTGGTGATCCCATTCGAGAGACTGACATACAAAGATGCCATGGAACGATTCGGGTCTGATAAGCCTGATCTCAGATTTGGCATGGAACTGAAGGATCTTTCGGATATTGTCCGGGATACTGAATTTGTTGTATTCAGAAATGCATTGGATGCCAATGGCAGTGTCAGGGCTATCACGCTAACCGGCGGTGCTTCCATGGGAAGAAAAGATATTGACAGACTGGGTGAGTTTGTAAAGACCTATAGAGCGAAGGGACTGGCTTATATTCAGCTGAAGGAAGAAGGTGTTAAAACGGCACTTTCAAAGTTCCTTACAGAAGAAGAAATCAACTCAATCATCGACAGAGCGGAAGCGAAGACAGGAGATCTTGTTCTTATTGTTGCCGATAAAAACGAGGTTGTTTTCCAATCTCTTGGTGCTTTGAGGCTGGATCTTGCTAAAAGATATGGTCTGCTGGAGGGAACAGAAGAGTTTAAATTTGCATGGGTAACAGAGTTCCCACTTCTTGAAAGAGATGAAGAGGCTGGAAGATTTGTAGCCCTTCACCATCCATTTACAAGTCCTATGGAAGAAGATTTACATCTGTTGGATACGGATCCTGGAAAAGTCCGTGCGAAAGCATATGATATGGTCCTTAATGGAGAGGAACTGGGTGGAGGCTCTATCAGAATTCATGACAGCAAGCTTCAGGAAAAGATGTTCTCTTTATTAGGATTTACCCAGGAGCAGGCTTGGGCACGTTTTGGATTCTTACTCGAGGCATTCAAATACGGTCCACCACCACACGGAGGATTGGCCTTTGGTATGGACAGACTGGTGATGTTCCTTGCAGGAACCGAAAATATCAAGGATGTGATTGCGTTCCCTAAGAATCAGAACGCATTTGATCCGATGTCAGAAGCCCCTAACATCGTGGACGAGGTTCAGCTCCAGGAACTGGGGATTGAAATCTCAAAAATATCTGAACAGGAATAAATACAAAAGAGCAGAGGAATCACAATAGTTCCTCTGCTCTTTATATTGTAACAGATTTTGAATATTCGGATAATATTTTGTGGGTTTGAAAAAATGAAGATAAATTACAGTGCAATTTCCATCAGATTGTTAAAGCTCTATGGAAATATAAACGGTTTCATATTATGATGGAAGTATGGGAGGTGGAAGATGATTATTATTGAAAATGGAACATTGACACTGGAGGATTTTATCCATGTCACAAGAGAGAAAGAAGAAGTTTCGCTGAGTGAAGATACCAGAAACCGTATCAGACACTCACGAGAAGCATTGGAGAAAGCCGCTGAAGGCACTCAGGCGGTTTATGGCGTTAACACGGGGTTTGGTAAGTTTTCTGAAGTTAAAATCAGTGTGAACGAACTGAAGGACCTTCAGCGCAACCTCATCGTGTCTCATGCATGTGGTGTTGGACATCCTATGAAAACAGAAGAGGTAAGAGGTGTGATGCTTCTTCGGGTAAACGCACTGGCCCGAGGGTTTTCAGGAATAAGACTGGAAACCGTTGAAACCCTGCTGGAGATGCTGAACAAGAAGGTGCACCCAATGATTCCGGAGAAAGGCTCCTTAGGGGCTTCTGGGGATCTGGCGCCACTGGCGCACATGGTGCTCACACTGATTGGAGAAGGCATGGCAGAGTACAAAGGAAGTATCATGCCATCTAGAGAGGCGATGGATCTTGCGGGAATCAAACCTGTAGTGCTGGAAGCGAAGGAAGGACTCGCGCTCATAAACGGAACCCAAGCTCTGACTTCTATCGGAGCACATGCTTTCTATGATGCTGAAAGAGCGTTGAGGACAGCAAATCATACAGCTGCCCTGACCATGGAGGCGCTGCGGGGAATTACCACAGCCTTTGACGAGAGACTGCATGTGGTTCGAGGCCACAAAGGTCAAGTTGAGATATCAAAGGAAATTCTGAGAATACTGAAAGGCTCCACTCTTGTAACGAAGCAGAATGATATTCGTGTACAGGATGCGTATTCCATCCGGTGCATCCCCCAAGTTCATGGAGCAATTCTGGATACCTTGGAGTTTGCAAGGGAGAAGATTGAAATAGAGCTGAATGCGGTAACGGATAATCCCATTGTGCTCAGCGAAGATGAGATCTATTCTGGTGGAAACTTCCATGGTGAACCCATGGCACTTATTTTTGATTATCTAGCCATTGCGGTCAGTGAGCTGGCGAATATTTCTGAAAGAAGGCTGGAGAGACTTGTGAATTATCAGCTGAATGATCTTCCGGCATTTTTGGCACCTTCTGGTGGTTTGCACTCTGGTTTTATGATTCCGCAATATACAGCAGCCGCTTTGGTATCTGAGAATAAAGTGTTTTCACATCCAGCTTCTGTAGACTCGATTCCCTCCTCAGCAAATCAGGAAGACCATGTCTCCATGGGTAATACTGCAGCGAGAAAGTTACGTGAAATCGTTGAGAATACCAGAAGAGTTCTTGCCATTGAAGCATTTGCCGCCTGCCAGGCCATTGATTTCCGACATGATTATACATTGGGGGAAGGCACGGCTAAGATCTATGAGAGGATCAGAAACGTTGTACCGTTCCTGGAAAAAGATGTAATCATGCATGAGGAAATGAATAAAGTCTATGAAGTATTGAATACACTACTGTAACAGAATTAGATAAAAATACTACTTTATGTTAATATTATGATAATGTTTCATTAATATCAGGAAATGCAGATGATTTTCATATGAGGAAGTACTACAATAATAAACAAGAGGTGATTTTGTGTTAAGAGAATTATCCATCAAAGATTTTACTAAAGTGCTCGGAGAAGGAAAACCAACACCTGGTGGTGGTGCAGCGGCGGCATTGAGTGCGTCTTTAGCAGCGGCACTTACTTCTATGGTCTTTAATTTGACCATAGACAAGAAATTATCGGCGGATTATCCTGAATCGGTCATACAAGCAATGAAAGATGCTCGAGAAAAGACAGATGCATTTAGAGAAAAGTATCTGGAACTTATGCAGGAAGATGCCAGTGCATTTGATGAACTTATGGATGCGTTTTCTATGGCTAAAACAACAGAGGACGAGAAAGCTCTACGTAAAGGAGCAATCGACCGTTCCAAAGTGAAAGTTCTGGAGATTCCAAAAGAACTGGTTCATGAATCCTTTGCTATGTATGATGCGTTGAAAGTTGCCACAGAGTACGGAAACAAAAATGCGATTTCAGATGCTGGAGTAGCGGCGATTCTCATTCACAGCGCCATTGAGGGGGCAGCACTCAATGTGTTCATCAACTTGGCGGGATCTGAGGTCAACGATGAAAATATCAGGATGAAACAGGAAACAGACGATATTGTTGAAAAATCAAAGAGCATAAAAGAGGATATCGTGGCTATGGTCATTGATAAAATATATGGTCGTCAATAATCGTTATACATTGTTTACGAAAAATCCATGGTTAGCACTTGCAAATGGATAAGAATTCGTGTATTATAAACATAACAAGTTAATAATGATTATAAATTAGAAATTATTCTAATCAATGGAGGTAAATTATGGCAAAAACAAAATTGGAATCAAAACTGAATCAGTATGTTGCAGATCTTACAGTGATGTACACAAAACTGCACAATGTGCATTGGTATGTAGAAGGAAGACAGTTTCATGCAATGCATGAGCTCTTTGAAATGTATTATGATAAGGTGACCGAAGACCTGGATGTGGTGGCAGAGAGAATGCTCCAGCTTGAGTTCAAGCCTGTAGCAACACTGAAAGGTGCCTTAGAAATCGCGAAGATTGAGGAAAGAGGAGAAGAGTTTGGAAAGGATCTTGATTTTGTTGAGATCGTGAGAAAAGACTTTGAATACCTACTTGGTCTGACAATGGAAGTTAAGGAAGAGGCTGACAAAGCGGGAGATGATCCAACAGTGGACATCATGAATGAATTCACTGCATATTATCAGAAACAGCTTTGGATGATTAAGGCTACATTAGCTTAATATGACCAGCTCCCTTCACGGGGGCTTTCCAATTACAAGATATCGGAAAGAAGAAGTAATTGAGCATAGGCGCTTAGAACAGATTTTTATAACTGTAAAGTAATGGAGGAATAAATAATGGCAAAAACAAAACTGGAAACAAAACTAAATCAGTATGTTGCAGATCTTACCGTGATGTACACAAAGCTTCATAACGTTCACTGGTATGTGACTGGAAAGCAGTTCCATAGAATGCATGAGCTTTTCGAGGGATACTACAACAAAGTGACCGAAGACATGGATGAAGTGGCAGAAAGAATGCTTCAGCTAGGATACACTCCTGTCGCAGCTTTAAAGGATGTTCTGGAAATTGCTAAGATTGAAGAACGTTCTGAAGAGTTTGGTAAGGATATTGATTTTGTAGAGATTGTGAAGAAGGACTTTGACTACCTTCTGAGCCTGACTCTGGAAGTCAAGGAAGAAGCAGAGAAGGCTGGAGATGATCCAACGGTAGATATTATGAATGAGTTTACAGCATATTACCAGAAAGAACTCTGGATGCTGAATTCCACACTGGCATAGGAAGAGTTGTTACCCCGGCGCATCAGTTTTTACTGATCCGCCGGGGTTTTTCCTTTCCATTCTTGATTAATACCTTATTCATCTGTATAATTGACTAGATGTAATAGAGAAAAGTGAGGAAATAAATTTATGAAATTAGGAATTGTAGGATTGCCCAATGTGGGAAAGAGTACTCTTTTCAATGCAATAACCAAGGCTGGCGTGGAAGCTGCAAACTATCCGTTTGCAACAATTGAACCTAACATAGGCGTTGTAACTGTACCGGATGAACGGCTTGATGCGCTGGAGAAGCTTTATAATTCAAAGAAAAAAGTATATGCTCATGTAGAGTTTTATGATATTGCAGGTCTTGTAAAGGGCGCATCCCAGGGAGAAGGTTTGGGAAACAAGTTCCTCTCCCACATTCGAGAAGTAGAATCTATCATTCATGTTGTGCGCTGCTTTGAAAATGATAATATTGTCCATGTGGAAGGTAATGTGGATCCAATAAGAGATATTGAAACCATAAATCTTGAACTGATTTTTTCTGATTTAGAAACATTGGAGAAGAGAATGGACAAGTCTATGAAACTGAAACGTTCTGGAGACAAAACAGCACAGGCGGAGTATGATCTCATGGAGAGAATCAAAGCGCATCTTGAAGCGGGGTTCCCTGTAAGGACTTTTGATGCCACTGAGGAAGAAGAGGAAGTAATCAGAGGACTGTTTCTCCTTACTTCAAAAAAAGTGCTGTATGCAGCGAATATTTCAGAAGAGGACCTGATGTCCGGGGAAGAAAATGATCTGGTTAAAAGAGTCCGTGAGTATATCAAAGATGAGAATGCAGGTCTTGTGACCATTTGTGCACGATTAGAAGAAGAACTTTCAGGTCTTGAAGATGATGAAAAGCTCGAAATGCTTGCAGAATATGGAATCAATGAGACTGGACTGGACAGATTGATTAAAGAAAGCTACAGACTTCTAGGGCTTATGAGCTTTCTTACAGCAGGACCTCAGGAAATCCGTGCATGGACCATTAAAGTTGGTACAAAAGCCCCTGTGGCGGCAGGGAAGATCCACTCTGATATTCAACGAGGTTTTATCAGAGCTGAAGTCATCTCTTATGATGCACTTATGGAATCAGGTTCCGAAGCTCACGCTAAGGAAAAGGGCTTATACAGAATTGAAGGAAAAGAATATGTGATGCGTGAAGGCGATGTGGTGAATTTCAGATTCAACGTCTAATTTTTCGTTTGGAAAACCTGAGTAGCAATGCTCAGGTTTTTTCTTATGTTCAGAGAGAGTTCTATTTGATATACTGAAACTATAAGATAAAAGATATATGGAGGAACAATCATGACGGACTTTAGAAATATGAGCGTAACAAAATTTCTTCTGCTGCTATTCGGAATATTTTTTTCGTATATTCTGTTGGCAGTACTCATTGAAGTAACTGGCGCTCCTAAGAATTTACTCTATATTGTGCAGATTCTATTTTATGTAGTACTGTTCTTTGCCTTTTTTAGACATGGCCTGACAAGTCAGGAGCAAAAGAAGGTCCTCCTGAATGATAAAAAGACATTTTCATTGCCCCTTATGATGGCGCCTTTCTTCATCGGCAGTCTGGTCAGTGTGCTGTATGGACTGTTGATTCAATTTTTATTCCCAAAGTTATACGAATCTTATCTGGGAGCATCGGAATCGATAGAGCTGATGATAGAACAAGCAGGATATCTGCAGATGTTCATGATCTTTTTAGCCATTGTGGTGCTTGCGCCCATTGTGGAAGAAATCATATTTAGAGGAATCTTGTTCAATCTCATTGCCAAAAGAAAAAGTGCATTGTTTGCGATGGTTGTGTCGTCTCTGATCTTTGGGTTTCTTCATGCGGAAACCATGGTGCCTACTGCAGTGATTGGATTCGTCCTTTGCTTTATTTACCACAAGACTGGAAACCTGTATCTCGCCATGGCTGCTCATGCATTCAACAATCTCATTGCCTTTGTGATGCCTTTCCTTCTGGCCGAGGCTTCTGAAACAAGTATGCTGGTGAGTGTATTCGGAGTCCTGCTTCTTTTGGCCAATGTTGTTATTACCATTCTTTTTGTCCGCTATCTTATAAAGAACTGGAGAAGTATCAGGGAACGAACCCCGTTTTTCAGGTTATCTCCAAATCCTGAAGGTGAGATTGGCCAAAGAGAGGAACAGAAAGAGAAGGGAATTATTGATATCACAAAACACATCGTTAATGGAATGTCTGTTTACCCTGGAGACCCGGAAGTGGTAGTGGAAGAAAAAAATAATATTTCCCAGGATGGGTTCTCTCTGAGGAAGTTATCACTTAGCACTCATTCGGGTACTCATATGGATTTTCCTGCACACTTCATCGAAAATGGAAAAACTGCAGATGATTTTGAATTGGAGAGGTTTTTTGGAGAAACGGTTGTGGTGTCAAGTTTTCATGATCCAATCCCTTATGGTGTGAAAAATATACTTTCAAAAGAAGGATATCTCACAGAAGACAGAGCACAGATGTTTGTAAAAAACGGTGTTCAGCTGATAGGTACAGTTCATGAATCCATCGAACAAGATTATCCATATCCATTGCATAAATTACTTCTCGAAAGTGATATAATAATTTTGGAGAATCTGGAACTGGGTCATGTGGAGCCCGGTATGTACAGATTGGTGGTATTACCACTGAAGATTGAAGGCGCAGAAGCTTCTCCATGCAGGGCGGTGCTTTTCAGATGATACATGAAGGAGTGGCTGTGCTCACATTCAGAGTCGCGTATGTCCATTCGTTGAAAGAAAAAAGAAGCATTGTTTCCAGTATGAAATCGAAAATAAGATCAAAGTATAATGTTTCGGTGATAGAAGCAGATCATCAGGATGTGCACCAGAGTATTGTTTTAGCATTATCGGTGATATCCACATCCAAAGATATGGTAGAGTCCACACTACGTGATATTACGGAGTTTTTACTTCATCAGTTCGATGTGGAACTGATTGGTGAAGAATACTACAGAGAAAATTATTAGGAGGCAAACGATGAAATTTCAAGACTACAAGTACGAACGCCCAGTGGTAGAGGAAATCAAGAAAGATGCGGACGTGCTCTTTTCTGCCATGGAAAATGCTGCAACCAAAGAAGAGTTTTTAGAGCATATGGATGCATTCATACAGCTGAGGCTCCATGTGGAGACCATGTTCCAGCTGGTATCTATCCGCCACAGCATTGATACCAGAGATGAGTTCTATGATAAAGAGTCCGACTATGTGGATATGGCAATGCCTGAGCTGCAGAATCTTGTGACCCGTTTTTATTATATTATTCTTCAGACACCATACCGTACAGAGATTGAAAACAAATACGGCAAGCATCTTCTTAACCTTGCTGAGCTTTCAGTGAAAGCTTTCAAACCTGAAATCATTGAAGATTTACAGGAGGAGAACAAGCTTTCATCAGAATACTCCAAACTGGTTGCTTCAGCGAGCATTCAGTTTGAAGGAGAAGAACGTAATCTTTCCGGACTGATTCCGTTCATGGAGCATAAGGAAAGAGCGGTTCGAAAATCTGCTTATGAAGCCTATTCAGGTTTCTTCCTGGAGCATGAGGCTGAGTTTGACAGAATCTATGATGAACTGGTCAAAGTAAGAACAAGAATGGCAAAGAAATTAGGTTATGAGAATTATGTGCAGATGGCCTATGACAGTCTTCTTAGAACCGAATACGGTCCAAAGGAAGTAGCTGGATATCGTGAAGCAATCTTGAACCATATCGTTCCGGTTGTAAAGGACCTTCGAGTGCGTCAGGCCAAGAGGCTCGGACTGGATGGTCTCAAATACTATGATGAAGCCATAGAGTTTACCACTGGAAATGCTACACCCAAAGGAAGTCCAGAATGGATTATAGAGAATGGTAAAAAAATGTATGAGGAACTCTCACCTGAAACAAAAGAGTTCTTTGACTTTATGACTGAGCACGAACTTCTGGATCTGGTTACCAAAAAAGGAAAACAGGCAGGAGGGTACTGCACCTATATCGCAGACCATAAAGCTCCGTTTATTTTCTCCAATTTCAATGGTACTTCAGGAGACATTGACGTGCTGACTCATGAAGCAGGTCATGCATTCCAGGTATATTCATCAAGACACTATGAGGTTCCAGAATATAGCTTCCCAACCTACGAGGCATGCGAAATCCATTCCATGTCCATGGAGTTCTTCACATGGCCTTGGATGAATCTGTTCTTTGAGGAAGATACGGATAAGTACAAGTTTTCCCATCTTCAGGGAACACTCCTCTTCCTTCCCTATGGAGTTACGGTGGACGAGTTCCAGCACTTCGTGTATGAGCATCCTGAAGCCACACCTGATGAAAGAAAGGCAAAGTGGAGAGAGATTGAGAAGAAATACTTGCCATTGAAGGATTATGAGGAGAATGACCTGTACAACAGAGGTGGATTCTTCTTTAAACAGCTTCATATTTTTACTTCACCATTTTATTACATCGACTACACTTTGGCTCAGGTATGTGCGCTGCAGTATTTTATGAGAAGCCGTAAAGAAGGAAAGAAAGCTTGGGATGATTATGTTGCACTCTGCAAAGAGGGTGGAAGCAAACCGTTCCTGGAACTTGTGGAACTGGCTGGACTGAAAAATCCATTCCTGCCCGAGACCATTCCATCCATTATGCCGGAAATCAAAGCATATTTGGATTCAGTAGACGATACCAAATTATAAAGGGAAGTGACATACCCGAAGGACTGCTGTTGAAGCAGTTTTCGGGTGTGTTTTTCTTTAAGAAGATTTTCAGGCTTTAATGTGATACTATATTGTATGCAACTATTTAATGAGATCCGGATTCAAGCTGGATGTGGAGGAAGTATGAAAAATATTGGAATTATTAAAACAGATAAATTTAAGAATAATGCCATCAGCCTTGTGATTCCCGTTGGGCTGGAAGAGAACGTCACAGGGTATAACGTGATGGCTCAGCTGATGAAAAGAGGAACCAAGGCATTCAGTTCGTCCTCTGCCATCGCAAGATATCTTCAGGAACTATACGGTGCGGTGTTCGACATCGGATTACATAAAGTGGGAGAAAAGCTTTTTGTGATCTTTTATGTCAGTTTCCTTGATAATAGATTCACTTTATACAAAGAGGATTTATGGGATAAAGCAATTTTTCTTCTGGAAGAAGTGCTGTATCATCCATTGTTTGTCCGAGAGGATTTTTCGGCGGAAATCATCAGTCAGGAACTGGATAATCACAGACTGTATATTGAATCAGTTTATGATGACAAAGGTCACTATTCCATGAATCGGGTAGTGGAAATCGGTGTCTTGGATGAATATAGAATTCCAGAGTACGGCACTTTGGAGGAATTGGATGGAGTGACTCCCAAAGTATTGGAGAAGCTTTGGGAAGATCTGTTGAAAAAGCCAGCCTTCTGTTATGCGTCGGGGAATATTGAGGATGAGGCTAAGATATCAGACAAGCTTTCCATGTTGAAGATTCTCAAGGATGAGCCTGAAGAGCAGTCTGAAGTGTCTTATGGCGAAAGAAGTTTCATAGAGAGAGCGGACATTGTGTATGAGCCTATGAAGATCAATCAGGGGAAGATGTCATTGCTGTACAAGACCAATACAACAATTTTCAGTGGCGATTATTTTGCGCTTGCTGTTTTTAACTCTATCTTCGGTGGAGGAGCTCATTCGAAATTATTCAACGAAGTGCGTGAAAAGCACTCTATGGCCTATTCCATATACTCTTCATTTGATAAGTTCGCTGGTGTCATGACCATTGGAGCTGGTGTGGATTTCACGAAGTTTGACAGAGCGAAGGAGCTCATCGACGAAGAGCTTCAGAAAATGATTGATGGAGAATTCAGCAATGAAGAAATGGAGATTGCACGGACAAAGATGATCAGCACACTTCATTCCATGGAGGATTCCATGTACAACACCTCAAATTATCTCATCGCTCTCAGAGTATTCGGTATTCACTATACGGTGGATGATGTGATTGATGGAATCAAAAAAGTAACCAAAGAACAGGTGATTGAAGCGGCCAAGAAAGTGGAGTTTGTATGTGCCCACTATCTAGGTGGAGAGGAGCTTTCATAATGAACTACAAAGAACTGAAATTTATTGACGAAAAAATATATGAGACTGAAATCAACGGACTTAGAGTCTTTTATATACCGAAAAAAGGATTCACAAAATCCTACGCAATTCTGACCTCTGATTTTGGCAGCAAGGATGTGGAGTTTTCTGTTGATGGAGGCGAAACCTTCAAGAAATATCCAGAGGGTATCGCACACTTTTTAGAGCACAAGATGTTTGAGATGCCTGGCGGCCTTAATGTGTTCAACCGGTTTACAGAACAAGGGGCTTCTGTGAACGCCTTTACGAATAACCATCAGACATCCTATTATTTCAGCACCACAAACCACTTTATGGAAAATCTTTCACTTCTTCTGGAGATGGTTTTCACGCCGCATCTCACTGATGAGAATGTGGAGAAGGAAAAGGGAATTATCGCAGAAGAAATAAAGATGTATGACGACCATCCTGGATTCAGAGGTTATATCGAAGCGTTAAAATCCATGTACTTCAGGCATCCTGTACGAGAGGATATTGCGGGAACAGTGGAATCCATCTACAAACTCACAGCGCAAGATCTCATAGAGTGCTATGAAGCATTCTATCATCCGGAAAATATGATTCTTGTTCTCGTCGGAGACATTCCTATGGAGGAAGCTGTTTTGCTGCTTGAGAAAAAGGTGCATAGAGGAGAAAAACTTCATTTGGTCAAGAAAACCTATATGGAGCCGCAGAATGTGAATAAAACAGCCTCGATTTTAAGCATGGGGCTGCAGGTTCCCAACTATATTTATGGTGTCAAGGTGTTGCCTGAAAGTCCTAATCTTATGAAGGAGTCGCTGACAGGAACAGTGATGATGAAGCTTGTATTCGGGTCTACGTCCGTGTTTTATGAAGATATGCTGAAAGAAGGAGTCATCAATGACAGTTTCTCCAGTGAATTCAATCTTGCGAACGATCATGGCGAAATCTTCATCGGTGGTGAATCCAAGGAACCTCAAAAGGTACTGGATACCATAGAGCGATATATAAATAAGGTGCTGATGGATGAAGCATTTTTTGAAGGTCAGCAGGAAGCAGTGGAAAGAATCAAAAAATCAATGACAGGAAGCTTTGTAAATGTGTTTAACTCTGTGGACAGAATCGGAGTAACAACCACAGGGATGCTTCTTCATGGGGAGGATTTATTCTCTTATGTGGATACTTTGAGAGAAATCAGCACATCAGATGTGAAGTCGGCTTTTCAGAAGGTTTTTCGAAAAGATAATGCCGTTCAGATCATTATTTCTTGAAAAGTACACGAAGTGGAAATCGATATAGAGAAGCATTTGTGAATTAATTTACATTATTTTTGTTGGTATTTTCTGAAAATGACGAAAACCTATGGTGCTCATGATGAATCTAATTAAAGATTTTCTGTGAATTTTAAACTTATTTTATTTATAACCCTTCAAACTATTGAAGGGTTATATTTTTTTGTGTAGAATGAACATATAAGTGGTGAAAAGTGGTGGAAAGTGGTGATTTAAGATGCTCATTGGTGAGTTTAGTCATGGAATGGATAAGAAAAACAGAATAATTATTCCTGCTAAGCTCAGAGACGGTCTTGGAGACACCTTTATCATGACCAAAGGGCTTGATTCCTGCTTATATATTTATCCAAAATCAGAGTGGGAAGTTTTTGAGAAAAAACTGAAGGCTTTACCCATGACAGATAAGAATGTTCGTGCGTTTGTCCGTTTCTTCTTTTCTGGAGCAAACGAGATGGAACCTGATAAAATGGGGAGAGTTTTAATTCCGCAGTCGCTGCTTTCATATGCAGGCATTGAAGGTGAAGTGGTAAGTGTAGGCATGATGGATCGTGTTGAAGTGTGGTCAAAAGAAAAGTGGACTGCGTATAACGAGAGTGACATGGATATGGATACAATTGCGGCAAAAATGAATGAGTTAGGGATTTAGGTGATTGTATGGAATTTAAACATGTGTCAGTGCTGCTGGAAGAATGTCTGGAAGCTCTCAATATCAAAAAAGATGGAACTTATGTTGATTGCACCTTAGGTGGAGCTGGCCATTCAAAAGAGATTCTCAAAAGAATTGAGACGGGAAAATTGATTGGTATCGATCAAGACCAGGATGCACTTCATAATGCGAAGACGATTTTATCCCAATACAGCAATGTGATATTAGTGCACTCGAATTTTGAGATGATCAAGTCCATCATTGAAGACCATGCACCTGAAGGTGTTGATGGAATTCTCATGGATCTTGGAGTCTCATCTTATCAGCTGGATGAAGGAGAAAGAGGCTTCTCTTACATGAAAGATGCGCCTCTGGACATGAGAATGAATCAGGATGATCCTTTCTCGGCCTATGAAGTAGTCAATGAGTATGATGAAGAGAAAATATATAGAATCATACGGGACTACGGAGAAGAGAAGTTCGCTAAGAGAATCGCAGGGTTTATAGCGAAAGCCAGGCAGGATAAACCGATCAGTACAACTTTGGAACTTGTTGAAATTATTAAAAATGCCATTCCAGCCAGGGCGAGAAGAGAAGGTCCTCATCCCGCTAAAAGAACTTTTCAGGCAATAAGAATTGAAGTCAACAGAGAACTTACTATTTTAAAAGATACTATAGAGGATGCGGTAGATGGGTTGAAGCCAGGGGGAAGACTGGCGATCATCACCTTCCACTCCTTAGAAGACAGAATTGTAAAAAATACATAT
>RCMY010002703.1_pt1 | contig 15988 bp, 12 predicted proteins | sample 2041341 | NCBI WGS metagenome assembly RCMY01 (sample SAMN09708234, study PRJNA481090) | Marine sediment metagenome, whole genome shotgun sequencing project. | reverse complement strand
ATAATGTAGGGAGCAAGCTCTTGCATCAGCAACAGTGAACCAGCAAAGTTACGGTTGTGATCTTCATCACCCATATGGATTGCCTGAGATAGCAGAAGACGAAGGTCAATCTCGCCAGCCAGCTTCATAGCGGCTGAAAGCATTGGCCCATGGACGTCACGCATCCAATCTAGGCGATCAATAACGGATTGGTCATTGGCACCCATGCGTAGGATTTTTGCGAGCTGCTCAGATAAGTTAGTGTAAGAGACATTGCTGTAGGTTTTGTTCTTAACGATGTGCATATACATTGAGGCTGACGTCACACCAGCCATTGAGCCAACACAGTCATGCTCATGACAGGGGGAGAACTGAACACCACCTGAAGCGGCAACCTTTTCAGCTTCTTCAATTGTTTTGGCTAGCCCTTCATAAACGATTGCACCGGTAACGGCGCCGCGCAGAGCACCGCACATATCTTCCCATTTAATCGGCGGTCCAGCGTGCAAGATCATCGTTTTGGTCATGCCAGGAACTACATCAATGGCTTTTTCAAAGCCGACAAGAATTTGATGAGAGTTGGTGATTTTCTCAAATGCTTCTTGGTTAGCTGCTTTAATTTTAGCGGCTATTTCTGGCTGCTGAAGTTTCTTTAGTGCATCGAGTACTTCTTGAGAATACTTACGTGGCGGCGTCCAATTAACTTGCAGAGCACCTGAGCCTTGTTTTTCAATATCGCTTGCAAATGAGCTGAGGCCGACGTTGACAACTTTCATGTCCTTGGCTTTTTTATCGAATAATGACATATTCTTCTTCCTTTATTTAGGTGTTTATACTTATGTATCTATTCCTTAAACATTAGAATTTATTATCTAGGTATCATTTTTAGCGCAACATTACCCATATCAACGACTGAGTCAACGACATGAACGCCTAAGTCTTGCAATTGATTAATTTGACTGCTCTTGCCTTGTGGATCTCGGTCTGTACCGAGTACGTAGGCGATAATCTGTAGCGAGCGCTTATCTTTTTTGGCGTCTGTATAGGCTTGCTTGATTGAGTCAGTAGCCGCTCCGACTGGGTCTTCGTTTGAGCCATAACCCAATACAAAATCGAGCAGTAAAACGGCTGTTTCAGGATCTTGGGCTTCTTTAATAAGTCGAGTATTGCGATCCGTTGGATCAATCATTGGATGTGGTCGACCACTGGTAAATTCATCAGAGCCCATATCGAGTAGTGTGTGATCGTGGCTGACAGCACCGATTTTTAATTGATCAGCTGGCTCTTTAGCGACGTTGCTGACAACATTATTAGTTGTATTTTTTAAAACGTAAAACACTTCATCACAGATAGTTCCGCCGCAGAATACGCCGCGAATAAACTTCTGGCTTTTAGCAAACGAAGAATTAATTTTGTCATAGTCGAAGTCGTAGTTTTTTATGTCGGTATCGATGGATAGACCGATCGCTTTGACCGCTTTTTTGGCAGCTTCTAAAGTGTTATTAGTAAAGTGCAAATTAGCGGTACTTTCGGTTGGCGCGCCGCCAATGAAACAAACCACTACTGGCTTATTGATACCTTTAGCCACCTCAATAACTTTATCAGCGACTGCTGGCGCTGGTGGTTTTGAAATCAGCACGATGACTGTAGTTTGCTCATCTTGAGCCAACATATTTAGTCCATCGATCATCATGATGCCGCCAATATCTTCCGATAAATCATGTCCACCAACCCCGATTAATTGGCTAATACCGCCGCCAAGAGCGTCAACTTGTACGCTAAGTTCTTGAGCTCCGGTGCCGGAAGCTGCAACAATACCGACTGAGCCCTCGTTCACAGCATTAGCAAAGCATAGTCCGACATTATTGATAATAGCGGTGCCGCAATCTGGCCCCATAACTAATAGACCCTTTTCATGGGCAAACTGCTTGAGTGCTAACTCATCCTCAATGGACACGTTGTCACTAAATATCATGACGTTTTTATCTTTATCTAACGCTTTGCGGGCCTCAACAGCAGCGTACTCGCCGGGAACTGAAATGATGACTAAACTAGCATCATTATCCTCTACAGCCTTATCGAGTGATCGGTAAGAGCTTTCTTGAGCTTGATCGGCAACCACAGCCGTCCGTAATTCGTCTATTTTTGCTAGTACTTCAGCGCACCTCTCTTTGGTTTCGCATTCTACGGCGTAGATCATATCGCCGGTCGAGGCTGATTCAACTTCTGGTGTCATCAAGCCAACATCGCTGATGACTGCTTTATTCATCGCTGTGCCCATACCGATCATGGCTTTTTGCACGCCCGGTAGCTTATTAACCTTGGTAGAGAGCGCCATTAGCGTCATTGAATCAGAGTAAACTCCTGATAGTACTTTTGTTTTTATAGGCATTGTTATATATCCTTTTTTTTATTGTGGTTATGGTACAACTATATTCCTTTATATGAATAAAAGCAATCCAACTATCATATCAGCCTACTCCATTAAGCATTGTCAAAGGAGCAGATAACTTTGCAATAACAATGACTTAAACCATGGCTTAGTCGTTATATAAGAGTGATGTAGTAGCAGTTGCATTAGGAGTGAGTTGTAGTATTCGAGGTCGACCAAAACGGTTGGCACACATGGAAAGTGAACGGTTCGATAAGTACCTCGTTTACTTATTATGAGAAGTTATTTTGATAAGATTTTTTGATTTTACAAGGAATGTTCTATGAGCAATATTGCGAGTGTTAAAGCTTAGTTGGTTCGATACCAAGACGGTCTCGATAGAGACTAGTATTCAAAACAGTACGACCGCTATTACCTTAGCGCCTATCGTTATGGGAACGACAGTTGGTCTGCCATCGCCCTACCCGCCGCTTTATATGGCGTACTCATGTATATTATTACCATTCCGGTTATTGCTTTGATTCGGAATAAGAGCTAGCTACAAGAGGCAATTATTATTAGGAAAAACAAAGTGGATATTATTATAATGATCAGATTAAATACTTAAGACTCAAGTATTTAATCTAATCATTATTGACTTTTGTTTTTAAATTGGTGTACATAATAGTAGGAATATGATACTTTCAGTCTGTAGAGGATGAAGCAAATAATTTAAGTTTGATTTTAAACCGAAGCACTTTTGGCTCAATCGAGTGTTGCTAACTAGTTTAGCTAGTTAGTTAAATCTATACCATCATCGGTTGGCACTGTCAAACGAAAGATGAGATATATGATTTGTAATATGATTGCTGAGAACATAGAAATATGAATCCTTAAGTTAATTATTATTATTATTATAATTTCCAAAAACAATAGGGGTGCTACTTCTAATAGTAGCGGCTAGAACAACTTTTATTATTCGCTATATGCGCAAAATGCTAACCCCGTCATTCTTTACCCTTTCAACAGACTCTTAATAATATGCCAAATAAAAATGAACTTGATACTTGGTATAAACCTAAGCAATACCCACATATTGGCATTCCCTCTACTAACCATAACGCAACTATTTCATATATTAAAAATAAAGAAAAAGTTGCTATCCATAGTTTTACTCCTTTTATCCACAAAGTTATCTCTACTAGCAGATATCGCAAAGAATATAATTCTTACGGCGAGCTAAAAAATAGTGGAAAACGAGTAAATTGTGGAGTGAAGAATCGAGATATATATTACGCTAATCATTTAGATTCAAATATTTACGCCTATTACTCTTATTTATTACATGAAGATTATGAGACTATATTAGAAGCGCGTGGCCTAGCAGATGTGGTGACTGCTTATAGAAAGATTTTGTTAAATTCGGAACAAATAGGCTCAAAAAATAATATTCATTTTGCAGATGAAGTTTTTAGTTATATTAAGAACAATGCAGCTAATGATAAAGAACTCATCGCTATTACTTTTGATATTAAGAATTTTTTTCCTAGCCTTAACCATAGTCTTCTAAAAAAAAGATGGTGCGAGGTAATCGGAGAAAAATACTTACCGGAAGATCACTATAACGTATTTAGGAACATCACAAAGTTCGCTTACGTTGAAGAGCAGCATATCTTTAACTTATTTAACAACAAAATACTAGTAAGAAGAAATGATGGTAAACCTGCCTTTAAACCAGTAAAACGTATTGAGCATCTATATAATAAAAAGGCCTTGGCTTATTGTTCTATGAAAGATATACACACCATTCGAAAGAAAGGGCTTATTCGATCGAATAAGCATATTGGAAGTAAACTGAGGACTTCTGGTATTTGTCAAGGCTCTGCTATCAGTGCTACGTTAGCCAATATCTATATGTTAGATTTTGATGAAATCATTCATAAAAAAATATCTAGTATGGATGGAATCTATCGTCGCTACTCTGATGATATGGTTGTTATATGTCCAATACATCATAAAACAGAAATCATTCAGCTTTTTAAAAATAAAACTAAAGATATAATACTCGATATTCATGAAGATAAAACACAGATTTTTCACTTTACGTACGACAATAACAGACTAATTTGTAAGCAGGAATTCAACAACAAGATAACTCAGTATAGTATCAACAGAAATTTTGAGTATCTTGGTTTTAGTTTTGATGGCGAAAACGTTTATCTAAAAACAAGCTCTTTAGCTAAGTATTATCGAAAAATGAAAAAAGGTGTTCGAAGAAGCAGTTTTTATAGTAACACTATTAGTAATAATACTAGAGGTGAGATTTTCAGAAAAGGACTGTATAAAAGGTATTCATACATTGGATCAAAACGTTATATAAAATACAAACGAGTCAATGGTACAACAAATCAGTGGCAGCCTGATAAGCATATAACAAACTGGGGTAATTATATTACTTACGCTAAGAATGCTCATAAGATAATGTCAAAATACAGCAGGATTGACTCTCAAATTAAGAGACATTGGAAGAATCTTAATCAAGAAATTCAGCGTGCCAAGTAATTAAATTATATAAGACTTACCCTTCTAATAAATTTATAGTTTCTATAAAAAAACCACCTCAAAAGAGATGGCTTCGTATACTAACTTTATAGTTAAATAACCTTACTGCATAACCAAATACTCAAACGCACTTAATGCCGCTTTACTACCTTCACCCATCGCAATATTAATCTGCTTAAAAGGCACGGTAGTTACGTCACCACAAGCAAAGATACCTCTGCGATCGGTACGGCAGCGCTCATCAATCTCAATCTCACCGAAGCGATTCATATCGACAAAGCCTTTGATAAAATCAGTATTAGGTATCAAGCCAATCTGCACAAAAACACCCGCTAAATCACGCTCATGAGTAGCGCCCGTCTTACGATCTTCAAAGACGATAGAACTGACTTTGCCATCAGTGGCTTTAATCTCTTTGGTCGCTGCACCAGTGATAAACTCAATATTAGATTTTTCTTTGGCTTTATTGATTAACACCTGATCCGCTTTTAGTTCATCAGCAAACTCAAGTACGGTCACATGCTTGACGATACCCGCCAAATCAAGCGCTGCTTCGACACCTGAGTTACCGCCGCCAATGACAGAGATATCTTTACCTTTAAAGAACGGACCATCGCAATGCGCACAATAAGCCACACCTTTACCGATGTTTTCTTCTTCGCCTGGTACATTTAGTTTACGCCACTGCGCCCCTGTCGCTAGAATAATACTACGCGTCTCAAATGTCTCACCAGTACTCAAGTGAATGCTGTAGTTTTCGTCGACTGTCTCATCAATCTCTTTGACAGTGACATGTTGTTTTAGAGTGATGTTGTACTCTTGCAAATGCTTTACAAAGTCCGCTGATAAATGCGTACCAGTCGTTAAAGGCACTGAGATTAAGTTCTCAATATCTTGGGTATCTTTTACCTGACCACCGATCCGATCCGCAACCATCGTCACTTTTAGACCTTTACGAGCGGTATAAATTGCTGCGGCAACCCCAGCAGGGCCTGCACCAATAATAGTGACGTCTTGCTGCTCTAGTTGTTCAGCCTCCTCAGCAATAGATTCGCCTAACAAATCAGGATACTGCTCTTGGAGCTTAGTAATCAATTTAGCAGTGTCAATCATACCATTGGCAAACGGCTTACCATTCAAAAATACTGCTGGGACGCCTTGGATATTATTGGCATCTACTTGCTCTTGAAACAGCGCACCATCAATCATCTCATTGCTAATACCTTCATTCAATAAGGCAAACTGATTGAGCGCTTGCACCACTTCTGGGCAACTATGGCATGACAATGAAACATAAGTCTGAAACTGTAATGGTTTATTAAAACGCTTAACCAGCTTTTGAATACCCTCATCTAGTTTGAGCGTATGGCCACCAGCTTGCAAGATAGCTAAAATCAGCGAGGTAAATTCATGCCCACCAGGGATACCGCTGAACACGATACCATTATCTACTAGCATATCGTCCTTATGACTACGCACAGCGAAACTAATCGGACTTGGCAAGCTATTATCGTTAGCTTCAGGATCAAAATTGATCTTATCAGTGGTACTAGCAATACTGGTTAAAAAATCAATCAGCTCGCTACGTTTGCTATGCTCGCCACTACCCAATACAAAGGTAATGGGACGAGTCATGTTTTCGCTGTAGCTCTTAACGGCGTCTAATAAACTTTGGTCTATCATGGTTGATCCTTTCTATTAAGATAAGTATGCAATTTATGGAATGATTCTTATTAAATATGTAACGTTAGCTCTGTCTCTATACTGTAGCTAGACACATAAAAAGTAGAGAGTTATTGCTCAGTGATAAATATTAATATGTTTTTAACACCATACTTATGCTCTTTGATTGCTCTATTATCAAGGCTTTCACTGTTTTGAGCAAGCTGAGAAACTCAAATATCAAGTTTAGTAAAACCAATCGTATAATGATAACCGTTTTGTATTTTAAACCTGAATATAAATACCAATGAATGTTAAAAGTAGTATCAACCGTATTATTTCGCTACAATCAAGAGTAGCTCGCAGCAAAAAGAGCTTAGTAAAAATAAACTTCGTAATCATAATTTTTCTTAACGACATGCGTCAGTATCCACTCTAAGCTGACGCTTAATAATAAGGATGATCACATGAGAAAGACGGATACATGGCAAGACAATAGAGATATTATCGCTGAACTTAGGCAGAAAGACAGCCACTTTGCGGTTATTTTTGACGAGCATACTCAGCTTGATCAGCAAATTAATCAGCTTGAAAAAGACAGAGTTAAGCACGCTAGCCGTGATGATGAAATTGAGCAAATGAAAAAGCGCAAGCTACAACTAAAAGATGAGATCTATAAAATAATTGATAAAAATAAAATTCAGGCTCATTCTTAACACATGAAAGATAAGTATATTCAAGTCAAATAGAAAAAACCCCATCAACCTAAGCTGATGGGGTTTTATTGTGCTAAGCATCTGATATCTTACCTATAAATACTATAGGTAGATACATAGATTAAATAACTTAGATTTTACCTACTAAATCTAGGCTTGGTTTTAGCGTTGCTTGACCAGCTTCCCATGCTGCTGGGCATACTTCGCCATCGTTATCACGCACATATTGTGCCGCTTTAACTTTACGTAGCATATCTTTTGCACTACGGCCAATACCGCCTGCATGGATCTCAGCAACTTGAACCAGGCCATCAGGATCGACTAGGAACGTGCCGCGCTCAGCAAGACCAGCTTCTTCGATCATAACGTTAAAGCCACGAGTGATCTTACCAGTAGGATCGCCTATCATTGGATAAGTGACTTTACCGATCGCATCTGATGAATCATGCCATGCTTTATGGGTGAAATGGGTATCCGTTGATACTGAGTAAACTTCTACGCCAAGGCCTTTTAGCTCGTCATAATGACTCGCCATGTCTTCAAGCTCAGTTGGGCAAACGAATGTAAAATCAGCTGGGTAAAATAGAAAAATCGCCCAACTGCCTTTTACGTCATCAGAGGTGATGGTTTTGAATTCACCATTTACAAACGCATCTGCTGAAAATTCTGGAATTTCTTGATTGATAATAGAAGCCATGATTGTATCCTTTGTTTTTAGAGTAGTTGATTAAAATTTATCTAGTAGACTCGCTAATAATTATTCTGATTAGCCGTTGGTCTAACTAGCTTACCCAGTGAACTATACGCTAATTATATGGTTAATCTATTTAAAAGTTTTTATCCTGATGTTTTGTTTTATCAATCTTACTGAGCCATTCTGCCTACTGTTACTCATTGTCTAATTATACGTAAACCATCTATGCCTATGGCCCTGTTCACTATAGAATAGTGCCATCCGTTCAATCCGATAAACAAAGTATCACCAAAATTAACTGTTACGCTTATCGTCACTGTTATTTAATATTGTCATTCAATAAAACTGTCACAGAAGGACTTTTATGATCACCTTACGCCAACTTGAATTCGCCCTAGCAGTCGCTAAACACCGTCATTTTAAACGTGCTGCTGAAGATTGTAATATCTCTCAGTCTGCACTTAGTCTAGGTATAGCAGAGCTTGAAAAACAGCTAGATACGCAGATTTTTGAGCGTAATAATAAGCAAGTATTGATTACCCCTATCGGCCAAGATATCTTGACTCGAGCGCAGCGGGTATTCTCTGAAATCAACGATTTGACCACGCGCGCCCACAGTCATCAGACGCCATTGGCTTATCCTATGACCGTGGGTATTATTCCGACTATTGCTCCTTATCTGCTCCCTAAAGTACTGCCCGCCCTACGTCAGCATTATCCAGAATTTCGGATGACTATCGTCGAGCAACAGACCGAACGCTTACTTGAACAAGTCCGCTATGGTCATATTGATACCGCTATCATTGCGCTACCTTATGCCGTTGATGGGCTGCACAGCTTTGAGTTTTGGAGCGAGAACTTCTTTGCCGTATTTCCAAAAGACAATGTTCATGCCAAATTAGACACTATCAATGCTGATCAGCTGGAGACTGCTAATTTAATGCTGCTTGGCGAAGGGCATTGTTTGACTGACCAAACGCTATCAGTCTGTCACTTTGATCGTGAACAGATGAAATCCAGCTTTTCTGATGCTAGTCTGAACACGCTTATTCAGATGGCACTGGCGAATATGGGCACCACTTTAGTGCCACAAATGGCGGTAGATCAGTTGCACTTGCAGAATCAAGACGCTGTAGCTGTGCCGCTAGCAGAGAAAGGTCCACATCGTCATATTGCCTTTGTCACCCGTCTTAATTACGCTCGTGTCGATGATGTGAAGCTGTTGGGAGACTTGTTTAAACAAGCGCTCGAAGGTGCTACTAGCCAAGACTAGAGGTGTATTGATGACCGATAAAAATACATATCTAACGCCAGTAGATATTGATAACTTAGGCAAGCGCTTTATTCAGCACTTATTGGCTATCGATAACACTGTCATGCCTGCGATTAGTCAGGCGTTATGGCAAGATATCGCTACACGCTATAGTGAACCGGTGCGTGCTTATCATACCTTGACCCATCTTCAGCAGTTGTTCGATCAATTTGAGCAGATAAAGTCCAGTTTAAAACAGCCAAGTAGCATCGCTTTAGCCCTTTTTTATCACGATATTGTTTATGATCCTACCAAGCAAGATAATGAGCTGCAAAGCGCGCTATTTTTTCAGCAAACTTACGCTAATATTCTGCCTAGCGCTTTGATAAAACGTATATGTGAGTTAATAATGTTGACAGCAACGCATCAGCTTACGGATCACTCCGACTCTGATGCGGCTTTTCTACTGGATATGGATTTAAGTGTTTTGGGCGCAGATTGGGCCAGTTATGAGCGTTATGCGCAAGCAGTATGCAAAGAGTACGCCCACGTCGCTAACAAAGATTATCATAGTGGACGCATTGCAGTTTTAGAAGGACTGTTAGCACATCCACGTTTGTATTTGACCGATGATTATTGTAATCGTTTAGAGCAGCAAGCTCGGCACAATATCGAGCGGGAAATTAAGTCTTTGCGCGTAGTTTAATAAACAACTCACTGCCTTGACGCGCAGGATGTGAGTTATAACAAAGCTCCATGATATCGATGTCAAAATGAGAGATGAAATGCTGTCGATACTCCTCCAAACTTCCACCAAATGGTGGTTCGTCACGGCCAAAATCCTTGTCAAATAATAATCCAATCAATTCACCCGCAGGCTTGAGTAGCTCTGCCATTTTCTGTACATATTCAGTGCGGCGTGGTGGATTAATCGCACAAAAAAACGTTTGCTCAAGTACCCAATCAAATTGATATTTCTCAGGCGATAAAGCAAAAAAATCTGAGCAAATCAAATGCTCTGCTGGAAAGCTTGGATAACGCTTAGCAAAGGCTTCAATAGGCGCAGGGGCAAAATCAACTAAGATGACGTTAGTAAAGCCTTGCTCGTGTAAATAGCCTACTTCGTAAGCATTGCCCGCACCAGGAACTAAGATCATCTGATCTTTAGCGGATTCAGGTAGTTGGTCGATATAAGCCTTGAGTGGTGGTGATACTTCACCCATATCCCAGTTGATGCTGTCCTGCTCGTAACGCTGTTGCCAAAATTCGACTTGATTAACCTTGTCCATATAACCTCCTTATTATATTAGTTCCAAAAAGCCAATCTTACCATACTAATCTAACCTGCCTGTTTTAACTACTAATATATCATGCCGCTGTTTATGTTCTAAACATCGCACCAGTTGGTAGGTTGCGCTCGACTTTTAATGACAGTACATAACTCATATTCTAACCTCATTATATTTATTGCTATTATTCACCACTTTAGTTAGGACTTAAATATAGTCTATAGGGTAAAATATTTTTAGAAATTTACGCTCAAACCTGTATTTGCCTAACTAAACTGATGATCTTAGAGTTTAATTGCGATTAAGACTGAATTTGTTAATGACCGATTTTAAGCTGTCAACTGCTTTTGAATACAAGTCTTTCTATATAATGGAAAGAAGTCTGATTGCAGCTCATCTTCAGTAAGCTCACTATTATCGATTACTAGTTGTGCATACTTCTCTGCGTTAACAATAAGTCTCCACGTTTTAAATACTAACTCTTGAGAACTAAAGCCTTTTTTATATTCGTATAGAGAATCAGAACTACAGCCAAGTCCGCCACCAAAATGTAATACTTTATGGCCATTTTTCCTACCCCATTCCCGAGCAGTATGAGTAATTAATTTAGATGGCTGTAATTTTCTATGCTCATTAAGCGTACCCCCTAAATAGAATTGCATAATTCCAGACTCTTTACATATAGTATAGATAGAAGAAGCAATAGCCTTTTCTTTCTCATAAGCAGTTATTAATAACAATCTCTCTTGCAAATTATTAGATAAGTTATAAAAATAACTATCATCGAAAAAATAATAATCAGTAGCGCCAACTTTTACCATAGTTTCGTGATAAATCTCTAAAAATGTCTTTATCCCTTCTTCATCTAAACTTTCAACTTTAGTAACTATATCCTTGCTTAAAGCTTTCTTAATACCTCTACGGTGTTGGTTCTGCGTTTCTTGCCAGTGCTCCTCCTCAGATTTGGATAGATCAGACATCAAGGTAAACCCATGCTTAACTGAGGTACCAATAGTACTACTCCATTGTTCGTTAACAATAGGGTTTAACCTAGTAAATAAAGAGACACACCCTTCTTTATAAAGAAATGATTTGATTGCCTGCAAAATTATATCTATTTCGTCATAAGTTAAAGAGCTGTCTATCACCGGACCACCGTAGCCATAAGGAGATGTAGCATCCCAATACTCCTCATCGATATCTCTTATAATTATTGGCAAAAAAAACTTTTTATCTTGATACTTAGCAACAATACCTAGAGGTCTACCTTTATCTATTACTGTTGAAGCATTGACCCATCCAGATAAATGATAAATATCAAATTTATGATTCGCTATTTTTTGGTCCCATTCTTCATTTAACTCCATAAAAAAAACGCTAGTTTCATTCATTTTATCGAACCTCTTTATTTAAGTAGAAAATAACCAAAAGATTAACTTTGTATTACAAGTTACGAATATATACATATATATATTACATATATAGAATATAACACATAAGTTTACTTAAGTTAATAGAAATTGAAAGTATCTAGAAATATAGTTACATTATTTTAATTAAAATATAACAAAACCTAAGCTATAAATATTTATAAAGAAATAAGTTATATAACTGCTATTTTATTTTTGAAAACTCTTCTACCGATCATATTAGCGAACGCAAAAAAGCCTCTAAAAAAGAGGCTCTAATAAATATTTTGATTTTATAAGACAGCTTATCGCATTTAATCTAGTTTACCAGTCTTACCTGCCAGCAAAGCATGCCAGTGTTTATAATCTGGCATCGCTGTCTCAACCGTTTGCCAGAACGCACGACTATGATTGGCATGATGTAGATGGCACAGCTCATGGACGATTACGTACTCAGTACACTCTATAGGAAAAGTGGGCAGATAGACCGATAGCCAAATACGGTGAGCACGAGTGTTGCAACTACCCCAGCGCGTGTGCATTTTTTTAATACGAGTCTCTACGGCCTTTGCACCAACGATAGGCTGCCATTTCTCGAACAATTCAGGCATAACCATAGTTAACTGTTGACGATAGTAGGCTATTTTTTCGTTTTCATTGAGTATAAAAGGTTGCGCTTCACCCCATAGTAATAGAGGTTTCGTAGCTGTTGACGTCGCAGATGAGAGCTGCTGCTTACGCTGATGGCGTATCAGCACTTGTTCATGGTTCTCTAATGCCCAATCCACACGCTTATTTATAGATTTTGCGACTTGTTCAGTAGTGATAGCTAATGGCACTGAGACCACTAGCTGATAAGGCTTTAGGCGAAAATTAATATTCTTGACATGCTTATGTTTTACTTGTAGCTCAATACCTGCCACTGCCAAACGCTGACTAATAGATTTTAATAAGGACTCACTCGACTCTTTAGCCATAATATCTACCTTGAGTATCTAGCATATGATGCAAGATAATTAGAACGAAATAATTAGCCCTATCAAAGCGCTTGCAAGTGGTTATCAAAAGCCATCTTATGTAGCTGACTGTCTTTTATAATCTGTCTGTCTCGCTTATCATCTATAGCGTTATTTGCGAATGGACTACTGACTATCAAAGTAGTCAGTAGTCCTTGCCCATCACTGACGATGAAGCCTGAGCGCCCGTCACTTGTATAATCATCATTTGCACTGGCATTGGTATTAGCACTGGCACTGGCACTGGCACTAACATTGACACTAATATTGCTACTGGTTTTAGTTTCGTTTATTAATACTGACGCTCCTGCACAATCCAGCAAGCGCACATCATCGATCAGCTCGCGAGTAATTAAGTCGTAAATCGCAGCACAACCACCAATCGGCGTGGTGGCGCATAATAGATTATTTTTGCTATCGACAGCGACACTAGCGATATACTGATGAAAGCGCTGCCATTGATTTTTAGGCATAATTAACGGCTTGAATTCAGTATCACCGCGCTGATGGGTAAGCACTAGTGGTACATTAATATGTTTTTCACCTTGAAACTGAATACCTATAATCACTGTGCCATTATCATGCATGGCTAAATGACGAACACTCATCTGATTGTGCTCAGGAATAATTTGCTCTAACAGCGTGCCATCATGGCGATTTAAATAAACCAATGATGGATGCATAGTATCTAAATTGAGCTCCGCGCGGGAAGCTTGTTCAGTTTTGATACCCCCATTAGCGATGATAAGGGTCTCGTTATCCGGATGCATAATTAGCTCATGCGGCCCTATACCATGCGAGTCAAACTCTGCTATTTTTTGATAATTATTATTGACATCATAGACACCGATTTTACCCGTTAAAGTAATCGTATCGTTCTCAGTGACATATAATTGTGTACCATCTAGGCTGTAACAAGCATGACCATAAAAATGCCGATCCGCTGCCGCTTTTATCGCGTATTTTACTTGTCCTGTAGCCGTATCTAATACCCAAAAGGCTTCACTCGGACGACGCCCCATCACTACGACATCACGACACTGATTTTCTAAAAATGGCTGCACAACGATATCATGCACGCGCTCAGGCATAGTCGTCTGCCAAACGATTTGCCGATCCGTATCGATACCGACTACGCCGCAGCAACTGTCTTTATCACTAGCAAGTGGCATGATTTTTGGCATGGATGACACACCACTCACCCAGCTAATTGGACGTGCCAGCATAGTGGTAGTATGTATCGCCGCTAAATCAATACTGTCTCTATTTAAGCCGCCCAAACTGGCTTTATCATAATTTTGATAAGCAGACGTAGCTTGCCTGTAAGCATACTGCAAAAGTTTGAGCTGCATTAAAGAATCTACTAACGCTTTTGACTGGGTAAATTGCACAGAGGTTAGCGTCTGTAACTGAGTATAGATTCCAGCCAAATAATCTTGTAGACGTGCCTCTGGCACACGATGTTTACGATAGCGATGATGAATACCAACCAGTGCCGCTGTACCAACGACTACCCCTAAAGAAGTTGTCAAAACGCTAGTGTCTGATGCTAGTATTGTCTGAGAATCTTTGTGCTTAGTCATCGTTTTAACCTCTTTAATGGCGCTTAACTATTATCTACTTACTACTTGACAGCGGCTATAGTCGATTTAATTTGAAAACAATACAGTGCTATTGGGATGAAATTTTTGCAGCCTCTGTTCCGCTTGCGAACAGCACGCCAGAGAAGTTTACATCAGTAGCACGTTATCATAAATGACTCTGTTTTATTTCGAATGGACTATATCTAATCGCCATCGTTACTGTTAAAACCAACACGGATACCTAAGGTCGGAATCAATTGGCGTTTGATCAGACGAGTAACTTTAGTCAAATCATCAAATAGCTGCTGCTGTGTGGCTTTATCCGCAGTTGTAATATCCTCTGGCATTTGTGCTAATAAAGTGCTGGTATCAGCCAGCGCTGTCGATAGCTCATTGCCGACTTTGCTATCATTATTACTGTTTAATATGGCGGTCAATACCGGATCAGTGAGGACTTTATTCAGGGTTGCCACTTTAGCGTTGATAATAGCTCGGCTCTGTTTGGCAGTTGCTGCTGGCAGATGACCTTTAGCCTGTCCGGTTAGTCCTAAAGGCTGATCAATAGCGTTAGTCTTCATAACTTCGAGCAATGACAACAGGGAATTTAACCATTGATTAAGACCTTGGTCACTATCAGCCGTTTTATCTATAGCCAATAGCTCTATGGCATTGTCCTGCCAGTCCTGCTCGATACTCTTTAAGCGAGCGCTCAATGCGCTACTAGCACTTATCACATAAGCACACTGCCCCGCATTTAAGCTATCATTGGCATAAAGTGCTTCTTCCAGTCCCGGGACACCTTGTACGATAGCGCTTTCGTCTGCTAACTGTTCAGGGGTCAAGGTTGGATTAGCGGCAATAAGGTCAGCCACGCCGCTATGCACCAGTCCACGCTCATCAGGGTAGTAGTTGATATATAGGTTGCTCATACTTTGGGTTACAGGACCAAAGTTAATCATCTCAGCGCTGGCCCATGCTTGTGCTAATACTAGCCACTGATCACGCAGAGCTTGTAGTTCATCACCACTGACAGGGGCTTGCTGACAATACTGCTGTGCTAAATCATGCAGCATAGCGCTCTGTTTGGCTGCATCAGCATACGCTGGGATAACTATATTATCAGCGACATGGGTCAGGTAGGTTTTTGCGGTATCAGCGCTAATAGCTACTGGCGTGACCGCTATATTTTGCTCAGCATCAGCCTTACTTGCGCTCGCAAGTGCCACTTCTTGACTTTCAATATCAGCTGTTTGATTTTCATCAACCGGCTTAACACAGCTGATTAACAACCCAGCGCTAAGTGCGGATAACGCCATCATTAGAGCGTGATTTTTTTTCATAGTCTTCTCGGTATTGGCTCGGTAGTTATACAGTCATTGAAAAGTAATATCGATACATCACGTACTGCTGGTATTAATTTTTCTTGCTTGCTGCGCTTACGCTGACAGAGGCTGC
>RCMY010002702.1_pt1 | contig 15989 bp, 16 predicted proteins | sample 2041341 | NCBI WGS metagenome assembly RCMY01 (sample SAMN09708234, study PRJNA481090) | Marine sediment metagenome, whole genome shotgun sequencing project. | reverse complement strand
TCTCAGGTTTTTTCTGTTTTAAAAAAAGATCGATAAATTTTATAGCTAGCTTTTAATATTGAAAACTCTGTCATCTATTTGGTTTTAGCACTTTATCCTCTTGTCTGTCTCTAAGGACATTAATGTCTTGTTTGTACAGTAAGTCATGCGACCTAGTTAATCTAAAGCTCACCAGATCAGTCTTTTCTAAAATTATCTATTCAGCAATTTTCAGCTTTGCAGCATTTCACCCTAAAATCTTAGCATTTACATCCAGAAGTGATTTACAGCTGATGAATTAAGTCTATAATCGATAGCTAAATAAAAAAGAAAATAAATGCTAGGCAACTATCATTAAACATGGAGTCGACAATGCGACGGTTTGTTGCAAGGAATGCCCTAATTAAAAGGATTTCTAAACTTCTAGGAGAGTCAAATTGAGTTTATACGCTGAACTCAAAAAGCGTAATGTCGTGCGTACGGCTGTCACGTACTTAGTGATTTCGTGGCTAATGATTCAAATCGGAACGCTCTTATTCAATACATTAGAACTAGACACCTCTGCAAATAAATTACTTTTTGCCATCTTAGTATTAGGCTTTTTTCCCGCCTTGCTATTTTCGTGGGCATACGAGATTACTCCCGAAGGCATTAAACACGAAAAAGATTTAGAGCGAAATGAATCGTATACAAATCTAACGGCAAAAAAACTTGATATTTTGACCATCATTCTAGTTATCTTGGCAATGATAATGTTTTCACTTGATCGCTTTACCCAAGTGGAATTACTGCATAAACCTAAAGTAAGTAATCAATTATTAGTAAAAAATACTAAAAGTGATGAATTAACAAATCCACTAGCTACAAAACTCGGTGCCGCAGAACAGATATTGGATGACAGGCCGACCATAGCCGTTTTGCCATTTATCAATATGAGCGCCAATAAAGAAAATGAGTATTTTTCCGATGGCATTTCTGAAGATATTTTAAATGCACTTGTGCGAATCGATGGTTTACAGGTAGCGTCGCGTACTTCTTCATTCTCCTTTAAAGGCAACATACCCGATATCCCGACGGTGGCTAAAGCCTTAAAAGTTAATCATATCGTAGAGGGCAGCGTACGCAGATCCGGCGACCAGGTTCGTATTACCGCACAGTTAATTGAAGTAAGTACCGATAAACATCTATGGTCTGAAACCTATACACGTGAATTAAAAGATGTGTTTGCCATTCAGGATGAGATATCTGCGGCAATTGCAACGGCACTTCAGTTAACATTGAAATCAAAAAGTGCAGCACGCTTCACCGATAGTATTGAAGCCTATGATATTTACTTACAAGGTCTTGCTAAAATACGTGAAGCAAACAATCCAAGTAGATTTGACCAAGCCATTGCATTGTTTGATGAAGCACTTATTATTGATAAAAAATTTGCTGAAGCTCAAGCTGGCCGCTGTGATGCCTTTACTCGTAAATACAGTGACAGCAAGGTAACGAACATAGTAGATCTAGCTATTCAGGCATGTGAACAAGCTATTATTCTGAACCCTGATGCACCACAAGTACTCGTCTCGCAAGGTGATCTCTACTATGAACGTGGTCAATATGAGCTAGCATTAAAAAGTTTTAATAAAGCCATTGAATTACAACCCTATAACGCCACAGCATATACAGGACAAGCTGAAGTTTTTGTAAAACTCGGGGATGTAGTTGCCGCCACAAAAAGTTATGAAAAATCTATTTCTTTACAACCAGATATCGCCAATACATATTCTAGTTATGGAAGCATGTTATTTTTTGATGGCCAACTTGAAGACGCTGCCAAGAATTTTTTGACCTCAATTAAATTATCACCAAATACCCCAAGAGATTACAGTAATCTTGGCGGTGTATATTTTTATATGGGGGAATTCGGTAAAGCCGCTGAAATATTTAAACAATCAATCGCTATCGCACCCAATCCAAGCGCCTATAGTAATGCAGGAACAAATTATTATTACCAAGGCGAGTATGAGGCTTCGTATGCAATGTTTATAGAATCAGTAAAACTACAACCCTCGGATTCACTTTTCAGAGGCAATCTAGCAGACAGTTGCCGAATGGTGGTTAGTTGCGCCGATAGAGTTAAGGAATATTATCAAAATGCTTTAGATCTTGTAGACAAACATTTAGCAGTTAATCCTGCAGATATCGAAAGTTTGGGGCAACGCGCTTTATACCTTTCTCGTCTTGGTAAAGTTGATGAATCGCGAAAACAAATTGAAGTAGCCTTGGCGCGCGACGAGAAAAATCCGACTCTTTTTTATACTGCCGCCTTAATCGCGGCAGATAACAACAAGGCGACGGATATTCGTGACCATGCTAGCAACGCACTTAAATATGGATTTCCCGAAAAAGCTTTGAAGGCTGATCCGGATCTTAAAGATTTTCTAAATTAGTGGAATAAATTTTTATACAACAACACAAGGAAGCAATATGAAAATATACAAGAAAAGTCATTTTAAATTGGTAATTCTGACCCTTTGCACTAGTTCATTAATCGCATGTCAATCTATGCCTGATGATGATTCACTCAATCCTATTACTTTGCCAGAAATTGATATCACATTAGACCAGAACAATCTAACCAAGCGACCTTCTGTCGCACCAGGCCAAGAAATAGTTGAGACAATTAGAGGGCAAGAAATTAAAGTAAACTTAAATAAAAAGAGTGTTCTAATAATTATTCAAGGTAAAGTTCCGGATAGCGGAGATATGAATAACTTAGAACCCAAATCACCATTACACAAAGGAAAATTTCTACAACGAATAAACCCAGGCAATGGCAAACTTAAAATTAGTGATCTTGCTGATATAGGTGACTATAAATATATGATTGTGGAAAATAAACCAAGTAGACCGATTAATACCGATGATATCAGGCCTCCGCTTGATCCAATCATTCGCGTTGGTCCTGGACATGCCATACATTAATTTTTTATAATTTTAAAACATTAATAAAACCAGGAATCAACCTGGCTTTATTAATGTCACAAAGCTTTATTTTTCAGCGCAAATTCATCTAAACAAAAAATTTTGCACAATCCATATTTAATATATATAGGCTACAAACGACTCGAATTGTGAACTGCTTGGCAGTATTGTTAACTATTTGTTAAGTTGTGTTTCATGTCCTTGTTTTGTCCCTCTATTTGCTAATAATGGTGGCATGAAGTTATATGACATCTACGCCCATCCCAAACTTGGCACTACAGCTGTGGCTCATGGGTTTTCCTGGTCGGCATTTTTTATACCTTCAGTATGGGCAGCTCAAAAAGGCCTAGGTTCGATAACTCTATATTTAACATTATTCACCACCATGGCATTCAGCTTAACCGAATTAATTCCTGCAAGTAGTTTACTTGCCTGGACAACTCTACTTAGTATCTTGATTGTCATTGGTTTGGTTTCAGGTCGCAAGGCCTATATTTGGCACACTAGTTCTCTACAGAAAGATGGTTTCAGCAAACAACAATCGGTTATTGCACTGAATCCAAATCATGCTCTTTCTGCTTTTCGTTATTCTGACTACAATCAGTCAGTACCTATTGCTGCCTAAATAAATTTTCATCAACTCTTTGTGGTAATGCTCTTAATGCTTCGGCATAATATACCAACTGATCTGCGTTCTTAAGCAATGGACGTGGCATTTTTACTGAGCACAAAGATAACTAATTATGAAAAAGAAAAATCTCTTATTTGTTTGTGTAGAAAATTCTTGCCGCAGTCAAATGTCTCAGGGCTTTGCTACTATGTTGGGCTACGAAAATTTTAATGCATTTTCCTCGGGCTCAAAACCATCGGGAATTGTAAACCCTAAAGCCATCGCCTCTATGGCAGAAATAAATTACGATCTCAGCACACATGATTCAAAGTCATTAGATGAAATTCCAGATATTGAATATGACGCTGTTGTCACCATGGGTTGTGGTGATGCATGTCCGCATATTCGAGCAAAACGCAGAGTTGATTGGCAGATACCTGATCCAAAACATATGGATGCAAAAGAATTTGCAGTGATTCGTGACGGAATTAAAGAACGGATTGAAGGATTGTTGCAATCATTCGAAGAATGATTGGTAGGGCAGATACTTAGCTAAGCAAAAACCTTACTAAGCAACGGCAAGTAATGGTCTACTACCAAAAACGCAAAAATCATCATTAAGTAAGTAATCGAAAACCAAAACGATTTCATTGGAATGTCTTCACGCTCTTGATCACGAATTGCTATTGCGTAATAAAGGTATCGAGCACCTAAAGCTATCGCCCCAATTAAATAAACCCAACCACTAAAGCCAATTAGAAAAGGCAGAAGCGTGACCATGATTAATAGAATTGTATAAAAAAGGATATGTAGGTTTGTGAATTCAATCCCGTGCGTTACTGGCAACATGGGAATATTTACTTTGGCGTATTCTTCACGCCTATGAATTGCTAAAGCCCAAAAATGTGGCGGCGTCCAAGTAAAAATTATTAAAAATAAAATAATTGCTACTGAATGCAATTCACCGGTTACTGCAACCCAACCTAATAATGGTGGTGCAGCACCTGCGGCACCACCAATAACAATATTTTGTGGCGTGGCACGTTTTAAATAAGCGGTATAGATTATTGCGTAGCCCAACAAGGAAAAAAACGTGAGCACTGCACACAAAGGGTTTACAAAAAAGTACAACATCAACATCGATGCAACACCTAACACGATAGCAAAGACTAGAGCACGTTTATCACTGAGCTGATTGGTAACTAAAGGTCTATGCTTAGTGCGATTCATTTCTGCATCAATGCGTTGATCCAATACTTGGTTTACAACCGCCGCCGACGCCGCGGCGAACCAAATACCTAAACTACCAAATACCAAGGCTTGCCAACGTGGGAATGGTGCAGAATATATATCGGTAGCTAAAAACATACCAATAATTGCCGTGAACACGATAAGAGCTACCACCCGTGGTTTGGTCAGCTCATAGTAACTACGCCAGCTTGTATTAGTCTCAGACATATCTAATCGTTTTCACTTGCAAAATATAAAACCGAGACTGTTGCCAATAAGAGCAAAAGTGCAAAGGCATTATGTGCTGTGGATATTCCCAGTTTAAAACCTGACTGAATCATCATTACTGCAACCGCTAATTGCACTATAAGTAATAACTTCATCAATAAAGCACTATTACGTAAACGTCCACCTGCATTTTCAAAACGCATTTGTTTAGAACGCTTAAGCGCCAGCATGCCTAATATTATAATAAAGATTATGGTGGTAATTGCCCATAAACGATGAGTGAAATGAATAGCCACTCGAGCTGGCGTTGCGAGAACCCCGCCTTCATAGTTCACGCCTAAACCACGCCACATCACAAAGCCCTCTGCAAAATCCATGTCCTCTGGCCATATTTGATTTTGACAAGTAGGAAAATCGGGACAAGCTGTAGCTGCGTAGTTAGTACTAGTCCAACCACCTAGGGCAATTTGTCCGATAAGCACCAGTAAGGCAATAAGGGCAAAACTACTTAAACGATTTAGGCCTGATCTATTGATTGGATATTTCTGAACGAACCATAGCCACAACAGTAATGAAGTAACCGTTAACCCCCCTAATAAATGCCCCATAACAATCACGGGCTTTAATAATAAGGTAACCGTCCACATACCTAACATGCCTTGGAAAATCACCATACCCAATAATGCTATTGAAAGAGTCCGATGTTTTTTATTTCTAAAGGCTAATACATTAATGATTAGAATCAAAAAACCTAAGGTGGAAGCCAAATAACGATGAATCATTTCGTTCCATGCTTTATGCGGTTCAACAGTAGTCGCAAATTTTGCTTCAGCTTGTGCAATTTCTTCAGCCGATTGAGGCACATCAAGCTGTCCATAACAACCAGGCCAATCAGGGCATCCCAATCCAGCATCGGTTAAACGAACAAAAGCTCCAAAGACAACCACAGCAATGGCAAGCAATAAGGCTATTAACGTTGTGCGTTGTAACCACACTGAAGATCTAGTTCTATTTACTGAAGGACTTAATTTTTTCTCGTTCTCGGTGCTTGCAGCTTTACTTGGAACTACAATTTGTTCTGCAATGTTTTTATTCTTAGACATGCTTATCCAATTCTTGAATATTTAAGTAAACGTTTTAAATCTTTTTGCATTTTTTTACCATCAGCATTAGAAGGATATTTCAAAACCAAAAAACCTTTGGGGTCGATTATGTAGGCACCAAGTAATGCTTGCTTAGCTTGGGTAAAATTATTTTGCAAGCTATTAAGCTGTTCGCTAGCCGCTAGTTGTTTGGTATAAACACCTAGTTCAATACCTGCATTATTAATAGTTAATAACTGAACACGTTGTATGTCGCGGTTAAGTAAAAGATGGATGGCTTCTAATTCACGTACGCCTTTTAAACATTGCTCATCACAGTTTTTAGGAATAAAAAATAACAAACTCCATTTGTCACGAAATTGTATGCTGCCTGCTTTATTCTGCATATTGAATTTACTATCGTCTAATTGTGTAGATGGCGAAATCAAAGTGCCATAGTTAACCGTATCAGATTGTGTAAACCAGCCAAAATTTTTGGCTAATGCGGCCATTAAAAATGGTCCAAAAAAAAGAACGAACATAAACAAAAACATACGACGTCCACGTTTTTGATCGGCTGGTGTTGGTGTGAATTGCTCTGACATAATTTTATAAATTTTCTATTAATTGTTTTGTGTGTTGTCTACTTGAGAGTCGCTTTTTCTTACAGGACGAAAACTCAAGACTAAATAAATGATTGTGAGCGTTAAAGCCAAGGCAAACCATTGCAGGGCATAACCTAAATGTCTCTCAGGGCCTATTTCATGAGGGCTCCAATCACGCACATAGGCTTTGACATTAGAATTAGCTGGTTCAGCATCCAACAGTAACTGCCAATGCACGATTGACTCATTCAAATCAGCCGATAATTGCTCAAACGTTGGGAATTGTACGGTTTTTGGGTAAACGCTGTCGGGAATTTCCGTCTCCAAAAGCAGACCTGGACGCAACATTTTGTCTAAACGACCTGTTAGATTTTGAGTAATTGTCGAATAATTCAACAAGTTTCCCAAGTCTGTCAAAGGCCCATGTTTAGCTGCCAGCGATATCCAGCCACGATTAACTAATACTATTTGACCGGCGTCTGTTTTGAATGGTGTGAGCACATGTAAGCCGACTTGACTTTTATGCACCATATTATCAATCAGATATTGCTTATCTTGCATGAATTGACCGCTAATTTGCACTCTTTGGTAACGCGGATGCGCCTTTTCTAAAGCATCCTCTAAGTGCATTGCCTCGGTATCGCCTGAAGCAAAGGCCGCAAAAAGTTCAGTCTTTTGTGCAGCACGATCCAACTGCCAATAACCCAGCCACAACAAAAGCAGCATAAACATAATATACGCAAGTGTTGGTAGTAATTGGGCATGAAATTGACGTGGAGAAAACAGTTTTTTACTAAATTTTTGCATGTAGTTTTTACGTATAATGCCAATATGAAATTCTTATTATTTATTATACTACTAGGCATAGTTTTTAGTCTTGGTTCTGCCCTCGTTCAGATGTTAGGTGATAATGGCAGCTCTGATAAAATGATGAAATCCCTAGCAATACGTGTAGGTTTATCATTTTTTTTCGTGATTCTTCTGTTCGTGCTTTTTCAAATGGGTTTAATTGAACCTAATATGGCTCCTAGTTAATAATTCTTTATTGCGTAGTTCATTGTTGATGCAAAACTTACATAAAATTATTTTCTTCAGTTTTTGCATTCTCTTATTTTTAAGTTTATGCAGCATAATGATGGTGTTTAATGGCGCTTCAAGTACAGAAGTATCCACTATCCTGCAATTTGAAAAAATCTTGTTGATGCCATCTGTGATTTACTCTGTGCTGGCATTAATTTCATACATTAAAAAACCCAGTGGCCTACACAAATTATGGGGCCTAACTCCTGGTTATCTAATCTTTACTTTATGTATTATTAATGCCCTTACGATTTCCGGATTTCTTGCCTTTCATTTAGTGCAAGTAAACCTTGGATATTTGCCTGAAAATTTTGAGCTAATTCCTCTATGGGTAGGCATTTCAAGCTCAATTGGACTGCTACTAAGCTTTTCTTTCCTAAAGCGTGATAAACCATTCAGCTCATACGCCACAAGATTACAAGCTCGCGAAGATAATTTCACCCACAAGAATTAATCCTTGTTACACTTTGTAGCCATATTTTCATAAATATATAATTCTACATAAATTAAATTTGGCAACGATTATGACAACAAGCAAAACCAAAATGGGTTACGACGTACTTAAAGATGAAGTATTAAATAAATCCTCAGCCTTCTCACGTGACGAACGTGAAAAACTCGGCTTGCGAGGCTTACTTCCTTATTCAGTCAATAGTCAAGACAATCAGGTCAAGCGTGTGCTTGCTAACTTCCGGCGAAAAGATTCGGATATTGAAAAATATATTTTTTTATCGGCATTACAAATGCGAGCTGAAAAACTTTTCTATCGTTTAGTCACAGAAAATTTTGATGAGATTATGCCAATCATTTACACGCCAACTGTTGGTCAAGCCTGTAAAGAGTTTGCACACATTTTTAGAATGCCTAAAGGTTTTTACATCACACCAGATGACAAAGGGCAGATTGATAGCATTATGGATAACTGGCCTGACAAAGATGTGCAGGTAATTGTAGTCACTGATGGATCACGCATACTAGGGCTGGGTGATTTAGGGTCTAACGGCATGGGAATTCCAATTGGAAAACTCGCTTTATATACCGCCTGTGCAGGCATTGATCCACAACGTTGCATGCCAGTGATGTTTGATATGGGTACTAATAATGAAGAATTACTTAATGAAGGTTTATATTTAGGTTATCCGCATAAACGTTTATCGGGTGATGCGTACTTTGAGTTAATGGAAGAATTCATCACAGCGGTTAAAAAGAAATATCCAAATACACTAGTGCAGTTTGAAGATTTCCAAACTGAGAATGCTTATAAACTATTAGAAATTTACAGAAATCAAGTTCTTAGTTTTAATGATGATATCCAAGGTACAGCGGCTGTTACGCTTTCCGGTATCTATGCTTCCACGCGTTTAAGCGGTGTTGATTTTAAAGACTTAAGAATTATTTTTTTAGGCGCAGGTTCAGCAGCAACAGGAATTGGGGACCTCATCGCTAAGGCCTTAGTTGAAGAGGGTTTAAGCCAAGAAGACGCCATGCATCGTTTATGGTTTTTAGATCGCGGTGGCCTAGTGGTTAAGTCACGTAACGATCTTGCAGCACACAAACAGCCTTTTGCACATGAGCATGCAGAGATGAACTTGATGGAGGCCATTGCCGACATCAAACCTCACGTTCTCATAGGAGCAACTGGCACACCCAATACCTTTAATAAAGAAGTTATTGATTTAATGTGTGAGCTGAATGAACGCCCGACCATTTTTGCCTTATCGAATCCCACCTCGCGTGCCGAGTGTACTGCAGAAGAAGCGTATACATGGAGTGATGGCAAGGTTTTATTTGCAAGCGGCAGCCCGTTCCCAGCCTTTGAGTGGAAAGGACAATGGTATATTCCTGGCCAAGGAAACAATGCTTATATTTTCCCAGGCGTTGGTCTAGGTGCAATTGCGTGTAGGGCTTCGGTAATTACTGATGATATTTTCTTAACCGCAGCCAAAACTTTAGCAAATATGATTACACCAGCCCATTTGCAAACGGCAACTTTATATCCGCCAATGAAAAATATCCGTCAAGTGTCTTTAGACATTGCCGTTAAAGTGGCTGAGAAATTTTATGAGCAGGGCGTTGCACAAGAACCAAGGCCCGACGACTTAAGATCATTCATGGCCGCAAAAATGTATGATCCATATTATTAAAACGGTATTTAATACAATAAAAAAGGCGCTATGAATAGCGCCTTTTTTATTTGTTTAACGAAAAATTATTCGCTTATCCCATGTGCCAAAAACATAAAGGTATATTCTTCAGCGTAATCTTTTAAGCGACCATAACGTCCGCTGTTAGCAAAGTGACCTGCGCCCATATTAATTCGCATGACTAGTAAATTATCATCCGTTTTCAAGTGACGCATTTTCGCGGTCCACTTAGCAGGTTCCCAATAGGTAACACGTGGATCATTTAAACCACCACTAACAAACATCGGTGGGTATTCACGTTTTTCGATTTGATCATAAGGAGAATAACTTTGAATTAAATCAAAGGCCTCGGCACTCTCAATTGGATTGCCCCATTCTTGCCACTCTGGAGGAGTAAGTGGAAGTTCAGCATCCAACATAGTATTCAAAACATCAACGAAGGGAACACCAAGATTTACCGAACGCCATAAGTCTGGAGCTTGAATAGTGACTGCACCCATTAACTCGCCACCCGCACTACGACCCGAGGCCGAGATATTACCGGCGGCAACGTATTTTTCTTTTACGAGATGCTTAGCGACATCAACAAAATCATTAAAGGTATTATTACGTTTCTTCAACTTACCATCTAAATACCATTGATAACTCATCATTGAACCACCGCGTACGTGGGCTACGGCGTATGAAAAGCCTCTATCCAAAGCGCTTAAGCGTAAGGTAGAAAAACTTGGCGAGATAGTTGCCGCGTAAGCGCCATAGCCATACAACCACATTGGCTGACTCGCATCTTTTTTAAAGCCTTTTTTGTACACAATAGACACAGGAATTAATGTGCCATCACGTGCAGGGGCCATTACCCGCTCGGTGACATATTGTGACTTGTCATAACCAGCTGGAATTTTCTGTACTTTGCGAGTTGTTAGTTTTTTATCAGCTAGTGAGTAATCAAACACCGTATCAGGTGTAATCATTGACTCATAACTTACCCGTATAAAATCTTGTTTGAATTCCGGGTTGCTACTGATTGAAGCGCTGAAGATATCTTCAGGAAACTTGATACTTGATCTAGTATTATCGTATTTGCGAACATGGATATTATCTAAACCGCCATCCCTAGATTTAATCGCAATAAAATCAGCAAAGGTTTGAATATCTAATAAATACACTTCATCAGAACCAGCTTGCAAAGTTTCCCAGTTTTTATACGCAGGGTCTTTATCACTGACTTTAACTAAGCGACCATTTTTATGTTTGTCATTTGCAATAATATAAAAATGACCATGAGCATGATCGATATCTTGAGTAAAGCCAGCGTCTCTTGAAACTAACTGTACCAGTGGGGTAGAAAAGTCAGCAGGAGCTACATAGCTTTCTTGCGTTTCTCCTTGTGAAGAAACCACCATGAAGTACTCTTTATCGCTGGTTAAGCCAAAGCCAATAAAGTAACCATCGTCTTTTTCTTCATACAACGTTTTATCTTTAGCTTGAGGCTTGCCAATGGTGTGCACTTTGATGTGCTTTGCGTGCCAACGCTCTTTTTCCAAAAGGGCGTACACAATAGATTTACCATCTTTACTAAACAATAAAGACCCTTGAACATCTTCTAAAACGTCGTTTAAGTATTTTCCGGTTTGTAGGTCTTGCACTTTAAGTTGATAACGTTCATCGCCAGCAGTATCAAAGGAGTAGGCCAAATAACGATTATCAGGACTAATATCAAAGTCACCAATTACAAAATAATCTTTCCCATTTGCCAAGGCATTTTCATCAAGAAAAACTTTCTCTTCACCAGTCTTTAAATTTTTACGACTGTGAATTGGATATTCTTTACCTTCTTTATAGGCAGAACGATATTCATAGCCATTTTCAATATAAGGCACAGACTCTTCAGTTTCATCGGTGCGACTTTTAAATTCAGCAAAAATTTTATCAGCAAATTTTTGCTTAGGATCCATAAACTCATGGTAATAAGTATTTTCGGCTTTAAGATAATTTAAAACATCTTCATCATCGGTTTTTGGGTAGTCTTGGTCTTTAAGCCAAAAGTATGAATCTTTTAATTCTTTACCGTGATAGGTTCGAGTACTTTCTCTTCGCTCAGCAATTGGAGCATTTGACGAAAGTTGTTTAATACGTTGAAATTTTTGTGCTGATGTTTCTGTTGTCATAGTGGGTTTCATATTTTCGCTAGTTTTAGTTTCGATACTAGTCTTATCTGCTCCACATGAAAACAAACTCATCATGAGAGTAGAAATTACTAATAATTTAATTTTTGAAATACGCATGTTAATCTCCATATTTAAGCCGCTATTATAACGAGGCTTTACGCTCTAGTTGGTACACATTTTGTACCTATAAGTGCAAATGAAATAAAAACTAAGAGAAAGACAATCGGAAATCCGCTGTGGCTGTGGCAGCCAGATGCCAAAAGTGTGCCTTCATGGAAGCATAAATACTTGACCCAGATTATTTATTTATATTATTGATTGGCAGATTAATATTACTAATCACACACTATATCTGATCCGACAGCCCTGCATTCATCCGGCCAACCGTGTAAATGCCAGTATTCCAGAAAGCCTCGACGGCGTATCAAATTGATAAATTCAGGATGCTGGCGAATTTTTGAATTTTGTTCTCCCCAAAATGCATAATCAATAAACGCCGTACCATCTTCAGCTAAATCATTAACTAAACTTATTGCACGGTCTACTTCACCAAATTGTTTATACATTTCAAGCACAATATCAACATTAAATTTACTCAGACGTTTTTCTCTAATCTCAGTAGCAATATAATCAAGCAATACAAGCGCCTCTAGTCGTGCAGAAGAATCTCCAATTCCTTTTACAATCACTTTACCATTATCTTCACTTATTCCTAAAATAATAAATGAGCTGAGTAAATACTTTTTGGCTTTTTTCATATTGCCTTGTGCTTGTGCTAACAAAAATTGCAAATAGGAAGAATTTTTATAATTAAAATCTTCAACCTGTTTTGAAAGCTCCAAAGCTCCATCAATATCACCCAAGCGAAATTTGAAATAGGCAAGATCGTAAATTGCTGGAAGTGAGCTAGGGTCTAGTGTGCTGGCAAGTTCCATTTCACGATAGGCCTTATCCAGATAACCCATACGCCATAAAGTTTCACTTTTCCAAACTCGTGCCGTGGAATTGCTCGGATCTAGTTTTACCGCACGCTCAAGGCTAAGCAAGACTTCATCCCAACGTTTTTCGTAAGCCATCATCACCGGCAATACCATAATTGCTTCTGACTGATTGGAGTCAAGTGCCAGAGCACGAAATGCATAGCTTTGTGCCTTGGGCATAATCTCTTCGATTGGCGTAGTGGTGTAGGCGACCATATTGGTAGTAGCTAATGCAAGCGCCGCCCAGCCACGTGCGAACTCTGGATCGATCTCAACGGCTTCTTTATAAAAGACAATTGCTGCCTTCAAATTTTCCTCACCGCGTTGATGCCATAAATGTCGGCCTTTTAAATAGTGGTCATAGGCCTCTGGTTTAACTTTTAAATCGCGATATAGAGGCATGTTTTCAGGTGTTAATTCAAGCTGCAGTGCCTGTACAATCTTTTTGGCTATATCGTTTTGAATAGTGAAGACATCCGTCATTTCGCGATCATAGGTCTCGGACCACATATGAAAATTACTTTCCACCTGAATTAACTGCGCGGTTATCCTAACTGTGTTTCCTGACTTACGAACGGAACCCTCCACAATGTAAGAAACACCGAGTTGATTTCCTATTTCTTTGAGGTCCTGCGGTTTATTTTTATATGAAAATGATGAAGTACGAGATACCACCTTGAGGCTGTCTAGTTTAGCCAGGAGCGCTAGAATTTCTTCACTCACCCCATCCGAAAAATATTCATTATCTGGATCTGCACTAATGTTTACAAAGGGTAAAACGGCAACCGAGCGCTCAACATTTTTCAGTTCTAAAGCGCCTACCTGGAAATTTAGATCTGTACTGAATTGTAACTGCGAATCTACGCCATTATATACTGTGCGAAATTCGTTTAAAACTCCCAGACTTACAACAATGAACAAGGCGACAAGTGTAATCAAGTCTAGTCGTTTGGCGGTATGTGCAAGTATAGAATCAGCGGGGCGAATGTCCTGTTCTTTTTTAAGACCCTCGGAGGTAAGCTCATACACCCAAGAGAATAACAGCATAGGGATGAATGCAGCTACCAGACAGATCAGGATAAATTTATTGGTGGCCTCTGGTAATTCCAGCATCGAGACCAAAGTTTGAGTAACTTGCAACACAAGCCAGCCAATCACAGCGTAGGCTACGGCCACGCGGATCACATTCCTTCGTTTTAGCTCTGCAACAAACTGTCCCATTGCAAGTCGGGCCTCTCCCGACTAATGACTTAGCGCTTGCTGATCCTGTTGGCACTTATACGCTTTATGCCGAAAAAAAGCAGTCAGTCGGTTGGTTATTTTTGGAATACCGACTAGAAAATTCTGAACAAGCAACTAAGCTAAATCCATTATTAAACTTTACGCCCAAGTATTATATATTCCAAGATATTTAGGATTAAAATTTGCCGAAAATATACTATGCGTACATTTATTCGCCAATATATTGAAAATATTGATAATTTAGTAGTATCATTTGTAACTATTATTAGTGGTAAGTTGAGACTTTGTTGATGGATGGAATTTTTGCGCCTAAAAGTGCAAATGGGATGAAGACAAGAATCGAGACAATTGATACCCATAGTGGCTGTGGGATAGCAATAGCATTCATAACACCAGCAATGGTGAAACCAAAGCCGACGATTAAAGCCGAGCTGTATTTTTCCTTAGCTACCGCTGTGGCTGTCATGCCGCCAAAAAAACTTCCGACCACATAACTCAAAATCACCATTAAAAATGCACCGGTTGGTAAGGTACTAACAAAAGCAGCAAAGACTTCCTTATTGTTATAGTCCAGCCCTTCAGGCCAAGGATACATTTCACCGGATAGGGCCTGCACTAATGATATTCCTAATCCACCGATTAATAGACCAACGACAACTGCTAGTATTTTTTTAAACATTTCAACGTCCTAGATATATCTAAACGAATATTATTGCAGAGAATACCTCTAACTTACAAGCAGTCTTGACAAATCAAGCTATGTCAAGTATTCTGCAAGTATGTCATCAATAAAAATAAGCTCAAAAGTAGAAAAGAGTGAGTGGAACGCTTTGCAAGAACTTGCTCGTGAATCTCATCAAAGTATCTCAGGCTTACTCACTGAAGCAATCCGCGACTACGTGAGAAAACGTCGTGTTCGTCCAAACGTATTATCACACCTCGAAGATTCAATGAATGAGAACGAAGAGCTAGGCAAGCTTCTTGCCAAGTGATTCTGTACAATTTCTTTCGCTCGATGAAGTTCTCGTAATTCATGAAAAATCGATAGAACGTTTTGGCGGTGCCTCTGGTATTCGTGACTACGGACTTTTAGAGTCAGCATTGTTCCGCCCTCGAACAGGTTATTACAACGATCTAGTTGAAATGGCTGCAGCTTTATTTGAATCCTTAATACTCAATCATCCATTTATTGATGGCAATAAACGTGTCGCGTTTTTTGCTACGGATGTATTTTTGCGAATGAATGGCTGGAAGTTTTCTATTAAGACCTATCCTGCTTATAAATTTTTAATTGGCTTGTTGGATAATAACGAATGCAGTTTTGATCATTTACTTCCTTGGATTCGCGAGTCGATTGTAAAAATTTGATCTTAATCATCTCTACCTGCATCCTGCTTAACTGAATTTCAGTTTAAGATTTCTAATTCCTTGAATTTGCATTGCTAACATCTAGGATCCAGTGTCATTCTTTTCAGCATTGTATAGTCGCTAGATCCCGTGTCGTAGCACGGGAATTCGGTATTTTTCAGTATGGTGATTATTTTCCGAATCACCTCACATACTCTCAACAAACTTCAAAAACACCTGCTTATGACGCTCTAAATCCAAATCGGGTGATACCGCTACTCTAGCGATATAGTCTTTATCGCCTTCTTTAGTTGTGCCTTG
>RCMY010002701.1_pt1 | contig 15992 bp, 9 predicted proteins | sample 2041341 | NCBI WGS metagenome assembly RCMY01 (sample SAMN09708234, study PRJNA481090) | Marine sediment metagenome, whole genome shotgun sequencing project. | reverse complement strand
AGATTGTAACCGTGGCAATAAGCGTTTTCGGTGAGAAAGCTATTTTCGGCGGCAGGTTGTTCAAGCCAGATTTTGGTGGCGGTTTTTTTGGTGAATGCCTCATCGCGGCGTTGAATTTTCTTTGTCGCTGGTGCGTCAACGTGGCTACTCACAATGTAGATCCTTTTTTCTAGTTATCTAAATGATAACGAAACTCGGCGAATATCGCGCGGCCTTCAAGGGGGTAGTCGCCGGGAATTGCAATTGGCGCACCAAAGCTGCGTGGGCCGGCGCTTGGCTCGAAAGCTTCTTCATCGAACAGGTTGCGAGCTACCAGAGCGATTTCGACGTTGTTAAATAACTGCTTGCGACGCAGTATTAGATCGACGATTGCGTAATCATCAATAGCGCTGCGTGTATCCAGCGGCGTTCTATCTCTATCGGCAACCCAATTTAAGGTGCTGCTTAAACTCCAAAGCGGAAGAAAGTCCCACGTTGCCGACAGGTAAACTTGCCAACCGGGCGCGTCGGCAACATGGTCACCGGTATCTTTATTTTCACTGTGTTGCCATGCATAGTTTGCGTCAACAGAAAAGTCATCGTCTATTTTCTGTGAGTATTCCATTTCGAAACCGTAGCCATCCTGGTCAATTGTGTTTTTGGCCTGTTGTACGCCACCCGACACGTCATCCGCAGGAGAAACAAAGGCAATCAAATCTTGCACCTGGTAGGCAAACACGTTGAGCTTAAGGTTGGACGCCGGTGTGGGCAGGTAATCGAAGGCCAGCTCGATGGTGTCAATTGTTTCCGGCTTTATGTCTTCATCGCCTCGCAACACCGGGTTGGTTTCCGATAGCTCCAGAAAAGAGGGGGCGCGAAACGCCCTGCCGTAGAGTAACTTCGAACTGATGTTATAACTCGTAGCCCACACCAGGGCGAGCCGCGGATTGACCGTGCTGCCAGAATCAGAATAGTCGTCAAAGCGTACCCCGGCGGTCAAGCGCCAGTCATTCGCTAACGCCCACTCATCTTGCAGGGAAGCAAACCAAATACGGCGAACGGTGTCTTTGACGAAAACGCTGTCAAAATTCGAAGTATCCGTTAGTGTGCCGTCAACAACCATTTGACCCGGTAGGATCAAAGAAAGAGCATTTTCTCCTGAACCGAAGTTTCTCGTCTCTTCCGAATCACCGTCTTGCCATTGAAAACCCGCTGAAAACCGCAGCTTGTGTTTATCCCAGCCGGAATAATAATTAACGAACTCAACGGAGTGATTTTGTATCTGCCCACCGGGATTGCCCAGCACTCCGTCTGGAAATGCCACAAACCTGGATGGTGGAAGAGGTGAGTTCGTTAGATTTCCACTGTTGTCGATCAGCGCACCTGTTCCGGCAGGTAGTAAAGCGTACTCATAGTCGTTATCGAGTAAGCTCAGTGAGAGGTTTGCTTCATAGCGCCAGTTTTCATTCCACTCATTAGTGTAAGACAGCGAAAACTGGTAGTAGTCGGCATTCAGCTCACTGCTGGGATCAAGCGCGCTCAACACACCGTCACCAGCGCCTGCATCATTCTGCAGCCATGCTAACAAAGACGTTTTCCAATGCTCGTTATTTAGCGCCACTCTGGCATTGAGAATATTGTAGCGTGTATCCAGCGGGCCGGGCGCATTTGACGCGTTGGTGCTAAATACTTCATCCAACGTCGTTTGAAAGTCCCGATCAACAATTCGATCATCATCGCCGTTGCTTTTGGAGTATTCCAGGCTGGCTGCATATTGCCATGAGTTGCCTAATTCGACACCGGCTTGGAGCCAATAATTCTGCTCATCGAATGAACCGTAACGCATGCCAGTGTCGAGGCCATCGATATCTTCCGATGTCTTCGATATCACGTTAATCACACCGGCAAATGCATCGGCGCCGAAAATGGCCGAGCCTGGCCCACGAATAACTTCTATACGCTTTATGTTTTGTACCGGCATAGTAAAGCCAACGGGGAGGCCACCGTTAAAAATCTGCCGTAACGGCACACCGTCAATCAGCAATAAAACCTGGGGATTTTGCGCCGTGTGAATACCGCGAATCGAGTAAACCGAGCTGAGCACATTGTTGTTCGACAGCGAAACGTGCAAACCGGGCACCATTTCCAGCGCTTCTTGCAGATTGGTCGCCCCGCGGTTTTGAATTTCGGCCTCGGTCACCACGCTGGCAATCGACGGTGCCAGACGTATCGACTGCTCGGTGCCGGTAGAGATACTTACCATCTCATCGTCACCGTATAGTTCGAGTAAGTCGTCTTCGTCGAAATCGGTTGTGGCGTGAGCAGCGAGGGTAGCCAAACCACCCAGTGCCAGCGCACTAATGCCAAGAAGTTTTCGAGCTTTCTTTCTTATAGATTGTTCACTCAATGAAATACCCATCGCTGCCGCTTATCACCCCCGTGACATTTCTCATTGCAACGTAACGCTGCCGTAAAAATCGGACACGCATTTTAAATGAAGTATAAATATAGTCGATATTCTGGAATTTGCTCGCTAAGGCGGTCTTTTAATACAATTTTCTTACATTTCTTAACATTCCAAGCAAAGCGGAGGAATGCGCCAGGCTGCCTTGTGCATCGCATACGATGACGGGCCTGCCGAAGAACCAGAAATCAGCGCAGCAAATGACCAGCACAATAGGACAGAAAATAGACAGAACGACGATTAATCGTCAGTAGAGAAATTTTTATTGCCTAGCATGGGGTATGTTGACGTTTTTTGACTAAACTAAATAGATACTTTTCGCAGGCCCCTCCCATGCGTCATCGACACCAGGAAAAGCGCTCTTCGTGATTTGCTTTTTTAGCTTCCTGTCTCGGGCCGACAAGCTTGCAAAGCTGTGCATACTCTTGTGCTGCGCTCTAGCTATTGTGTTAGTGCAACCAGCACACGCCAAACAACTGAAATTCGCGGTTGTTGTGCCAAAGACTAGCAGCAAGGCACAGAGGATTTACGACCAGATTGTGAGCGGCCTGGGTAGCATTGAAAACGTTGAACTGGAAATTCTGCCGTTTACCAGCGTTGATAAAAACGTTGAGTCGAGCCTGCACAAGAAACTCGCCAACAGCAGCGCGAACGCCATTATCACTATTGGCAAAAGCGCACATAGGCTGGTAAAAGATTTCCGTACCGACAAACCGCTAATCGCCGGCGGCGTGTCCATTTCGCCAAGCAATGCATCGGGCGTTAGCTTAACGGGCGATCCGAAAGAATTTTTTGCTAACCTTAAACGAATTGCGCCCGGTGTTGATCGCGTTTTCCTCATATATAACAAAGAAATTAATGGTTGGTGGGTAGATATTGCTGTTGCAATAGCCAAAGCGGAAAAAATAGAACTTCGAGCCTTGCAAGCCAAAGACGTTAAGTCTGGTGCAAAATTGTATCAGCGCACATTGCAAGAGGCACGTTTTGGTAAAGACGCCATATGGATTCCCCTGGTCAGTATTGTGCCGGCAAAAACGGTGATGCCACTGATACTGAAAAAGGCGTGGGACAAAAACCTGGTAGTGTTTAGCAACAGCGTCGCTCACACTCGACAAGGTGCCTTGTTTTCGATGTACCCGGACAACGTTGCACTCGGCAGACAATTGATGGAGCTGGCTATTGAACAGGCGAGCGATAAGGACGCGCCGGTTAAAGTGGTGCCCGTCAGAAAATTGAAAATCGCATTTAATGCAAGCATGGCCGAACACCTGGGCCTGAAGGTAGAGTCCGGGGAGGGTAGCGGTTTTTATCCTGTGTATCATCGGACGGGGCTTTAATTATGCTGGAGTCTATTCACTACAATAAGCCTCGGCAAATCACACGGCACGGCGCGACTGGCAAGCGTCGCGGCAGTTTTCGACGCCAGCTGTTTCTTATCATCGCAGCGTGCGGCTTCGTCGTCGCGCTCGTCGTAGCAATGGCATACTCCTACACTACCAGCGAATATATTCGCAATTTGTATACAGACCAGGCTCTGCAGGCGACACAGGGTTTTGCACAGGTTAGCGAGCTAGCGCTGTTATTGGGTAGCGGCGACAACGCCGAGGGTGCGGCAAAGACTACATTGTCTTTTCCGTCAATAAAATTTGTCTCGCTCATCGACAGCGAAGGCCAACCGCTGAAATACTGGGGCAAGCGACCCGGCAAACTGGTGCAATTTGACAATCAACGACCACAGGAACCCGGCGCGGCATTGATCAGTGAAGTAGACAATGCCTGGCACTTTTGGGCGCCTGTTTATACTCAGTCTGCCGCAGCGCAGGCCGACTACGGCGTCATACTGACCGGTGTGGAGCAACAAGAATATCTCGGCTTTGTTTATGTGGTGCAAGATAAAAAAGAATTTATTGCCAGCCAGTATGAGAGTTTCAGACGCAACGCCGTGATCGGCCTGGTATGCGCGGTGCTGTTTATCTTCCTGTTACACTTTGCTATCAACCGGGTGCTAGCGCCCATGACCCGCCTGGCGCTGGTAATGGATCGGGCGCGCCAGGGTGATACTGACGCGCGAGCAGTACCCGCAGGCGCGATTGAACTGGTCAACATGGCCGAGACTTACAACAGCGTGATGGATAATCTTGCTGATCGCGACATGCGTTTAATGCAGCAAAAAGGCGAGCTTGAGTCGGAGGTCACACTGCGTACCCAGGAGCTGGTGCAAGCGCGCGATGAGGCAGTTGATGCCAGTCGCCACAAATCAGAATTTCTTTCTAACATTTCTCATGAGCTGCGCACGCCTTTGCAGGCTATCCTTGGTTTTTCTGACATTATGCACGAGGGGCTGGAGGACGAAGGCCTCGAAGATCTTTGCAAAGATGTGGAGCGGATTACAGTTAATGCCAATCATCTGTTGAACTTAATAAATAGCATCCTCGACCTGTCGAAAATTGAAGCGGGCCGTATCGATGTCAACGCAACCCAGGTCAAAATTAGCAACGTTGCGCGCCAGGCCCAGGAAACGATGCTGCCGTTAATGCAACAAAACTCGAATGAATTGATTCTGGATATTGAGGAAGCGGAAGGTCTGATAGAGATTGACCAAACCAAGCTACTGCAAATACTGCTTAACCTTCTCAGTAACGCCGGCAAGTTTACCCAGTTAGGCGAAGTAAAACTCAAAATCAGGCAGCATGCCAGTGAGCTAAATATTCAGGTCGCCGATACGGGTATTGGCATGAGCCAGCAACATTTGAGCATGATTTTTGACCCGTTTCGCCAGATCGATGGCAGCGCTACCCGTGAATTTCAAGGCACAGGCTTGGGCTTATCAATCACGCGTCGGTTCTGCGAAGTGATGGGAGGCTACATTAGCGTCACCAGTGAACTCGGGCACGGCTCTACCTTTAGCGTACGTTTTCCGCTGCCGATTCGCGCTAGCGAAGGCCAACTCAAACCGGTAGGTTTGAGCTAGTACTCTCTTAAGGTTTAATGACTGAACGCAGCCACTTCCATAGGCTGTTATCTTTCAGAAACTCATAGTCTAGTCGGTCATACTTTTCTGCCAACGCTGCCGGGTCGGCGAAAAAATCGGCGCGGGTAGTAAACTCTCGCTTGGCGTCCAGTTGCTTTACGACGGTTGCCGGATTACCGGCCACCACGACATTGGCGGGCACGTCATGCACAACCACGGCACGCGCCGCGACAATGCTGTTATCGCCAATGCTAACCCCCTTCAATACCGTCGCGTGATCTCCCAGCCAAACGTTATTAGCTATGCGTACCGGCGTAACCTCGCGTGGTCGCGCCACTCTGTTATAAATGCCGTGCCAGTCAGAATCCGTGATGTACACGCCGTTGGCCAGCATACAGCTGTCACCAATGGATACATCCTCGCAGGCACTAATACGCGCTCCGGGTGAAATCATGACCGCATCACCTATGTGAATGCGGCCGCAGTCGGGCTCATGCCCCCATACTCCAATGCGCACCTGCGCATCTTTTTCAGCAACGATCGTTGCCGCCTCGCCGATGGAAATATTCGGTCCGGAGATGTGAATATACCAGGGACACATCAGCGTATAATGCGCACCAAGATGCTCGAGATGAGGTTTGACGTAATGGCGGGCATACCAGCTGCGAAAACGCAGGTAGGCTTTTTTGACGTAGTAGGGGCGTAGATCTTTACGCATTTGTTAAAGGGTACCTGATAAACATTACACTAATATGAGTCTCGCAAATTCATCTTCTGTCATTTCAAACCAGGTTGGCGTCCATCCCGGGCTGCGCAAGGTTGTTGATCGCCATCTGAACGGCAAATTCAACAAGCCAATTGCAGAGCACACGCGCAGAGCTTTTTCGCGCGTGCAGCAACTCAAAGCATCTAACAAGCAGCAGCAATTAATCATGGACTCAGGCTGCGGCACTGGCGTTAGTAGCATCAAACTTGCGCAGGCTTACCCGGACTATCTTATCGTTGGTGTAGACAAATCGGAACATCGTCTACAAAACATAGCAGCGACCACGCTACCGGAAAATTGTATTATTGTACGTGCGGACCTTGAGGATTTCTGGCAGCTGGCGACTGAGCATGAATGGCAGCTAGCGAAGCACTTCATTCTGTACCCCAACCCTTGGCCAAAACAGCGCCACTTACAACGCCGCTGGCATGGCTCGGCGGCGTTTCCGTTGCTGCCCGCTCTAGGCGGCACGCTAGAACTGCGCACTAATTGGCATACTTACGCATTAGAATTTGCCGCGGCTTTGCATTATGCTGGACAACGTTGCGCCGTAGCACCACTACCGGTAGCGGAACCATTAACGCCATTCGAGGCCAAATACCTGGCAAGCGGCCATTCACTGTGGCGCTGCAGCGCAGATTTACTTTAATTAGTGTAGGGTCCGATATAAATGGCTAAAATAGCGAGACGTCAAGGGGGCAGCCGCAAGGCGCATTTCCGCAGGCATAGTGGGCCTACGTCAAGACAATGCAACGCGGCGGATGGCCCCTTGACGTCTCGCCCGGAGGGAACGGCCAAATTTGCGCCCTGCTTCGTTAGAATTTTTGCCAATAGGCCCACTATTACCTGCAAACTCTGCCTCGCATCGCGCAAATTTGACTCGCTCTATTTCAGCCATTTATATCGGACACTACACTAGGTTTAGACATGCCAACTCATCCTATTCGCATCGCTAACACCGCTGCAGACACTCAACCAGAAACCGATCCTGTCTGGCAGCAGATTCAAGCCGAGACCGCAGAAGATGCACGCCAGGAACCCGTGCTGGCAAGCTTCTTTCACGCCACCATTCTCAATCACAGCACGTTGGAAGCAGCACTCAGCTTTCACCTTGCTAACAAACTCGATAGCGCGACAGCCTCTGCGCTACTGGTGCGCGAAGTGATTCAGCAAGCATTGGATACAGAACCAGGCATACGCGCTGCCATTCGCGCCGACCTGCAGGCCGTAGCCGATCGTGATTCGGCTTGCAGCAAGCTGTCAGTGCCGTTTTTGTTCTTCAAGGGCTTTCATGCGCTGCAGGCCTATCGCGTGGCGCACTGGCTGTGCCGTGCCGGGCGCGAATCGCTGGCCTTGTTTCTGCAAAACCGCATTTCGGTTGAATTCGGCGTTGATATTCATCCGGCCGCCCGTATAGGTAGCGGTATTTTGCTCGATCACGCTACCGGCGTTGTCATCGGCGAGACGGCCGTAGTGGGAAATAATGTGTCGTTGATGCAATCGGTGACACTGGGTGGCACGGGTAAGGAAACTGGCGACCGCCATCCAAAGGTCGGCGACGGCGTGTTAATCAGCGCCGGTGCCAAAGTGCTGGGGAATATTAGTATCGGCAAGGGTGCCAAGGTTGGTGCCGGTAGTGTGGTGTTAAATGATGTACCAGCACACACGACGGTTGCCGGCGTGCCGGCGGTAGTCGTCGGCAAACCCAGTTGCGATGAGCCGGCGCGATCAATGGATCACAATTTATAAACCGCTAGCGGCCTGTCCAGAAATCGGCTTTCATCACGCCCATTTGCTACTAAAGTCGCTCCCACAACAAGTTATCCGGCCCGTGGGAGCGTCTTTAGTCGCGAATACGGGTTTCCGGACGCGCCCTGGTTAGTGTGGTATTTTTACTGGTGATAGGCAACAGAATGTTCGTGCACGGCGTCGACAAACGCGCGCACGTTGTCTGGGTCGATATCAGGCGTAATACCATGCCCGAGATTGAACACCTGACCCGCACCTGCGCCGTAGCTGGCTAATATTGCCTTCACTTCCTGCTCGATCCGCTGTGGCGTGGTGCGCAGCATCGCCGGGTCCATATTACCTTGCAAGGCGACCTTGGAGCCGACCGCGGCGCGCGCAATGTTCATATCCAGCGTCCAGTCCAGACCGATGCAGTCACAGCCGCTCTGCAAAATATGCTGTAGCCAGCCGCCACCGTTTTTGGTGAACAAAATAACAGGAATTTGTTCGCCGTTGTGCTCGCGCGTCAGCCCCGCAATGATCTTTTGCATGTAGTTCAGCGAAAACTCGCGATAGGCCGATGTGCTGAGCACGCCGCCCCAGGTATCGAATATTTGCACCGCCTGCGCGCCGGCGGCGATTTGCGCATTCAAATAAGCCTGCACCGACAGCGCCAATTTATTCAGCAACTCATGCATGACCTGCGGCTCGTTAAAGGCCAGCGTTTTGGTTTTGGGGAAGTCTTTGCTGGACCCACCTTCGATCATATAGGTTGCCAGTGTCCATGGGCTGCCGGAAAAACCAATCAACGGCACGCGGTCGTTTAGCTCCTTGCGAATGAGGCGCACCGCATCGAGCACATACGGTAAATCCTGCCCAGGATCGACAATCGGTAAGGCTTCTACATCGGCCGCCACGCTCACCGTTTTTCTGAACTTTGGCCCCTCACCCTCGGCAAAATACAGGCCCAGCCCCATGGCGTCGGGTATGGTCAGAATATCAGAAAACAAAATTGCCGCGTCGAGCGGAAAGCGCTCAAGCGGCTGCAAGGTCACTTCGCATGCCAGCTGCGGATTGGTAAACAGATCAATAATTCCGCCGGCCTGCGCACGGGTAGCACGGTACTCTGGCAAATAACGGCCGGCCTGGCGCATCATCCATACCGGCGTGTAGTCTACTGATTCGCGGCGCAGTGCCCGCAGGAACGTGGTATTTTTTTCAGACATTACACTTCCAAATAATCCAACATAGCTTTAGCCGCCTCACGACCTTCCCATATCGCGGTGACCACTAAATCGGAACCGCGCACCATATCGCCGCCGGCAAACACTTTAGGGTTGGTGGTCTGGAAAGGGTGAGGAGCCTTCTCCGGCGCAACCACACGGCCACCGTTATCGATGCTTATCTCAAAGTCGGCCAGCCAATCTGCGGGGCTGGGGCGGAAACCGAAGGCAATAATAACCGCATCGGCGTCGAGAATTTCTTCGCTGCCAGGTACCGTCTCAGGCACGCGTCGGCCATTCTCATCGGGCTCGCCCAGACGCGTGCGCACTACTTTGACACCGGTCACGTGCTCGTCGCCGATAATTTCTACCGGTTGCCGATTAAATAAAAACTCTACGCCTTCCTGCTGCGCATTGGCGACTTCGCGGCGCGAACCTGGCATGTTTTGCTTGTCGCGGCGGTAAGCACACCGCACGCTGGCAGCACCCTGGCGCAAAGCGGTGCGGTTACAGTCCATTGCCGTGTCGCCGCCGCCCAACACGACCACGTGCTGGCCGCTTAAATCAACAAAATCGCCCTCTGCCTTTTCAAACTGCAGATGGCGGTTAATATTGGAGATCAAATACGGTAAGGCGTCATACACGCCGGGCAGGTTTTCACCGGCAAAGCCGCCTTTCATGGAGGTATACGTTCCCATGCCGAGAAATACGGCGTCATACTCATCGTATAACGCTTGCATGCTGATATCGGTGCCAACTTCGATGTTGAGGCGAAACTCTATACCCATGTCTTCGAAGATTTCACGGCGCAGCTGCATGACTTTTTTATCCAGCTTGAACGCTGGAATGCCGAAAGTGAGCAGGCCGCCAATTTCGGGATAGCGGTCGAAGATAACCGCCTTCACACCGGCGCGGGTGAGAATATCCGCGCAACCCAGCCCGGCAGGCCCGGCACCGATAATCGCCACCCGCTTGCCGGTTGCCTCTACGCCTGACAGGTCTGGCCGCCAGCCCATTGCAAACGCGGTGTCGGTAATATATTTTTCGGCAGAGCCTATTGTTACCGCACCGAAGCCATCGTTCAGGGTGCAAGCCCCTTCGCACAAACGGTCCTGCGGGCAGACCCGGCCGCACACCTCCGGTAAAGTGTTAGTCTCGTGACACAGTTCCACCGCTTCCAGAATATTGCCTTCCGCAATCAGCTTTAGCCAATTGGGAATGTAATTGTGTACCGGACACTTCCACTCACAGTAGGGATTGCCGCACTCGATACAGCGGTGCGCCTGGCTTTTTACCCGCTTGGGACGAAACGGTTCGTAGATTTCAACATACTCAACCTTGCGCTTGCGCAGCGGAATTTTATCCGGGTCGCGGCGCTCGACTTCCATAAACTGAAATTTGTTATCTAGTCTTTCACTCATAGTGGGTATCTAGTGTCCGGTGGCTGAAGTAGCGACGCTAAGGGGTCAGTCTGCTTTTACTCAGGACGCGCTCGCACACTGTGCAGCAAGTGCTTAAGGTTAGCGGCTTTGGGTTTCACCAGCCAGACGCGGCTAATGTAATGGTCGAATTCTTCGAGCAACTCCTGCCCCCACTCGCTGCCAGTCGCCGCGACGAATGCGTCGATTTCTGCGTGGAGACGGGTGCGATAGGGCTCGAAGCTCTCGCTCATAATACGGCATATCTCGACCAATTCACGGTTGAATCTATCGGGAAACATGCGTTCAAGATCGAGCACATAGGCGAAGCCACCCGTCATACCGGCGCCAAAATTATAGCCGGTAGTACCCAGCACGGTAATCACTCCGCCGGTCATATACTCGCAACAGTGATCGCCGGTGCCTTCAACGACAGCCTGCGCACCGGAGTTGCGCACACCGAAGCGCTCGCCGGCAGTACCGGCCGCAAACAGGCGGCCGCCGGTAGCACCGTACAAACAGGTATTACCGATGATGGAAGTTTCATACGTTTTAAACGTGCTTTGCCGTGGCGGATAAATCACCAACTTTCCGCCGGCCATGCCTTTACCGACATAATCGTTAGCGTCACCTTCCAGATGCATATGTAGGCCACCGGCGTTCCACACACCAAAGCTCTGCCCGGCCGTGCCCGTCAGCTGCAATACTAGCGGCGCGTCCGCCATGCCATAGTTACCGTGCCGTTTCGCGATTTCGCCCGACAAGCGTGCACCGATAGATCGGTCACAATTGGTTACGGTGTAAGCAAACTCCCCACCCTGGAGGCTTTCGATAGTCGGCAGTGTGTCGGCCAAAATTCTTTCGGCCAGTTCGCCCTTGTCGAAAGGAGTGTTAGAGGGCGAGTTACAGTATTGCGGTGCCTTCGGATCGATGTAATCGTTGGTCAGTAAGCGGCTCAAATCCAGATTGCGCTGCTTATCTGTTAAACCGGGCAGGCGCTCCAGTAAATCGGTGCGACCGATCAGATCAGTCATCTTACGCACGCCCAGAGCAGCCATTAGTTCGCGAGTTTCCTGCGCGACGAAGCGGAAGAAATGCATGACCATCTCAACGGTGCCATTGAAGTGGTCATCGCGCAGCGTTTCATTTTGGGTGGCGACACCGGTGGCGCAGTTATTCAAGTGGCAAATGCGCAGATATTTGCAGCCCAGCGCCACCATTGGCGTGGTGCCGAAGCCGAAGCTCTCGGCGCCGAGAATAGCCGCCTTGATAACATCCAGACCGGTTTTTAAACCGCCGTCGGTTTGCACCCGCACTTTGTCGCGCTGGTTATTGACGCGCAACGCTTGATGCGTTTCGCTTAAGCCCAACTCCCATGGCGAACCCGCATAGCGGATTGACGTTAACGGGCTGGCCGCCGTGCCGCCGTCGTAGCCGGATATGGTAATAAGATCGGCGTAGGCTTTGGCAACACCCGACGCAATCGTACCAACGCCAGGCTCCGATACCAGTTTTACCGACACCAATGCGGCCGGGTTGACTTGTTTTAGGTCGAAAATAAGCTGGGCCAGGTCTTCGATGGAATAAATATCGTGATGCGGCGGCGGTGAAATCAAGGTGACACCCGGCACGGAATAACGCAGCCTGGCGATTAACGCATTCACCTTGCCACCTGGCAGCTGCCCGCCTTCGCCCGGTTTCGCGCCTTGGGCGACTTTGATTTGCAGCACTTCGGCGTTGACGAGGTAATGCGGCGTTACGCCGAAGCGGCCCGAAGCGATCTGTTTGATTTTGGAGACGCGCTCGGTGCCGAAGCGTTGCGGATCTTCCCCGCCTTCTCCCGAGTTGGAGCGCCCGCCTAGACGATTCATTGCGGCAGCTAGCGCCTCGTGCGCTTCGGGTGACAGCGCGCCCAGCGACATACCGGCCGAGTCGAAGCGCAGTAAAATATCTTCCAGCGGCTCCACCTCATCAATGGCGATAGCATTGCCGCTACTTTTGAGGGTTAGCAAATCGCGCAGGGTCGCCACCGGGCGATCGTTAACCAGGCCGGCGTAGTCGCGGTACTGCTCGTAGTCGCCGCTTTGCACCGCCCGCTGCAGCGCGCCAATCACGTCTGGATTGAAGGCATGATATTCGGCGCCGTGCACATATTTGAGCAAGCCGCCCTGGGCGATAGGTTTGCGCTGCAACCAAGCATCGCGCAGCAGCACTTTCTGGTCTTGCTCCAAGTCTGTGAAGCGAGCGCCCTGCACGCGACTGGGCGTGCCTTTAAAGCACAGCTCTACGACTTCGTCGGCCAGGCCCACGGCTTCGAACAATTGCGCGCCGCGATAGGAGGCGACGGTAGAAATGCCCATTTTGGACAATATCTTCAACAGGCCTTTGTTCAGGCCTTTGCGATAGTTTTTGAACGCGTCGTCAACATCGCCCAGCAGCTCACCGCTACGTACCAAATCATGCAAGATATAATAGCTAAGATAGGGGTATATCGCGGTAGCCCCCATGCCCAGCAGCGTAGCAAACTGGTGCGAATCGCGCGCGCTACCAGTTTCTACCACTATATTGCAGTCGCAGCGCAAACCTTCTGCTATGAGATGATGATGCACGGCACCGGTTGCAAGCAGCGCGTGCGCGACTAGCAGACCGGGTCGCAAACCAAGGTCAGACAGCACAATAATTGTCTTGCCTTTGCGTACCGCCGCTGCCGCAGTAGCAGTTACATCTTCAATGGCGCGCTGCAAGCCCTTGTCATCCGGATTGTATAGCAGGCTGACTTTTTCGGCTGCAAAACCCGGTTTTTCGAGCTGCAGAATCTGCTGGAATTTATTAGGCGATAATATCGGCGAGCTCAACATGGCGCGGTTGGCATGCGCCGGCGTTTCAACGAATACATTGAGTTCTGGCCCAAGACTCGTTGCCAACGACATGACCACCGCTTCGCGCAGTGGGTCAATAGGCGGATTGGTCACCTGCGCAAACTGCTGGCGGAAATAATCGTAAAGGGAACGTTGCGTGCTTGAGAGCACTGCCATGGGCGTGTCATCACCCATGGAGCCGACGGCTTCCTGCCCCGCCTCCGCTAACGGCCGCAGCACTTGGTCGCGCTCCTCAAATGAGACCTGGAACATCTTCAGGTAAATAGGCAGCTTATCGCTGCCGACCGCGTTGAAGTAGTCTCTCTCCAGCGAGCCGGTGATACGCATGGCATTGTCTTTTAACCAACGCCGGTAGGGTTGGGCTTTTTTAAGCTTGTCGTCTATATCATCGGTGAACAATACATCGCCGGTTTGCGTATCAATCGACAGAATTTGTCCTGGCCCCACCCGGCCTTTGGCGACCACATCTTCGGGTTGATAGGAATAAGTGCCAATTTCCGAAGCGAGGGTGATAAACCCATCTTTAGTGATCACGTAGCGCGCCGGCCGCAGGCCGTTGCGGTCTAACATACACACGGCGTGGCGGCCGTCGGTCATCACCACGCCCGCAGGGCCATCCCACGGCTCCATGTGCATGGAGTTGTACTCGTAGAATGCCTTCAGGTCGGCGTCCATGGTTTCAACGTTTTGTGACGCCGGCGGCATCATCAAACGCACCGCGCGGTACAAGTCCATCCCGCCAATCAGCAGCAGTTCGAGCATATTGTCCATGCTCGATGAGTCGGAGCCGGAGGTATTCACCAGCGGCGTGATGGCATTAATGTCGGGCAGCAAATCGGTCTGGAATTTGTTGCTGCGCGCCACGGCCCAGTTGCGGTTGCCGCGAATGGTGTTGATTTCGCCGTTATGCGCCAGCAAGCGAAACGGCTGCGCCAGCCGCCACTTGGGTGCAGTGTTGGTGGAAAAGCGCTGATGAAAGACGCAAATGGCGGTTTGCAAACCTTCGTCGCCCAGATCTTTATAGAACAGCGGCAGGTCGGCCGGCATAACCAGGCCTTTGTACGATAGTGTGGTGGCCGACAGCGAGCAGATGTAGCAGTCTTCAAAGCCTTTCTTCTTACGCGCAAATTTGCGCCTGGCGAGAAACAGTTTGTTGTTAAGCTCAGTATCGGTAAGCAGCGCGGCGTCGACAAATATTTGCTCGATTACCGGCAGTTCCTGTATCGCTAGCTCACCGCAAACGCTGGGGTCGACCGGCACGCTGCGCCAGCCCAGCACGCGAATATTCTCGCCTTCCAGGTGCCGCTGCAGTTCGACGCGGCAGCGCTCGGCGCGGCTTTCGTCCTGGCTGAGAAACACCATTCCGACGCCGTAAGTCGCCGCCAGTTCCTGGCCGAACTGCTCGCGAGCCACAGCGCGTAGAAAGGCGTCGGGTTTTTGCAGCAAAAGGCCGCAACCATCGCCGGTTTTGCCATCAGACGCAATGCCGCCGCGGTGCGTCATACAGGTCAACGACTCGATTGCCGTTTGCAGCAGGCGGTGACTGACCTCGCCCTGCATGTGGGCGATCAGGCCGAAGCCGCAGTTATCCTTGAATTCTGCGGGATGATAAAGCCCTGGCTGCATAGCGCGAATCTCGAAAAAGTCAATAGATAGAAAGACTTGTGAATGTTAGAACGGCAAAACAGAAATTTTGCCGGCTGGCTAGTTTACACGCTCAACGGTATGCGGACAAATACGTTTTCGTGTTATCAGCGCGCAGCGGCGGCGGCTCGAATATCGGCCTGCACTTTGCTTAAGGGTCGCGCCCACGGTTTTAACTCGCGTAAGGCCTTGGGCAGGCGCGCTAGCGCGGTCGTCGCTTGCTCTTGATTCGGGTAGTCTCCAACCACAGCAACATACCAGGGCTTATTGTTCAGGAGCTGGCGGAACGTAATGATATTACTAGCTTTATTTCGCTTGGCAAAGTCGTCTACACCTTGCTCCGACTTACTGCCCAGCAGCTGCAGCGTGTAATGATCAGCTGACAAACTCAAGAGATAGCGCTCATCGCCGGTATACGAACTCGTATCTGCTGATGCGTTGTTCGCCGGCTCAGCAACAGGACTATCGCCGGCCGGCTCGATCGGCTCAGCGCTTGCAGCGGTTGTTTCGGCTGGCTTAGCCGCCGACTCGGCGTCAGGCGGCTCGCTCACTGGTGGTTTTTCGACCTCCGGCTCGAGCTCCACTGCGGCAACTTCCTCGGGCGGCGGTAACTGCACCGCTGCGACAGCAGCTTTCGCATCCGCATCATCTTCCGCACGTTGAGCGGCGGGCGGACGCTCCAGCCTATCAGGTGCGGGCACTACTCGTCGTGTTGGCTCCGGTAGCGTGGCGACGCTATCCGCAGGTGGTATTTGTATGCGACGCTGAACAGACGCGGTATCGTCATCGCCAGCACGCCAGAGCGCGACAATAAATAGCAACAAAGCTAAGCTGGCAGCAACGTGTAGCCAGGGTATTCGCACTTTTGGCGGCGTTGGCGGCGTTGGCGGCGTTGGCGGCGTTGGCGGCGTTGGCGGCGT
>RCMY010002700.1_pt1 | contig 15993 bp, 16 predicted proteins | sample 2041341 | NCBI WGS metagenome assembly RCMY01 (sample SAMN09708234, study PRJNA481090) | Marine sediment metagenome, whole genome shotgun sequencing project. | reverse complement strand
CCTCTTTGATCGCGGCGGAGACGGTGTCCAGCAGCGCCCGATTGCGGCAAAATTAGCTACCATGAATGCGCAAATAGAAAACCCGGATAGCCCGTACGGGGCGAATAATTCCACTGATTCAAATGCAAACCCCGCGGACCCACGCCTGGAGCAGGCAATGGCCTGGCTGGACCGAATCAATATCGCGCCTGCAGGTGAAATCCAAAGTGTTGCGGGAGATGCCAGCTTCCGGCGCTATTTCAGACTGACCAACGGCGATCGAACAACTGCACAGGTGATGGAACACCACGCGCACTACGACCCTGAAGGAGCACGACTTCGTGTCTGAGAAAACACCACAGTTTCGAAGTCCCGTCCTCGCCGAGTATCCGCGAGATGGCGATTCTGATCTGACGCTGTCCGACGAATCGGCGGTAACGAAGGTTGTGATCCGGGCTGCGTCCGGTACTGCTGCCCGAGCATCACTCGCGCAGGTCTTTGCCGGCAGTCGGATCTCGGACGGAGTCCTGATCGCCGGCACTAGACCCGACGAGTGGATGCTTCTCGGCGACGATGACGCCGTGAAGCGGCGAGTCGATGGCATACCGCTCGATGGGCACGTCAGCATCGTCGACTGGACCCATGGCCGAGCGCAGTTCCGTGTGACTGGTGATTTCGCCACGAGTGTGCTCGAGAAGGTCTGTGGCCTCGACTGGTCGAACGACATGATGCCCAACGGGGCGGTCACGTCAGGTTCTGTCGCCAAAGTGACGTGCGACCTGATTCGCAGCGACGTCGATGACACCCCTAGTTACCTCGTCTTGTGCGACCGGTCGTTCGGCCAGTACCTCTTCGACGCCCTGATCGACGCAGGCAACGAGTTCGAACTCTCCGTCGACTGATCGCCCGACCTCACTCACTGGCTACCGATCAGCGGTGAAGAACGACGTGGGGTCCACGTTCCCCAGAGAATCGCCGCCAGAATGATCGTTCCACCGATGACCGTTGCCGCAACCGGTTCCTCGTCGAAGAACAACCACGCCCACAAGGATGCCGCGATCGTTTCGACGGGAGCAAACAACCCGACCTCGGCGGCGGGCAGGTCGCGCGGCGCTTTGGCAAGCATCACCCGCGCCAAGGGCCCGAACACGGCGCCCATCAGGACGAGCGCCAGCCACGTCTTGCCTGAATGCCCCCAGAGCGTCGCAGGCACCAGAGCAATCAGGGCCATTCCAAGACCCGCGCTCCCGACCATCAGGGTTCGATTGATCTCGCTGTGTCGTCGAAGAAGAACCAGGCTGCAGACGAATAGGCAGATCGCGCCGAGCGCAAAGACGTTGCCGACGACCGATCCGCCACCGAATGAGCCCCCAACGACAATCACGACACCCACGGCCACCGCGACGATCGCCAGCCAGACCCGTCGGCTGGTTCGTTCGCCGAGAACGACCGCGCTCAGCCCCGCTGCGAACATCGGAGCTGCGGCAATGATCACCACGACGTTCGAGACAGTCGTCAACGTGACGGCGAGAACGAAGAGCGATGTACTGCCAGCCTGAAGTGCGCTCGCCAGCCACAGCGGCCACCCGCCCGCTCGAATTCCGGCAAGTGGAGTGATGTCGTGAACTGCCTCCGAGATGACGAAGAGCACAACCGCGCTGAAGAGTCCCACCCAGAAGGTGATGTCGAAACCTTCAGCATCGGCCAGGCGGATGAAGAAGGAGTCGGAACTGACAAAGAGCATTCCTAGGAATGCCATGGTCAATCCGCGTCGTCGCCTTTGTTGTTCCATCTTCCTTCACACCCTTCCTACTAATCAGCTGCGGTTTCGCGGTGAGTTGAGAAGTGCGTCTCGCAACGGTCCGAGCACTTCCATGTCGCCGTCGCTGGCGATGCGAATCACCTCACACAGTTCGGGGAGTGGATGGTCGTCGTTGCACTGCCAGACTTCCATCCCGCCGGTGACATTGCGCAGATTGAGTGCGGCGATCCCGAGACCTGCCTCCAATGCAGCCTGCACTCCTGCCAGCGTGGGACATTCGAGCACGGTTCGCCACCGAAGCCCCGCGTGCCCGAGCGATTGTTCTGCGTGCTCCTGGTAAAGCAGGTCCGAACCGAATGACACCACCGGCACGACAGCAGCCGACTTGACGTCATGACCAACGCCGTGCACCCACACGAGCTTTTCGCGCCAGAGTTCGACATCGTCGGGCCGAACATCGGTCGTCGGGACCTGCACGATCGCAAGATCAACCGATCCATCATCGAACCAGTCGCGCACAAATCGGCTGAGCTGCACGCGAACCTCGAGGCGAACATGGGGAAACATGCGCCCAAACCTCGCGAGCACATCGGCGAGGTCGCCTCTCCGGAGATCCTCGCTGGTTGCCAGGCGGATCACGCCTTCGAGATCACTTCGCGACAGGTGAGCAACCGCTTCATCGTGTGCATCGATGACTCTGGCGGCGTAATGCAACAGGTCTTCGCCATCTGCCGTCGCCTGTACCTCTTGGCCGCGATCGACCAACTCGAGTCCGACGCGCTCTTCGAGCCGCTTTATCTTCCAGCTCACCGCGCTTTGCGTCATACCCAGCCGACCTGCCGCCTCGGTGAACGTCCCTGTTTCCACCACTGCCCGCAATGCTCGCAGCGACTCCACGTCCAATTTCATGTCGCTGCTGTCTTTCGTTGGCCTGTCTGGCGATCATGACATGGTCTGGCCCCGAAGAAGAGGTTTCATGACACGTATTTCTGTCAACACCACCGCAGGTCGTGGATGCCTATCACCTGGACCGCAGTCCATTTGCTGACGTCGAAGTATGTCATGACGACTCGATCGACCTCGCTTGGTGCGTTGAACACCAGGTTGGCCGCAGCAGATGAATTGGGTTCACTCGCGACGCCGATCGCGCCGTTGGTACCGACGTTGATCACCGATGTCCCAACCGGGGTGAGGTCGACAGCGCTGATCGGAACGTTGGTGCCGCCGACCGATGCCGTGAACGTGAGCGAGTCTTCCCAGGAGTTGTTCGCGCGATCGACATCGAGCACTTCGAAGCAGACCTGCACCGGCTGGCTGAAACTCATGGTTAAGGTCACGCCGGCACCATTACGAGCTCCCGACATTCCGAGCGCCATGTAGTCGTTTCTGGCGCCGCGTTGCCCCGTCCGCACATTTCCCGTGTACCCGCTTGCGAGCAAACCGGTCGAGCCCGACAACGCGAAGGAAACCACCGTGCCGTCGTTGGCGGTGATCGACGCCGGCATCGAACTCGTCGGTGCGATCGTCGACCAATCGAAGCGGAGTGGTGCGACGCCGCAGCTACCTGTTGCGGCAGCGACGCGATCCAGTGTCAACACGCTCGGCGCAACCCATACCCCGGCAGCGACGGCCGATCCGGCAAGCATGTGGCGGCGCGATACTCGAAGGCCCTCATCCATTCCCATGCAGACCCATCGTCTCCTACCCCCCAAAACTGAGTGATTCGCAATAGCATCGATCGGTGACCGACTTCTCCTTCGATCGACGCGCGGCCGTCGATGGAATCAGGACCATTCTTCCCCTCGCAATCCCCGGTATTCCGTTTGGCCTCGTCCTCGGATTGCTCGTCACGACAAACAACATCGACCCGCTGACCGGGTGGTCGTCGTCGTGGTTGATGCTCGCCGGAGCGTCGCAGCTAGCCGCATTCAATCTCATCGCAGAAGGTGCGTCAGCGGCGGTGATCATCGTGTCGGTCTTGCTCATCAACGCGCGTCATGTGATGTATTCGGCCGCGTTGCGACCCAAGTTCGTTGGCATGCCTCGAAGGTTTCGATATTTCGCTCCCTATTTCTTGATCGATCAGTCGTTTGCCGTCGCCGACACCGCGACAGAACTCGAAGGTTCGACAATGCGTTATCGCATGTGGCACTTTCTCGGAGCGGGTGCGCTCATATGGGTGTTCTGGCAGGTGTCCGTGGCGGCCGGCATTCTCATCGGCGATGTCGTCCGCGAGGAGTGGTCGCTCAACTTCGCCGTTCCGCTTCTGTTCACCGGGTTGCTCACGGTTTCGGTGAAGAATCGACCCGGTCTCGTCGCTGGCGTGGTCGCTGCATTCGTCGCGGTGGCCGGGCGTGACTTGCCACAGGGATCGGGACTGCTGCTCGCAATCGCACTGGGAGTTGTGGGCGCAGGGGTTGCCGAGAGCAGACTCGACGGCGGGTCAACGCAATGAGACTCTGGCTCATCTTTCTCGCTTGCGGACTCATCACTTTTGGGACCCGAACATCGTTCATCGCGTTGGGTGACCGGCTGCAACTGCCGTCCGTCGTCGAGAGAGCGCTTCGTTACGTCGCTCCGGCAGCGTTCGCCGCGATTGCGGCGCCATTGATCTTTGGCGGTGACGGTCTCGCCGACTTCTCCGCCGACATTCCACGGATCGTCGCGGCGACGGCTGCCGCAGTCGTGATCCTCAAGTGGAAAAAGATACCGCTCAGCTTGTTGGTCGGCATGACCGTCCTGTGGTTGCTGCAATGGGCAGGCCTCTAGAACCGGTCACTTCGGTGATCAGGATGCCCGTCGTCGATCCAAGGCGTCGACAACATGTGGCCACCCAACCTCGTGGGCGAGGGCCACCGCCTGAAGCTGAGACGAGACATCGAGCTTGCGGAGAATCGCCTTGACCTGGGATCGAACCGTGGAAATCGCCACATATGCGCTCTCGCTTATTTCGGCCGAAGTTTTTCCCGCCATCAACTCTCGCAGGATGGCCGACTCTCGATCGGTCAGTTCGGCGAAGGGACGTAGCGAGTGGCTTCGTTCTCGGCGATGGGTCGCGAGGTGCTGAAGGAGCTGGAGACGAGCCGCCATAGACGGCGCGATCTCACCCGTTTCGATACTCGAGCTGATTTGATCAACCAGCACGTCGAACTCGGTCTTCTTGCTGAGGATTCCCTGGGCCCCCGACTCGAGACATTTTGCATGAAGGATCTCGTTCTCGACGCCGGTCAACACAATGACAGCTGCCCCGGTCTCAGCGATTGGAAGTACGAGATCGGTCCCAGGCACCACGTCCTGCCCGAGTTCGAGGTCGAGCAACACGATGTCCGGAGCAGCGCCGCGAACGTGCGCGAGAAGGTCACCGTCGAGCGCCAGGACCCGTACGTCGAAGCCCCGACTCTGGAGCTCTTGTGCGAGCACCTGACCCAAAAGGACATGATCATCGATGATGGCGATACTCGTCATTGGTGTCCCACGGCTCCTGCGTAGTCAACGACACTGCCTGGTGTGGCCAGCGGAAGAGTAAAGGAAAAGATCGCTCCACCGCCATGACGATCGGTCACACTGAGCGAGCCCCCATGACGTTCGATGAGTCGGCGCGAAATGTGCAGTCCGACTCCGCTCCCGGAACCATTGGAGGTGCCGTGCGTGAAGATCGACTCTCGGAGATCGACATCGACCCCGAGCCCCCGATCGGCAACCCGCACTTCGGCGAGGCCGTCTCGGGCAAATATCCACACGGTGATCTCGCCGTCCGCATGCGACAGCGCGTTCTCGATGAGGTTCTGCGCGACTTCGGCAGCGATACTCGGAAGCCCTCGTGCGTGCACCGGGCCTCGAGCGGTCAGCCGTATGTGACGCCCACCAGCCTCGTAACAACTGATCATCGGTTCGAGCGCCTCGACAAGATCGAACGTCACCGGCAGTGGATCGTCCTCGCGGTTGTCGAGCAGTGTGCGTAACCGGTCGACTTCACTCGACACCGCGCTGAGCATCACGTTGCCAGAGGTTGTCTCCAGCGAGCGCAGACCGCCCTGAATTGCGAGAAGTGCATTCCGGGTGTCGTGCACGAACCGCTCCTGGAAGGTCATTTGCGCCACGAGTCGATCGGCAGCGCGTTCGGATTCGTTCTGTGCTCGCATGGCGAGCTCTCGTTCTCCCAATGCAAGATCACGTAGCTCGATCACCGTGTACATCAGAATTGCCGCCACGACGGTGAGGCGCATCGCCTTGCCAGCTGTTGACGACAGCGTCCCCGACTCGACCAGCGTGGCGTTGGCATCTGCAACCCCGAGAGCCACGAGGGTGAGCGAAAGCACGACGCCCCTCGGTTCCTTGGCCCGAATCGAGCACGCGCCAAGTCGCAACGAAGCAGCGGCGAGCAGAACCGCAGAAACTCCGAGCGAGATCCGAAGCACCACCGAGTGATCGAGCTGCAGAGCTCGAATGGTGACGTCGATCAGCCCTGCGAAGGCGATCGTCGTGGCCATCACGAGCAGTACGACTCTCTGCAGCTGTCCAGCGTCAGCGTCGATCGGCCGGGACACAACGGTGAGCGACAGCGTGACGATGCTGAGCTGTGTGGCGACCACCAGTGCTGTCGTGGAGACCGACGATGTCGTCGCAAAGAGAAGGTCGACGGGAAGTACCAGCAGCGCCAGAACACCAAGAATCGCGCCGGTGACCACGTTCAACCGGTCGGGTGCGGCGCGATTGCGCGCACACAAGGCAGCGAAGGTCAAGATGACAATCCCGAGTGCCATCGAATCGATCATCGTCCCCGCCTGGACGGCGGTCGCAACAGCGATCGTTGAGTGCTCAGTCACCTGCTCGAACACGATCGCGCCCAAACCGACCCCAAGTAAGAGGCCGAGCACCGCGGTTGCTCGACCGGACCATGACAGATCACCAACGAGTGAAGAGGTCGCGCGTTGTACGGGCGGTGTGATCGCCCTAACGGGTGATCTGTTTGTGGTGTTGGTCAACCTTGCTCACCTCCATCGTACCTGACAGATTGTGCCAGCTGACCTTCTCGGACCGAAGGGGGCGTTGTGCCCATTCTGGCGGTTTCTCCCCAAATCTGGGGACGTGGGTTTCCCCGGTCGTGGCGATGCGGTGGGAGGGAACTGAGCCTCAAAGTAGTGGCAGGCCAACCGGCCGACCAACGGCCGACCGGCCATTACTACGGAGGTAATTCCATGATTTTCAAGCTTCTTTCCCTGATCCATGACCGCACGAACGAAGAGCGTGGCGCTGTCGCTGCGGAGTACGCAGTGCTGCTTGCACTCATCGCCGTCATCCTCGTCACCGCAGTCACCGGACTCCAGGGCGCCATCAGCGGCGCGCTCGATGCTGCAACTGACGTCATCAACTAATCAACTCGGCGGCCTTTTCGGTCGGGGGCGATCTGATTGATCCAACCCCCGGCCAGAGGGCCCTTCCCGCACGACCCTCTCGCTTCTCCTACTTCTCTCCCTTCTCCTCTCCGAGGTCCACGATGTCTTCCCGAAGTCTGCGCTCCCGAATCCACTCGGCAAAGACCGATCGCACGACCTCTGAGCGAGGCGCGATCGCCGCCGAGTTCGCACTCGTGTTACCCATACTTGTCCTCCTCATCTTCGGGATGATCCAGATGGGACTGATGTACCAGCGCCAGGAAGCGGTTCATGCCGCAGCCCGCGAGGGCGCTCGGGTCGCATCACTCCCCACCACTTCGACCGCAGACGCCTGCGACAGGAGCGAAGCAGCACTCGCAGGCACCGGATTCACGTCGGTCCCGACGTGCTCTGCAACCAGCAACTGTTCCGCGAGCTCGGGAAGTGTGACCGTTACCGTGGTCGTCGAGAACACCCTCGAGATCCCCTTCTTCGGCACCCGCACATTCGACCTCACCGGCGTAGGTGACTTCCGATGCGAATGAGCACACCTTTCTCGAGCGAACGCGGTGCTGCTGCGGCCGTCGTCGTCTTGTTCTTGTCCGCTGCGCTCGGCCTCGCTGCGCTCGTCGTCGACATCGGCAACGCCTGGCAGGAGCGCCGCCAGGTGATCACGGCTACCGATGCTGCTGCGCTGGCCGCTGTACAGGACTACGTGGTTGGCGATCCTGGGTGCGCCCTCAGCGCAGAATCGTCGGTCACGGCAAACAATGCAGCTGCAACAATGACCTCCTGCGTCCACACACCGCCGTCCGGAGGCAACCCAGGCCGAGTCACTGTCGAAGCCGAAGTCGACGTCCAGTTCTTTTTCGCACCAATCCTTGGCATCGCAGACAAGACCGTCGCCAGCTCGACGACGGCCAACTACGACCTTGCCAGCACGGTCGACGGTGGGCTTCGCCCATTCGGACTCTGCGACGACTACTTGTCCGAACTCAGCCCGGCAATGACATCCGGAAATGGCCAGACCTACCGCATCTACTACGGCCGAACGGCACAAGTCACGAACTGCAACAGCGGCGACCCAATCTCTGGCAACTGGGGTGTTCTCGATTTCGACGGCGGTTCGAACTCACAGAACGACATCAAGGACTGGACGATGGACGGCTATGACGGATCCGTGTCGATCGGTGAATGGATCGAGGGCACGCCCGGATCGTTCAGTAACTCGCTGAGTACCGAGTTGGATCATCTCATCAACAACGTCGACCACTTCACGCTGCCGATCTTCAGCGACTACAACGACCTCAATGGCGCCAACGCCGAATTCCTGATCGCCGACTTCGCGGTCGTGAAACTGCACGGATACAAGACCACGGGCTCCCAGGACGGCCGCTACATCGATCTCGAGTTCCTCGACGAAGTCGTGCAGGGAACCGGGGGCGGAACGGGCGCCGGCCTCGGCGCCTATGTCATCGGAATCTGTGCTGTGGACGGCGTCGACGCCGCGACAGCCTGCAACTAACCAGCTCCTATAACCAGCTCTTAGAAAAGGTGGAATCATGAAAAAGCGAGTCATTGGATTCATTGCGGCAGTAGTGCTCGCACTGATCGGCACAACTCTGTTGGTCGCCTTCGTCAAAGGCGCGGAAGACCGAGCGTTGGCAGGCGAAACGATCGTCGAGGTGTATGTCGCCAGCACGAAAATCGAACAAGGCACCGCCGGCGAGGATCTCGCCGAGATGGTCTCGCTCGAGAAGATACCGACCAAGGTGCAGGTCGAGGGAGCCGTCGGCGACCTCACCGACATCGATGGCCTCGTGGCCGAAGTCGATCTTCTTCCCGGCGAGCAGATCACGTTCGACCGCTTCGTCGAACGTTCGACGATCAGCCGATATGCCCGCACGGTGAAGGCGCCAGAGGGCATGCTCGAGATGACCATGTCGCTCTCCCCCGAACGAGTGGTCGGTGGATCCATTCGCCCCGGTGACACTGTCGCCATCGTCGGTTCGTTCGAGCCCTTCAAGATCCAGACAGCAGTCTTGCCTGAGGGCCTCGACATCTCCGTCACCAGCGATCAGCTCGATCAGCTTCTCGAGGCGTTCTTCTCAAATGACGATCTGGTCGGCGACGAAACCCCCAACACGACACACATCCTTCAGCACAAGGTGCTCGTCACCCACGTGCAGGAAGAAGAGCTCCCCCAGGAGACATTCGGTGATGACGGAACGCTCGTCAGCAGTGGCGCCATTGCGCCGACTGGAAACCTTCTGGTCACGATCGCCGTCGATGCCCCCACCGTCGAACGAATCGTCTTCACAAAAGAGTTTGGATCTATCTGGCTCGCCGCCGAACCCGGTGATGCGTCCGAAAAGGGAACCTCCCTCGTCGATCGAGGCACCATCTACGACGAAGGCTCGAACTGATGACGACGATCCAACACGCTTCGTCAAGCGAGGCATTCGCCGACCGACTCCGTGACGCTGGTCGTACGACGGATGGCACGACCGTCCTGTCCTCTCCCACCGCATTCGAGTCGGGAGACATCGAGACGATCGTCGCCGAACTGGTGCGAGATCACCCAGACCTCGTCGTCCTTGGCCCCGATTCTGACCTCGACACGGCGCTCCACGTCGCAGAACGACTCGACGCCGATCATCCCGAAGTCTCCGTGGTGTTGGTTGCCGTCCCAACCGCTTCGGTTCTCGAACGAGCAATGCACGCCGGTACTCGTGGCGTTCTCGCCCCCGATGCAGAACCGGGCGAGATCGAGTCGGTAATCACCCGAGCCATCACCGTGGCGCAACGTCGGCGAGAGCTCGTGACTCCAGCCGTGGACACCGGCCCGAAGAATCGAATCATTCCGGTTCTGGCGGCCAAGGGTGGCTCCGGAAAGACCACGGTGTCGACGAACCTTGCGGTCTCGCTTGCCCATGAACACCCGGGCGAGGTCGTGATCGTGGATCTCGACCTGCAGTTCGGCGACGTCGCATCTGCGTTCGGACTCGAGCCCACACATACTTTTGCCGACATCGCCCGCCAACCTGGCCCGATCGACATCACGAGACTGAAAACTCTGCTCACGCCGAAACAATCGGCCCACCTCTACGTGCTCGCTGCGCCCGACTCTCCAGCAGAGGCAGACGATCTCGATCCACACATGGTCGCTGACGTCATCAGACTCCTGGCGACCGAGTTCCCTTACGTCGTGGTCGATACCGCTGCGGGTATCGATGAGTTCACACTCGAAGTTCTCGATCTCGCTTCCGACCTCGTCTTACTAGCCAGCATGGACGTCCCTTCTGTCCGGGCCGTCGCCAAAGAGATCGATGCACTCGAAATGCTCGGCCTCAGGAATGCCGAGTGGCACCTGGTGCTCAATCGAGCATCATCAAAAGTTGGGCTGACCGTTGAGGACATCGAGACCACACTCGGGTTGGAGGTCGACGTGAGAATTCCCTCATCTCGAAGTGTTCCACTTTCGGTGAACCGCGGCGCTCCGGTTTCGATACAGGACCGCAAATCGCCCGTCGGGCGAGCGTTCGAAGAGCTTGCACGTAGGACATCACACACAGACACGACAGACAGCGGTTGGCTGAAAAGGAGACGAGCAGGATGAGACTCGGAGATCGAATCAAGGCAGCCGACATTGCCGGCGACGACCCCATGGAATATCTGCTGGCCCCCGAGCCCGTTCGCAACGTGGTCGACCCGTTTGTTGGCCTAAAGCAGCGTGCTCAGGAGCGTTTGTACGCTCGAATGGGTGGACGCATAACCGACCCCTCGATGAGCGAGGCCGAACTTCGACAGCTCCTCATCCAGGAACTCTCGAACGCAATAGACGAAGACGCTGCGCCGCTGAGCAACGCCGAACGTCATCAGCTCGTCGAAGAGATCTGTCGCGACGTCATTGGCTACGGCCCGATTCAATCACTACTCGACGACCCGTCGGTCACCGAGGTCATGGTGCTCTCCGATGAGTCGATCTATGTCGAACGGAACGGCCGGGTCGAACTGACCGAGGCTCGGTACCTGAATCAGGAACACCTTCGAACCGTCATCGAACGAATTGTCAGCGCAGTTGGCCGCCGCATCGACGAGAGCTCGCCCACCGTCGATGCCCGATTGCCCGACGGTTCACGTGTGAATGCGGTCATCCCACCTCTCGCCGTCGACGGACCACAGCTCACGATCCGAAAGTTCTCGAAGCGCCCACTTCTCGCCGATGATCTCGTACGTCTCGGGACGTTCAGCGAAGAACTTGCGCACTTCTTTCACCAGTGTGTGGACGGACGACTGAACATTCTCGTCAGCGGTGGCACCGGCACCGGCAAGACGACACTCCTCAACACGCTGAGTGCATCGATCCCAGAGACCGACCGGATCGTCACGATCGAAGATGCGGTCGAACTGCGGTTAAACCAACGCCATGTCGTGCGCCTAGAAGCCAGACCGCCCAACATCGAAGGGCGGGGCCAAGTAACGATTCGCGACCTCGTCCGCAACAGCCTGCGAATGCGACCTGACCGAATAGTGGTCGGCGAAGTTCGAGGTGCCGAGGCGCTGGACATGCTTCAGGCCATGAACACGGGCCACGAAGGTTCGCTGTCCACACTGCACGCCAACACGCCCCGAGATGCCTTGAGTCGTCTCGAGACGATGGTGCTGATGGCTGGTTTCGACCTTCCTGTTCGAGCGATCCGAGAACAGGTCGTCGGTGCCGTCGACATGATCGTTCACCTCTCTCGAATGCGAGACGGAACCCGCCGAGTCACCAAGGTTGTCGAAGTCGAAGGGCTCGAGGGAGACACGATCACCCTCAACGATCTCTTCACCTTCGATCATTCACCCGGACGTGACGAGGACGGAACGGTGCTCGGAACGATCGTGCCAACGGGCATCCGCCCGAAATTCGAGGATCGCCTCGAGGAGTGGGGACATACCCTCGATCCTGCGCTCTTCGGTGATCCACATGCGGGCCTCTCGCTGACCAGGGTGAAACGATGACTCCCCGTCGTCCGCACTCGCCCGATTGGCGAACCGCAGTCTCGATGGCGTTCGCGTGCATCCTGACCCTCCTTTTGATGTCGGGCGGTGTTGTCGGCGCACAAGAGAGCGACCAACCCGCCGAGCCAACCGCGGCGGACTCGTCTCGTAGCGATCTGATAGTCGCGAGCGTTGAACGCAACCGAGACACCGGTGAGGTGACAGCAGAGGTGGTCGTACCCATCGCACTCGTCGGCGAGCCGCTGCCGGACGGATCGATCACGGTCATCGTCGGGAACAGCCGGCAAGATGTGACGTACACGGCGATGACAGGCGACGAGCTCGAGGTTGTCCTGGTGATCGACGTTTCAGGGAGCATGGCTGGCGAACCTTTGACGGCCGCCAAGGCAGCGTCAACCTCGTTCATCAATCTCCTGCCGAAGGATGTTGGGGTCGCCGTTGTCGCCTTCGATCAAAATGCAGTTGTCGTATCCTCGCTCTCCGCCCCTCGCGCACGTGCCCTCGAAGCCATCGATGAACTCACCGTCGGTGGGGACACGGCCTTGTTCGACGCCATCGTGCTTGCATCCGGCGAGTTCTCCGAGAATAGCGCCACACGGCGCGTGGTGATCGCTCTCACCGACGGCGGCGACAGCGCCAGCGTGGCATCCCTCGAGGATGCCCGGACGGCCTTGAAGTCTACGAAGATCGAGCCCTACGCTGTTGCCCTAGCAACCTCGGAATCTGCGGCGGAAAACCTCGAGGCAATCGTTCGAGGGTCCGACGGCAGGGTCGAGCGGACCGAAAGCATCGACGCCCTCATTCCGCTCTACGACGACCTTGCTGCACAGCTCGCAAGTCGGTTCACGATCCAATTCACCCCTGCGGATCATGCAGCAGGTCAGGCCTTGATGCTCGTCAACGCAAATGGTGTTCTCGCGGGGTCCGACATTCAGTTCGAGGCAGCGTCAGCGCCGGCGACAGCGGTGACCTCCACAGCAACGACGGCGGTACAGCGTGAAGTGACCCCGGTGACACCACAGGCACCAGAAGCGCACACCGGTGTGCTCGACTCATGGGTCACGTCGAGCACGGCCAAATCGATCGGCATCGTTGCCGTTGCTGCAACCCTGTTCGTCATAGGCCTACTCATCAGCTTTCCGAGCGAGAGGATGACACTTCTGGCCGACCAGGGGCGCACTGCGGCGTCATCGGTTCATGTCACCGATATGACCGGACGTCTCGAAGGCGCAGCTGACCGGATGCTCCAACGAAACGGCCGCGAGCGCCGATTGGCAAAGTCGCTCGAGAAGGCAGGAGTTGCGCTTCGCCCAGCAGAGTTTGTTGTCTTGTCCGGTGCGATCTCCATCGCAGCGTCAATGTTCGCGAGTCTGCTCTTCGGATTCTCGATCGGTCTCTTGTTCCTTCCTGCCGGTTACCTCCTTGCCCGAGCGAACGTCGGACGTTTGGCACGGCGCCGATCGAACAAGTTCGTGGAACAACTCCCGGGAACACTGCAGCTGCTCGCAGGTGGGCTCAGGGCCGGATACGCACTTTCGCAGGCTATCGAGCATGCGGCGAACGAAACGGAATCTCCGACATCCGACGAGTTTCATCGTCTCTCGACCGAAGTACGACTGGGTCGAGATTTCAGTGAGTCGATGCATGCAATGGCCGACCGACTCGACGCGGAAGACTTCACGTGGGTCGTTCATGCAATCGACATTCATCGAGAGGTCGGCGGCGATCTCGCAGAAGTGCTCGACAAGGTCCACGCCACGATGCGCGATCGAAACTTCGTTCGCCGACAGGTTTCGGCTCTCTCCGCTGAGGGGCGCTACTCGGCCTACATGATCACCTCGTTGCCATTCATCGTGGCGATCCTCTTGTCCATAACCAACCCGACGTACATTGGGTCGTTGGTCGCCGACGCTCGTGGTTTCTTCGTCCTGTTCATCGCCGCCACCCAGATCCTCATCGGAACGGTTTGGATGCGTGCTCTCGTGAAAGTGAAGTACTGAAATGCTTGGACTCCCAATGGCAGTCATCCTTGGCGCCGCGTGCGCCGGGTTCTCTATTCCTGTGTTCTGGTGGTCGGTGGCCACCGAGGACACACGCGACGGGGTACGCGATCGACTGCGAGTCGACAACGACCTCCGTCAGCTGGTTCTCGCTCACGGCGGCACAGAGCGTGTGGTGAACCCCGGGATGCAACGGCTCGCGAGATTCGCTCGATCGCTCTCACCGGCAGGAATGGTCGAGCGTCTCGACCGAAAGATCGTGTTGGCGGGCGCTGGCCGACGGTGGCCACTCGAACGGGTACTGGGTGCCAAGTTCATCCTTGGCGTCGGCATGGGGCTCGTGATGCTCATGCGCTGGTCATCAGATTCCTCGAACCCGCGACTGCTGTTCATGGGCATCATTGTGACCGTCGGGTCATTCTTCTTGCCAGACATTCTGATCGGGATCAAGGGCCAGAAACGCCAGGCGGAAATCGGGCGATCGCTTCCCGACATCATCGATCAGATCACGATCAGCGTCGAAGCCGGACTGGGTTTCGACACCGCACTCGCGCACGTCGCAGAAAATGTCGACGGTCCGTTCAGCATCGAGCTCTCGCACATGCTTCAGGACGTGAAGCTGGGTATGAGTCGCACCCAGGCGTTCGAGAACTTGATTGATCGTACCGACGTCTACGAACTACGACAATTCATTCTGTCGCTCCAGCAGGCCGAAAAACTCGGGGTGCCAATAGCTGAAGTGCTTCGCATTCAGTCGTCCGAGCTGAGGACGGTTCGTCGGCAGCGCGCAGAAGAAGCTGCACAAAAGGTGCCCGTCAAGATGATCATCCCGTTGATTCTGTTCATTCTCCCGGCACTGATTCTGGTTGTTCTTGCGCCAGCGATCTTCAACGTCATGGACACCTTCGGATGAGCGACATCACAGCTGCCCGTACGGCCGTGGCCACGAATCGGCTCGGAGTCGTCGAACTCGGTCGACTTCTTTCTCCGGAAACATCGGAGCAGCTCAGCTCGCCCCACGATCTTCGAGAAACCGGGTTCTCCGCGCTCGACAGCCTTCTTGCCGGCGGGCTTGCCCCCGAGGAAATGGTCGTCGTCGGCGGACGGCCAGGCGTGGGGAAATCGGTCGCTCTGGTCCAATGGGCCCGAAACCTGGCGCACTCCGGAAGAAACGTCGTGCTCGCCTGCTACGAACACAGCGAGCTCGTCGTCATGGCCCAGCTGCTTCTCATCGAAGTCGGCGAGTCGGTTGCCAGCGGGGTGGAGAGCGTCGCCGCACGTTCAGCGGTCGATCGCCTGCTCGCGGGCCAATTGACGTGGCAACAAACCCTCGATTCTGACCGCACGCTCGCGTTTGCGGCGTCACGGCTTGCAGATATCTCCGACCGAATCAGTGTTTTGGACCGCAGGGGACGGTCGGGAGGATTCGAGACTCTGCAAGACGCGGTTGCTGTGACCGAAGCCGACGTACTCATCGTCGATCACCTCCAAAAGGTCGGTGGAACTGCGGGCAGCGTCGCCATCGCATGCAAACAACTCGCCGTCGAGACGTCGGCAACCGTCGTCGCCGCGGCGACAAGCTCTGACGTCGGCATCGCAAGCCGACGACTCCGCCAATCGGGTTTGGCCGACGCTGCGGTCATCGCCCACGAGGCAGACATCGAAATCATCCTCAACGACAAGATGCCTATCGTCTCAAGAAATCACTCGGCGTTCGATTCGGTTCGCGCCGAGTCGTTTCGATCACAGGTTGTATTCAGCGTGGAGAAAAATCGACGCGGCACCGCCGGTGTTGACCTCGAGTTCTCCAGGGACTTCGCACATCGACGATTCCACACCACGGGCGGCTTTGTCTCCGAGCGGCTGATCG
>RCMY010006058.1_pt1 | contig 15994 bp, 12 predicted proteins | sample 2041341 | NCBI WGS metagenome assembly RCMY01 (sample SAMN09708234, study PRJNA481090) | Marine sediment metagenome, whole genome shotgun sequencing project. | reverse complement strand
ATCTTTTCTGCCATTACTTTTGTAAGTGCAGCAGTTAGCGTGGTTTTACCGTGGTCTACGTGACCAATTGTGCCCACGTTTACATGGGGTTTATTACGTTCAAACTTTTCTTTGGACATGATTACTCACCTTTCAATTATCATTGCGTCGGCCACCGATTTTGGAACCTCTGCATACTTCGCAAACTCCATTGAATAATTAGCTCGACCTTGCGACACTGACCTTAAGGCAGTGGCATATCCGAACATCTCTGCCAATGGAACTTCCGCACGAATGATTTTCCCCGAAGGTGCCTCATCCATGCCCTGAACAATGCCTCGGCGACGATTTAAATCACCCATAACATCACCCATATTTTCTTCTGGAGCCACAACCTCTACTTTCATAACAGGCTCTAACAATTTGGGTCCCGCTGATATCACACCATCACGTATTGCCATTGAGCCCGCTACTTTAAAGGACATCTCACTGGAATCAACATCGTGAAACGATCCGTCATATAACGTAACTTTTATATCAACGACCGGACAACCAGCCAATACACCATTCTGAAGCTGCTCTTGAATACCGCTATTTACCGAAGGTATAAATTCCAGCGGAATAGAACCTCCAACAACTTCATTCACAAACTCATAACCAGCACCTTCTTTCAATGGCTCCAGCTTTATCAATACATGACCATAATGACCTTTGCCACCAGACTGACGAATAAACTTGCCCTCAGCATTAACTGATTGACTTATTTTTTCGCGATATGAAACCTGAGGATTACCTACATTAGCAGCAACACTAAACTCGCGCATCATACGATCAACAATGATATCAAGGTGTAACTCACCCATTCCAGATATTATTGTTTGACCTGTCTCTTCCTCAGTATGCACCCTGAATGAAGGATCTTCTTGTGCTAACTTGGCCAAAGCCTGCGCCATTTTTTCCTGATCAGCTGTTGTCTTTGGCTCTACCGCCACAGAAATAACCGGCTCAGGAAAATCTAATCTTTCTAATGTTATCGGATGAGACTTATCACAAAGTGTATCACCTGTAGTAACATCCTTAAGCCCTACTGCAGCAGCAATATCTCCCGCATAGACTTCTTTAACCTCTTCTCTGGAATTAGAGTGCATCTGCAAGATACGTCCAATCCTTTCTTTCTTCCCTTTAAGTGGATTTAAAACCATATCACCGGTTTTGAGTTTCCCAGAATAAACCCTGAAAAACGTTAACGTCCCCACAAAAGGATCTGTAGCTATCTTAAAAGCTAACGAAGCAAACGGTTCATCATCTGACGCCTTACGCTCTACTTCTTTACCATCTTCAGAACCATCATCTACGATACCCTTAATTGATGGAACATCTAATGGAGACGGCATATAACGAACTACCGCATCCAACAATGCCTGCACACCTTTATTTTTAAAAGATGAGCCACACATAGCAGGAACTATCTCACCAGCCAGCGTCCGAATACGCAACCCTTGATGAATCTGATCTTCTGTAAGATCTCCATCATTAAGATACACATCCATTAACTCTTCATTTGCTTCAGCAGCTGCTTCTATCAGTTTTTCACGCCACGCTTCAGTATCAGCAACAAGATTATCTGGAATGTCTTCAAGATTATAGGTTAAACCCATATCAGAATCATTCCAGTTAATTGATTTCATTTTAATGAGATCAATCACACCTTTAAAACCATCTTCCTCGCCATTAGAAATCTGCAGAGGAACTGGAGTTGCGCCTAAGCGCTCTCCAATCTGATCAACAACTCGCAAAAAGTTCGCACCGATGCGGTCCATCTTATTAACAAAGACCATACGGGGAACATTATATTTATTTGCCTGTCGCCACACTGTTTCCGACTGCGGCTCAACACCGCCAACAGCACAAAACACAGCTACCGCGCCATCAAGCACTCTTAAAGAACGCTCTACTTCAATGGTAAAATCAACATGACCAGGTGTATCGATAATATTAATTCTATGTTTACCAAACTGCTTTTCCATTCCAGACCAAAAACAGGTTGTAGCAGCTGAGGTTATAGTAATACCCCTCTCTTGCTCTTGCTCCATCCAATCCATAGTTGCAGCACCGTCATGAACCTCACCTATCTTGTGAGACACTCCGGTATAGAACAAAATTCTTTCTGTAGTAGTCGTTTTACCTGCATCAATATGCGCCATGATCCCTATATTGCGATATTGATCAAGAGGAGTTGTACGAGCCACTTTAATTACCTTATAAAAATTTCCTACTGGAGACCCAGCAATAAATCATATATTCCAAATTACCAACGGAAGTGAGCAAACGCCTTGTTTGCATCTGCCATTTTGTGAGTATCTTCACGCTTCTTAACTGCTGAACCGCGCTTCTCAGCGGCATCCATTAATTCACCAGCTAATTTTAGTGCCATAGATTTTTCGCCACGACGTCGTGACGCATCTACCAACCAACGCATAGCAAGAGCATTTTGACGCGACGACCTTACTTCAACCGGAACTTGATAAGTTGCACCACCTACTCTTCGAGACTTAACCTCAACAGAAGGACGCACATTTTCTAGAGCTGCTTCAAGCACCTCCATTCCATCATTTCCTTTCTTAGCAGCGATTTGATCTAAAGCTACGTATACAACTTTTTCAGCTATAGATTTCTTACCATCTTTCATAATGGTATTAATAAATTTTGCCAAAACCTGACTACCAAATTTTGGATCTGGAAGGATAATGCGTTTCGGGACTTCTCTTCTTCTTGGCATAAATTACTCACTACTCTATTTGTTTACTATTATTCAACAACTCACCGACGCTAAGCCAGCAAGCAAAAAATTACTGCTTAGCAACTACTAAGACTTTGGACGTTTAGCGCCGTACTTAGAACGACCCTGTCTACGCTCTTGAACACCCTGCGTATCCAATGAACCACGAACAACGTGATAACGAACACCAGGCAAATCTTTTACACGACCACCACGAATCAATACAACCGAGTGCTCTTGTAAGTTATGACCTTCACCACCAATATAACTACTAACTTCGAAACCATTCGTCAAACGCACACGAGCTACTTTTCTCATTGCTGAGTTAGGCTTCTTAGGAGTCGTAGTATATACCCTTGTACATACTCCACGACGTTGCGGACAAGCTTCCAAAGCTGGAACATTGCTCTTTTCCATCTTGCGCTTTCGAGGTTTGCGTACTAACTGATTAACAGTAGACATTAAATCTATTTCTCCAACTTTATTACCCTGTACCTTGAATATCAGGCACAAGAAAAATCAACAATCGTCTTAACGATAAAGGCGCGGAATTCTATTACCCCTACGACCGCATGTCAAGACAGGTTTCTATATTTTAAAACGTATTTTACAAGAAGCTCCTAATTCTCTTACTAAACTCCCTCCTACTTTTAGGCACAAAAAAAGCACTATAAGTAGGGGGGTGTGTTTTTAGAGTATTCCAGTATATTTAAATTACTTTTCTGTAGCTTCTTCAGCCTCTATAGCTACTGGCACTTCAACATCTCCACTTGGCAATTCATCCATTAAAGATGAAAGCTGTTGACGCATCTCTTCTTGCTTCTTACGGCGCGCAAGGTGATGGGTCATACCAGTACCTGCTGGAATCAAACGACCTACAATTACATTTTCTTTGAGGCCGCGCAAATCATCACGCGCACCTTTAACGGATGCCTCTGTAAGCACTCGAGTAGTTTCCTGGAACGATGCTGCAGAAATAAATGAATCAGTTACAAGAGAAGCTTTAGTGATACCTAGCAATACACGATCGTATTTAGCTGGCAACTTACCTTCTGCGACAAACTTCTCATTCTTTTCATCGATCTGCCAATAATCAAGCTGCTCACCTTTCAGCATACGTGTATCACCAGATTCTGTGATAACAGCTTTACGCATCATCTGACGTGAAATAATTTCAACATGTTTATCGTTAATCTTTACACCTTGCAAACGATATACTTCCTGAACTTCTTTCACCAAATGCTCCGCAAGTGCTACTGGCCCCAATAAACGCAAAATATCATGAGAGCTAGCCTCACCATCAGCGATCATTTCACCTTTGGCAACTTTCTCACCTTCAAACACATCAAGGTTACGCCACTTAGGAATTAGAACTTCGTAATGCTCACCTTTATCAGGAGTAATTACTAAACGCTTCTTTCCTTTAGTTTCTTTACCCCAAGAGAATATTCCGGAAATCTCTGCAAGTATAGCCGGCTGTTTAGGCTTTCTCGCCTCGAACATATCCGCAACTCTTGGAAGACCACCAGTGATATCACGCGTCTTAGAAGACTCCTGAGTCAGACGTGCTAGCACATCACCAACTTCAACTTGAACACCATTGGTCAAGCCTACTACCGCACCACCTGCTAATGGATACTGAACAGGTATCTCAGAATTCTCAAAGAATAATGAATTACCTTTATCATCCAATAACCTAATCATAGGATTTAGATCTTTAGATCCCGCGCCACGAGCCGCAGGATCTGTAACAATAGTAGAACTAAGTCCTGTCACTTCATCTATATGCGTATTGATAGTTGAACCATCAACAAAATCAACGAAATCAACAGTACCAGCAACCTCAGTAACAATTGGATGTGTATGTGGATCCCATGTAGCCACTTCTTGGCCCATTTCAACCGCATCATCATCTTTAATTGTTACAACCGCTCCATAAGGCAATTTATAACGCTCACGTTCACGCCCTTGATCATCAACAACACTGATTTCACCAGAACGAGATACTGTTACAAGATTACCGTCTTTATTCACAACCGTTTTAACATTTGATAGACGTGCAATACCTGATGACTTAACAAGGATATTATTATCAGCAGCAGCGCGACTCGCAGCACCACCAATATGGAACGTACGCATGGTTAACTGAGTTCCCGGCTCACCGATAGATTGAGCAGCAATTACACCAACTGCCTCACCCATATTAACCAAATGCCCTCGACCTAAGTCACGGCCATAACACTGTGCACAAACACCTTTACGAGAGGAACAAGTGATAGCCGAACGAACTTTAATCTCATCCACACCTAATTCATCAAGCTTTGCTATCCACTCTTCATCAAGCAATGTTCTAGCGGGAATCACAAGATCACCTTTGTGATTCATCACATCAACTGAAGATACACGTCCAAGGACACGCTCGCCTAATGGCTCAACAACATCACCACCTTCAATGATAGGCTTCATCAACAAACCATCGTCAGTGCCACAGTCATCTAGTCTTACCACCATATCTTGAGATACATCAACAAGACGTCTAGTAAGGTAACCTGAGTTAGCAGTTTTCAAAGCCGTATCAGCAAGTCCTTTACGAGCACCATGAGTAGATATAAAGTACTGAAGTACATTCAGACCTTCACGGAAATTCGAGGTGATAGGAGTTTCGATAATTGAGCCATCTGGCTTAGCCATCAATCCACGCATACCAGCTAATTGACGAATCTGAGCCGCAGAACCACGAGCTCCAGAATCGGCCATCATGTAGATCGAGTTAAAGGACTCTTGAGAAACAGTTTTGCCTTCTGCATCTTCAATATCTTCTTTGCCCATACCATCCATCATAGCCTTAGCTACTTGATCATTGGTACGCGCCCAAATATCAACCACTTTGTTATAACGCTCACCCTGGGTTACCAGACCTGAAGAGTACTGATCTTCAATTTCTTTAACATCATCTTCTGAACGACCAATGATTTTTGCTTTTTCTTCAGGAATCATCATGTCATCCGCGCAGAAAGAGACCCCTGATAATGTTGCATATTTAAAACCTGTATACATCAATTGATCAGCGAATAACAGTATCCTTAAGACCTATTCTTCTATAACCCTCATTGATAAGGTTAGAAATATTCTTTTTCTTCATTACACAGTTGATTTGTGCAAACGGAATACCTTTAGGCAAAACATCAGATAGGATCGCACGACCTACAGTTGTATCAACACGACGAGTTGAAACTACAAGCTCATCATTTTCATCATATTCACTATCTGTTATTCGAACTTGTACTTTTGCATGCAAAGAAACAAGATCTGTTTCATAGGCACGTTTCGCTTCTTTAGCATCAGCAAAAATCATACCTTCACCTTTTGCATTGATACTCTCACGCGTCATATAGTAAAGACCCAGAACAATATCTTGTGAAGGCACAATAATCGGCTCACCATTTGCAGGCGAAAGCACGTTATTAGTAGCCATCATAAGAACACGAGCTTCAGTTTGCGCTTCAAGGGACAACGGAACGTGAACAGCCATCTGATCACCATCGAAGTCAGCGTTGAACGCAGAACACACAAGCGGGTGAAGTTGAATTGCTTTACCTTCAATCAATACAGGCTCAAAAGCCTGAATACCTAATCTATGAAGAGTTGGAGCACGGTTCAACAGGATAGGATGCTGACGTATAATTTCAGCCAGGATATCCCATACCTCTGGAGTCTCTCTTTCTACTAATTTCTTAGCTGCCTTAATAGTTGTAGCTAAACCACGTCTTTGTAATTTACCGAAAATGAATGGCTTGAATAACTCAAGTGCCATTTTCTTAGGCAAGCCACATTGGTGCAATCTTAACGATGGACCAACGACGATTACAGAACGACCAGAGTAATCTACACGCTTACCTAAAAGATTTTGACGGAAACGACCTTGCTTACCTTTGATCATATCAGCCAAAGATTTCAGCTGGCGTCTATTTGATCCAGTAATTGCACGACCACGACGACCATTATCTAGCAATGCATCTACAGATTCTTGCAGCATGCGTTTTTCGTTACGCACGATGATATCAGGTGCATTTAAGTCCAATAAGCGTCTTAGTCGGTTATTGCGATTGATTACACGACGATACAAATCATTAAGATCTGATGTAGCAAATCGGCCACCTTCAAGAGGTACCAGCGGACGCAAATCAGGTGGTAATACTGGTAGTATCGTCATAATCATCCAGTCTGGCTTATTACCAGAACCCAGGAATGATTCCATTAGCTTCATACGCTTACTGATTCGCTTAAGTTTAGTTTCAGACTTTGTAGCATCAGCTTGCTCATTTAAGTCTTCGATAGCTTCTTTGATATCAACTGTTTTAAGCATCTTAAGAACAGCTTCCGCTCCCATGCCAGCATCGAATTCGTCACCAAACTCTTCAACTGCTTCAAGGTAAGCTTCATCGCTTAGTAACTGACCTCTTTCAAGGGTGGTCATACCAGGCTCTACAACAACAAATGCTTCAAAATACAACACACGCTCAATATCACGCAACGTCATATCCAGGAATAAACCTATTCTAGAAGGCAAAGATTTTAAAAACCAAATATGTGCAACAGGACAAGCTAAGTCGATGTGACCCATACGATCACGACGTACCTTTGTATTGGTTACTTCAACGCCACATTTTTCACAAACGACACCACGGTGTTTGAGACGCTTATATTTTCCACATAGGCATTCATAATCTTTAACTGGACCAAAAATCTTGGCACAAAAAAGACCGTCACGCTCTGGTTTAAATGTTCGATAGTTTATTGTCTCCGGCTTCTTAACTTCGCCGTATGACCATGAACGTATTACTTCAGGTGATGCCAAACCAATACGTATTGCATCGAATTCTTCTGTATCTGCTTGCTGCTTAAAAATATTCAGCAAGTCTCCCATACCTTTATTCATCATAACGTCACCTATTAACTATCTTTTTCAAGTTCAATATTAAGAGCCAAAGATCGAATCTCTTTCATCAATACATTAAAGGATTCTGGCATACCAGCTTCCATATGAAGATTTCCATCAACAATGTTCTTATACATCTTATTTCTACCCTGAACATCGTCAGACTTTACCGTGAGCACTTCTTGCAAGGTGTATGCAGCTCCATACGCCTCAAGAGCCCAAACCTCCATCTCACCAAAGCGCTGACCACCGAACATAGCTTTACCACCCAGTGGTTGCTGTGTAACTAAACTGTAAGGTCCAGTAGAACGAGCATGCATTTTATCGTCAACCAAATGATTCAATTTCAACATGTGCATATAACCAACAGTGATCTTTCTTTCGAAAGCTTTACCTGTTCGACCATCATACAAAGTTGTTTGACCCGATTCAGGCAAGCCCGCCAGCTTTAGCATGTTTTTAATTTCAGTCTCTGCTGCGCCATCAAAAACCTGAGTAGCCATTGGAACACCGCGACGAAGATTACCAGCCATTTCCATGACTTCTTCATCTGTCATCTCAGTGAGATCACCCTGATCTGGATTACCATCAATACTATAAATTTCAGTTAAGAACTTACGTACTTCATCCACTTTTGCTTTAGCATCGACCATTAAACCAATTTTTTCACCAAGGCCTTTAGCAGCCCAGCCTAAGTGCATCTCAAGAACCTGCCCAACATTCATTCGAGAAGGAACACCAAGAGGATTCAAAGCGATATCTACTGGAACTCCAGACTCGTCATACGGCATATCTTCTACAGGAACAATTCGTGAAACAACACCCTTGTTACCGTGACGACCCGCCATCTTATCACCTGGCTGCATACGGCGACGAACTGCTACGTATACTTTAACAACTTTAAGTACACCCGGAGCCAAATCATCACCAGCAGTAATTTTATCTTTCTGCTTCTGCAAACGCTCTTCATAACGCTTCTTTTGCTCATCCAAAAGTACAGATAATTTTTCAAGTTGAGCATTAGCTTCTTCATTACGCATACGTAATGAGAACCACTCTTTCTGATCAAGGTCTGTCAAGTAAGCCTTAGTGACTTTACCACCGGCCTTGATTCCCGCTGGACCACCATCTACGACTTTATTCAATACCAACTTCTCTACACGAGCATAGATATCTTCTTCGAACACTAATAACTCATCACGCAAGTCATTTCTAACTTTAGATAAAGCCTCTTCTTCTAATGAGATTGCACGCGCATCTTTTTCAACACCATCACGAGTAAATACTCTTACATCAATAACAGTACCAAAGGTGCTTGATTTAACACGCGAGGAAGTATCCTTAACATCAGATGCTTTCTCTCCGAAAATAGCACGTAGCAGCTTTTCCTCTGGAGTTAGCTGGGTTTCACCCTTAGGTGTTACTTTACCCACCAGAATATCACCTGGCTTTACTTCTGCGCCCACATGCACGATTCCAGACTCATCTAGCTTAGAAAGCAAATGCTCACTTACATTTGGAATGTCGGCTGTAATTTCTTCAGCACCTAACTTTGTATCACGAGCTAGACAAGTAACCTCTTCGATATGAATAGAGGTAAAACGATCCTCTTCAACAACTCTCTCAGAAACAAGAATTGAGTCCTCAAAGTTATAACCATTCCATGGCATAAATGCGACCTTGATATTTTGCCCCAATGCCAGCTCACCTAGATCCGTAGAAGAACCATCGGCCAATACATCACCACGAGCAACGTGATCACCAATTTTTACTATAGGCTTCTGATTAACGCATGTATTCTGATTTGAACGCGTGTATTTGATAAGATTGTAAATATCAACACCACCATCATGCGCCTCATCATCATTTACTCGAATAACTATACGAGCAGCATCAGCAGCAATAATTTCACCGCCACGCTTAGATACAACAGTTGTACCAGAGTCAACTGCTACAACACGCTCCATACCAGTCCCACTTACAGGAGTTTCCGCGCGCAAACATGGAACAGCTTGACGTTGCATGTTTGAACCCATCAAAGCACGGTTCGCATCGTCATGTTCCAAGAATGGTATTAAGGATGCAGCAACTGAAACAATCTGCTTTGGAGATACATCCATATATTGAATATCATCAGGCACAGACATTGCAAATTCGTTTTGATAACGACAAGAAATCATGTCATTGGTAAATTTATTGTTCTTATCTAGAACAGCATTTGCCTGGGCAATCACAAAACGAGACTCTTCAATTGCAGACAAATAGTCAATCTCATCTAGTACTTTGCCATTTTCAACCTTTCTATATGGTGTTTCCAAAAAACCATAATCATTAGTCTTTGCAAATACAGCTAGAGAGTTAATCAAACCAATGTTTGGACCCTCAGGAGTCTCGATAGGACATACACGACCGTAATGAGTCGGGTGAACATCTCGAACCTCAAAACCCGCTCTCTCACGAGTAAGACCACCCGGACCTAACGCCGAAATACGTCGCTTGTGAGTAATCTCGGATAACGGGTTATTCTGATCCATGAATTGTGACAACTGACTTGAACCGAAGAATTCCTTTACAGCTGCAGAAACAGGCTTAGCATTCACCATATCTTGAGGCATCAACCCTTCGCTCTCAGCTACAGTTAAACGCTCTTTAACAGCCCTCTCAACTCTAACCAGACCTATACGGAATGCATTCTCAGCCATCTCACCAACGCTTCGAATACGTCTATTACCAAGATGATCAATATCATCAATAATACCAAAACCATCACGAATACCAATCAAAGTCTTAAGAACATTAACGATATCAGAATCAGTCTTACCAGAACTTTTCAGTTCTTCATATTGAGAACCAAACTGCTCGACCAAAGCCTTGGAAGCCGCATCTGATCTACCAGACAAGTAACCAAGATCAAACAGAATTGAAGGACCAGTCTCATCCGTATATTCGAGGCGACGATTGAACTTCATACGTCCTACGGCAGATAAATCATAACGATCTTCCGAGAAGAACAAATTATGAAAAAGATTCTCAGCAGCTTCTTTAGTTGGCGGCTCACCAGGACGCATCATGCGATATATTTCAATCATTGCTTCAAGTGGAGTTTGTGTCGCATCAACTTTCAATGTATTTGAAATAAACGGACCACGATCCAATTCATTTGTGTAGATTACATCGAACTTTTTAATGTCATTTTCACGTAAAAGATCAATAAGCTCTTCAGTTAGTTCGCTATTAGCTTCAGCAATAAACTCACCAGTCGACTCATCAACAATATTATGAGCAATCATTTTGCCGTACATATACTCATTAGGCACTTCTAGTTTACTAATCTTAGCCTTTTCTAATTCACGGACATGTTTCGCTGTAATTCTACGACCAGACTCAACAATTTTATCTCCACCAACCACAATATCAAATGAAGCGAGCTCACCCCTCAACCTAACAGGGTCGATAGCTAATTGAATCTTAGTTTTTTGCAGTGTAACTTCTAGTTTTTCATAAAAGCACTCGAGAATCTCCTCAGTCTCCATCCCAAGAGCTCTAAGTAGAATAGTAGCTGGAAGCTTTCTACGACGATCAATACGAACAAATACAGCATCCTTGGGATCAAATTCAAAATCAAGCCACGATCCACGGTAAGGAATCACACGCGCATTGTGCAATAATTTACGAGCTGTATTAGTTTTACCCTTATCATGATCGAAGAAAACACCAGGAGAACGATGTAGCTGTGAGACGATCACTCGCTCAGTACCATTAATAACAAAAGTACCTTTCTCTGTCATTAAAGGCATTTCACCAAGATACACATCTTGCTCTTTAATATCTTTTACAACTTTTGTTTTCTTTGGTGCTTCTTTATCATAAATAACCAGTCTTAAAGTAGCACGAAGCGACGTAGCATACGTAAGACCACGCTGCTGACATTCACGAACATCAAATACTGGTTCAGCCAAGTTGTAGTCAACATACTCAAGCATGACAAAACCAGAGTAACTAACTATAGGAAAAACAGAAGTAAATGCACCATGCAATCCTGCATCCTTACGATCTTCTACTGAAACATCAGTCTGCAAATATTGACGATATGACTCCAGTTGAATAGCTAATAGATAAGGTATATCTAATACCTGTGGGCGTTTACCAAAATCCTTACGGATACGTTTTTTCTCAGTAAAAGTCAGAGCCATCTTAATTCCTCTTCTGAAACCAGTTCAGTAACCTAATAACAAAGGCTACACACACCTTTGTCGAATACTTATTGCAGCAATAAAATCAGCCACAACAAAAAATTTATATAAAACGTTTTAGATCGGACAATTCCCCGATCACCACAAGTCAAAAATATCTTGCAGTTAATTAAGCGACAAAAGGCCGACAGCAATTATTCACTGTCAGCCTTATGTATCATGAATGAGCACAAGGCCCTTTCATGCAAAGAAGAAATTACTTCAACTCTACTGAAGCACCAGCTTCTTCAAGTTGCTTCTTAATATCTTCAGCTTCATCTTTAGAAGCAGCTTCTTTAACAGTAACAGGAACGCCTTCTACCATTTCTTTTGCTTCTTTAAGACCTAGACCTGTAATACCACGTACAGCTTTGATAGCACTAATCTTGTTATCGCCAAAGCTTGTCATTACAACATCAAACTCTGTTTGAGCTTCAGCAACAGCTCCACCAGCGTCTCCACCAGCAGGAGCAGCAGCAACTGCAGCAGCAGCAGAAACTCCAAATTTTTCTTCCATATCAGAGATCAGTTCTACGACCTCCATTACACTCATGCTTGATATTGCTTCTAGAATATCATCTTTAGAAACAGCCATTGTATTTCTCCTAAACCTAAATCAATCGTCGCAAAGCGCGACTAGTAAATAAAATAAAATTAATTGCCTGAGAACAAAGCTTGCTAATTAAGCAGGCTTTGAATCACGAACAGCAGCAACAGTACGAACAAGTTTTCCAGGAACCTCATTAAGCGTACGGGCAAGTTTCTCTACAGGGGCTCTAAACGTACCAGCCAAAATAGCCAGCGCTTGATCTCTTGTAGGTAACTTAGCCAGACGATCAATGTCCGAAGCAGGAAGTAATTCCCCACCTACAGATAACATCTTCACTTCCAACTTATCGTGCTCTTTAGCGAAATCCTTCAGGACACGAGCCGCAGCACCAGGATCTTCTTGCGAAAATGCCAACACCAACGGACCAACAAAACCTTCACTCATACAAGAAAAATCCGTATCAGCTAAGGCAAGTTTTGCCAGATTGTTTTTCACTACGCGTAGATAAACACCACCTTCGCGCGCTTTTACACGCAACTCGGTCATCTCTCCTACACTTAATCCGTGGTACTCTGCAGCAACCGCGGAATGAGCATCTGTAGCAACTGCAGCGACCTCAGAGACAATCTTCTTTTTGTCTTCAAAAGTTAATGCCACAACATCTACCTCTTTAATTCGGCAGCATAACCACCGTTTAATCAAAACAATTGATTTTCACAAACCAAAAGTCCTAAACGACGTGCCCCGAACCGACTGATTCAGGTTACGCCATCTACGCAGGACATTAAGCATCAAAACCTTGAAACCGGAATCAACACACCTACGGTCTTTGACGACATACACCAGGTATATCTATCAATAACTTTTCGCATTCGACTTAGGCAAAAAAGCCAGAGACTACTACAAAAAGTATGCACAAACTTCGTGCAAATTTTTTACACTTTAACGTTTACCGTAGAAGTATCCACACTTAAACCAGCACCCATAGTACTAGAAACAGATATCTTCTTTAAGTAAACACCTTTAGCAGAACTAGGCTTTGCCTTTACCAAATCGGCTACCAACGCATTTAGGTTTTCAGACAAAGCATTACTATCAAAACCCAAATTACCAATACTACATTGAATAATACCGGCTTTATCAGTTCTATATCGAACCTGACCACCTTTTGCATTCTTGACCGCAGTAGCAACATCAGCACTTACAGTACCAACTTTAGGATTAGGCATTAAACCACGAGGACCTAAAACCTGACCCAACTGACCAACCACTCTCATTGCGTCCGGACTAGCAATAACAACATCAAAATCCATATTGCCTTTTTTGACTTCCTCAGCCAAATCATCCATCCCTACAACGTCAGCTCCAGCAGCTTTAGCCGCTTCAACATTATCACCCTGCGTAAACACAGCCACACGAACCGTCTTACCAGTACCATTTGGCAATACCGTAGAACCACGAACTGCTTGATCTGATTTTTTTGCATCAACGCCAAGATTAATACTCACATCAACACTTTCAGTAAACTTAGCAGCAGGAAGGTCTTTTAGTAAACCAAAAGCCTCAACAACATCGTACAACTTATCAACATCAACTTTTTCATTGATTAACTTTTGGCGCTTAGTTAACTTAGCCATTACTTTACACCCTCTGTCTCAATACCCATGCTACGAGCACTTCCTGCAATAGTCCTAACAGCTGCATCCAAATCAGCAGCAGTTAAATCCGGCTCTTTTGCTTTAGCAATCTCTTCAAGCTGAGCTCTTGACACCTTACCTACTTTATTAATATTAGGTACAGCGCTACCCTTTTGAATACCAGCCGCTTTTCTCAACAAAATTGAAGCAGGCGGAGTCTTCACATCAAAGGTAAAACTCTTATCACTGTAAACAGTTATAACTACCGGCAAAGGCATACCTTGCTCGGCACTCTGAGTAGCAGCATTAAATGCTTTACAGAATTCCATGATATTCAATCCAACCTGACCCAGAGCTGGGCCAACTGGTGGACTCGGATTTGCCTGACCAGCAGGCACTTGCAATTTGAGATATCTCTCAACTTTTTTAGCCATTATCTAACTCTCCACGAGTTCAATCGTTCTCCGCCAGCCGCCAAAACGACCCCTTCAAACTCCTCGATAAAATATTAAAATTAAGTTTTCTCTACCTGAAAAAACTCAAGCTCTACAGGAGTTGAGCGCCCAAAAATCTGCACCGCAACACGCATAGTACTTTTCTCGTAGTTGACTTCTTCAACTACTCCATTGAAGTCATTGAACGGCCCATCTTTAACACGAACCACTTCACCAACCTCAAACAAAACTCTTGGACGAGGCGCAGCAACACCCTCTTCCATGCGATTCATAATCGCATTCGCTTCTTTCTCTGTTATAGGCGCAGGCCTATCACTAGTACCACCAATAAACCCTAGTACTCGAGGCGTATCTTTAACCAAATGCCAGCTGTCATCATTGAGATCCATCTCAACTAACACATAACCAGGAAAAAATTTACGGGTACTTTTCTTCTTCTGACCCTCACGCATCTCCACAACTTCTTCAGTAGGAATTAAAATCTCACCAAAGGAGTCCTCAAGACCGTAACGTTCGATACGCTCTTTTAACGCCTCTTTAACACGCATCTCATAATTAGAATACGCATGAACAACAAACCATTGCTTCGACATTTTAGCCACCCACCGACAGTAACGCCTTTACACCAGCGCCAAGCAACATATCAACAAACCACAGGAAAATAGCCAAGATAACCACCATAATGAAAACCATCAAGGTAGTTTGCATGGTTTCAGCACGTGTCGGCCAAACCATTTTTCTAACTTCTGAACGAGCTAAACCAAGAAAACTTAATAGCCCCTTACCCTTAGCTGTAGTTGCAGATATCCCAACCGCAACACCTACCGCAGCCAAGATACCGAGAACCTTATAAAGAAGTGGCTGCTCTGCAAAATAGTAGAACCCTACTATTCCAGCAATTAAAAACACCAAAGCTAGCATTAGCTTAATAGTATCAAATACCGAACCCTGAGCTTCCGAATTAGTTGCCATAGTTTGATTTATCAGCTTTTCTCAGCCTATCCATATATATAGAGTACTTACTTAAAAATCCTTTTGATCAGAAATGGCAGGCCAGGAGGGACTCGAACCCCCAACAATCGGTTTTGGAAACCGGTGCTCTACCAATTGGAGCTACTGGCCTAGCTTGATAACAAAGTCAAAAAAACCAGGTTTCTGAAACAACAAAAGAACGAAGAATAATCACCTAGCAATTATCCTTCGCTCTCTAAAAGGACGCGGAAGTATAACAGAAAGATCTATTTACTCAATCTATTCCGCATTCTAATTATTCGATAATTTTAGCTACAACACCGGCACCAACAGTACGACCACCTTCGCGGATTGCGAAACGTAGACCTTCGTCCATTGCTATCGGGTTGATTAGGGTTACTGTCATCTTGACATTATCACCCGGCATAACCATTTCTGTTCCATCAGGAAG
>RCMY010003003.1_pt1 | contig 15994 bp, 12 predicted proteins | sample 2041341 | NCBI WGS metagenome assembly RCMY01 (sample SAMN09708234, study PRJNA481090) | Marine sediment metagenome, whole genome shotgun sequencing project. | reverse complement strand
GAACATCGAGTCAATGATGTGGATGAAGGCTTCGTAACAGTTGAAGAGCCCGTGTCGCCCGGTAAGCAGATAACCTTCAAGCCAGCCTTCGCACTGATGCTCGCTCAACATTTCCATGACGCGGCCGTCCAGGGCGAGGAACTCATCGTTGTCCTGTGTGCGGGCGTCCCACTGCCGGTTGGTCACCTCGAAGACCGCGGTTAGCCGGTTGGAGAGCGTTTCGTCCGGTCCGAAGATACGGAAGTTGCGGTGCTCACTATTCAGTTTGGCCACATCGCGCAGGAATACGCCGAGTTCGTGCGCGTCGGCGGCCTTGACCGAGCCGGGGGACGGCACATCTACTGCGTAATCGCGAAAGTCCGGCATGATCAGGTCGCGAAGCAACTTGCCGCCGTTGGCGTGGGGATTCGCCCCCATCCGCCGGTCGCCCGTCGGCGCCAACTCGGCCAACTCCGGTATGAGTCGGCCATTCTTGTCGAACAATTCCTCCGGCTTGTAGCTCTTCATCCAGCTCTCAAGCAGTTCGAGATGCTCGGGATGCGCAGCATCCACGGCAATTGGCACTTGATGTGCGCGGAACGTGCCTTCAATTTGCAGACCATCCACCCACTTCGGCCCTGTCCAACCTTTCGGAGACTTGAGGACAATCATGGGCCAGCGCGGGCGCATGAGGTTGCCGTTGACGCGAGCTTCGTGTTGGATGCGTCGAATCTCCTCCACCACCTGGTCCAGTGTTGCCGCCATGGCCTCGTGCATCGACGTCGGCTCATGTCCCTCGACGTAGTAAGGTGTCCAGCCGTTACCGCGGAGGAATTGATCCAGCTCTTCCGGTTCAACGCGCGCAAGAACGGTTGGGTTGGCGATCTTGTAGCCGTTGAGGTGCAAAATCGGCAGCACTGCTCCGTGATGGGATCGAGAAACTTGTTAGACTGCCACGATGTGGCCAGAGGTCCCGTCTCCGCCTCGCCATCGCCCACGCAGCAGGCGACAATCAGATCGGGATTGTCGAATACCGCGCCGAAGGAATGGCTGAGCGAATAGCCCAGTTCACCGCCTTCGTGGATCGAACCCGGACACTCCGGCGAAGCGTGACTGGGGATTCCGCCGGGAAACGAGAACTGCTTGAACAACTTTTGTAGTCCCGACTCGTCCTCGCTGATATCCGGGTAGATCTCGCTGTATGTGCCTTCGAGATAGGTGTTGGCCACCACGGCCGGCCCGCCGTGTCCCGGGCCGGAGACGTAAATCATGTCCAGGTCGTATTTGTTGATGACGCGGTTCAAGTGGACGTAGATGAAATTCTGTCCCGGCGTCGTCCCCCAATGACCAAGCAGCATGTGCTTGATGTCCGAGAGCGAGAGCGGCCGCTTCAGCAGCGGATTGTCGAAGAGATATATCTGGGCGACGGATAGATAGTTGGCGGCGCGCCAATAGGCGTCCATCTTGTGGCGTAATTCAGGCGCGAGTGTCTGTGTATTTGTGTTCATATGTTTCCTTCCTTAATTGCTGCATCGTTATGCTATAAACCGCCGAAAGCAATGGCAATGAATAGCCCCACACCAAACATCGTAAACGAGAGGATAGTCATCCCAGTGAGGACGCCGGTCGATACCGGTTTTGCATCACCGCCCAATGCGGATTTGCTCTTTGCTTGCTTGCCGCCCGAGTGTTCATCGGGCGAATGTTTGTCATGCATGGTTTTATCTGCTCCGCTGTTTGCCATATCGTCCGGTGATCGCACCGTCATCATGCCGTGCTTCATGTGTCGTGATACCAACCACCAATTCATCGGATACGCGGTGATGAATCCCACCAAAAGCGCCATGGACATGAAGAACCAGAATGCCGGCTCGGATGGGTCGCGGCTTCCCGGGGTGCTTGCCATGGCCAATGTCATCACCGGCACCATGCCGGCCATCAGGCAGTTCATGGACAACAGCTCCGGAAAGAAAGTGCCGGTGAGCGATCGCCTGTATGAACCACCGGCCATGTCCCGCATGAACAGCGCTTGAAAAATGCTCCAGCCAAAGCCGAAGCCCAACGCGTACTCAAGAGATATATCTGCAGCCTTGGTTAAATGAAACTGGCTCGCAATGACTGCGCCCAACAAAATACCCACGCCATCACCGGCCACACAATGCATGGTCGAACCCAACGCCTGTTTCCAGCGCGTCGCAACGTAGCGCTCGTGCATTCCAGGCAATGGTTCGCGACAACCCAACACATACAAAAACGCGCCCAGCGGCCCCGTATACGCAGTGAGCAAGATGAACCCCCATTTGAGGACCGGGGATGCCGGCGTGGTGCGAATATCAATCACCACAAACAATAGCGACAAAGCGGTGAGCAGAAACCACAGCAGCATCACGCCATCTAGCATGTTGCTGCTCCGATGTGTTTATTCGTGACTGATAACCAGCACACAGCGCCATCCGGTTGTGCAAGCATGATTACTTCCTGGCCTGGTTGATGGTCACGATAGCCAACAGGACTATTACCAGAACGCCGACCACCATCCAAATCCCCTCATCTCCGCGCATCGAACCATGCATCCATCCGTTTACATAATCCATCATCATTCTCCTTGAGAATTACCCGTCACCGGCCGTTTGGCAACCGATGATCCCTGCTCCTGCAGTGCTTATGATTCATTTGCCACCAACACCAAGTCCGATGACTTGGCACACTGATCTTGCGATCGTCAGTTCTTCGTCCGTGCGTATGACTCTTATTGCAACCCGGCCGTCCATTGCAGAAATCACTCCCGCATTCGTTGAGTTTCGTTTTTCTTCGATTTCGATGCCAAGGAACTCCAGGCCTTCGCAGATTCGGGCACGTATCACCGGAGCGTTCTCTCCGATACCGCCGGCGAACACCAACGTATCCAGTCCGCCCAATGCCGCCGCATATGCTCCTATCCATTTCTTGGCCGAATAGCAAAACAGCGCGACCGCTTCGGCCGCCCGAATGTCCTGCGCTTCATGGGCTACCAAGTCACGCATGTCGGAACTGGTTTCGGATACGCCGAGCAGTCCCGACTCGTGGTTCATCATTTTGTCGAACTGTGCCGCAGTCATCTGTTCGCTACGCCACAGATACGAAACTAGGCCGGGATCCATGTCCCCGGAGCGGGTGCTCATCGGGATTCCGGCGGTCGGGGTGAAGCCCATGCTGGTATCGACGCTCCTGCCGTCACGCACCGCTGCCAGACTTGCGCCGTTACCGAGATGGGCGAGGATCACACGTCCCTTGGTTGCCGCCGGGTCGCCGAGACGCGCGAGTTCCTCTATCAGAAACTCATACGACAATCCGTGGAAGCCATACCGGCGCACCCCCTGCGCTTCGTAGCGTCGCGGGATCGGCAACAGCTGCGCTACGCGCGGCAGCTCATGGTGAAAAGCCGTGTCGAAACACGCCACTTGCGGCAGATGGGGAAAGCGGCCATGGAACGCCTCGGTCAACAGGATTTCCTCCGGCAGATGTTCGGGATCGAAGGGGCTGAGTCGGTGCAGTTCCTCAACCATTTCCGCAGTGATAATCTGAGGCACGCTATACTTCGGCCCGCCATGCACCACACGATGCCCTACTGCAGTCAATGTCTCGCGCTCGCTGCGTTCCTCGATCCAGTCCATCAGCATGCTCACCGCAACTGTGTGATCCGACGCCGCTACTAAGCGCGAAAAATTGTCCGCATGACTCAATCCTTTTACCCGAAGGGTGGCGTCCGGCAGCCCGATCCGTTCAAGTTCTCCCGCCATTATCCGTTGCAGCGAATTACCCGCCTCGAACAGCGCGAACTTGATGCTCGACGAACCACCGTTGATCGTCAGGATCAATGATGAATCACGACGTGCTTGTGTTGGATGTTTATTCATGTAACCAAATCTCCCGCTTTGCCAGTCGGTAAGTGCCCTCGATCAACACCGCCAACGCAACCATCGCCGCGATCAGCGTGAATCCGGCCTGCCCCAGGAACGGCCGGGTCGCTTCCGCCAGCGCGTAATCCCTGGTCGCCACAACCTTGTCGAGCGGGAGATTGCCGACCGTGACGAGCGCGACCAACACGTATAAGCCGATCTTGCCGCCGCCTGCTCTGCTCATGGACCACTCGCCTCCGGCGCGAGTCCCCGCTTGGATAGCCAACCTCCCGTGAAACCGGCGCGCCGCAAGCCGTTGACAATGTATGGGCAGTTTCGCATTAAGCCCCACAACAAGTCGCTACGATAGTTTTCCAGCATCAAGATAACCGGCCCCTGGTTCAGCCCGTAATGCCATGGTGACACCCACCAGCCATATCGATTGCCGGATTCTCCCGGATGGGAGGGGTTGAAGGACGCCTTGAAGCCGTACGTGTTCCGCTTGGTCAACTTCGCCTGGTGTATGCAATAGTCGAGCGCCGGCAGCACGATCTCAGGCGCAAACGGCAACGATGCCGCGACGGCCCAGGGCGCCAGGGTGCCGTCATCGGGCCCGTACGGCACGCCGCGCGCCAGATAACCGTAGAACTTCCGCTCGATACCGTCTACCGCCAGGGTGGCGGGCCCGGGTCCATCGCTTGCGGTAATTCCCCAGCAGTAGCGGCCGTACGCCTTGAACTTGAGCGGATTGTCGATCGCGTATTGCTGCTGCACATAGGTGGCGCGGCGGCTGTTCTCGAAGTAATCAATCCCCTTGTCCCGCATGAAGAGGTCCTGGATGCCGCGAAAATCGATCCAGAGGTGCGACAGCTGGTGCGTGAAAAGCGATCCAGCGTAGAGATAGTCATATCCATAGCAGTGTTGCCACCGATAAGTCGAGCTCCACGCGGCGTAACTGCCGTCAGACAGCGGATACGTGGGGGAGCCGAGCGCAAGCATGTAGAGCAGGAGCGCTTCATCGTAGCCCTGCCAGCGAAACTCGAGAAAGCCGCTTTCCGGCTTCCAGCCGTGCGTCAGCGTTGCGCCCTGGTTTTGCGCCCAGTGCCAATTGGCGCGTCGATAGAGAGCGTCGGCGAGAGTCCGGATCTCGTGCTCATTGGCCGACTCCGCGTCAAAATATCTTCCCACCGTCAACATGCCGGCCAGCAAAAATGCGCTGTCTACTGTCGACAGCTCGCATTGCCAAGCGCGCCGCCCGGTCTGCATATCGAGAAAATGATAATAAAGCCCCTGGTAGCCGGTGGCATCGGGTTCAGGGCCGTGCGGACTGTTGCTGAAAAAACGCAGCGTCGCGAGTGTACGCTCGACAGCGGCGGCACGCGACATGAACCCGCGCTCAATCGCCACCGGGTACGCCGCCAAGGCAAAGCCGGTAGCGGCAATGCTGGCAGGCCAATCCGCGGCCGACTTGTCGCGCACCAGCCCGTTGGCGTGATTTACCTCATGCAAAAAGTAATTGAATGATTGGCGCTGAAGATCGTCCACCTCGGCTTCAATGGGCGGTTGCTGAGTGTTCAAGCGAGAGGCCACGGTAAAATCGTCATTTCGACAGTTGCTTGCGGATGGATTTCAGTTCCCGTCGGCGTTTCGCGTTGGTCTTGGGATAGGCCATATCGAGTCCATTGAAAGCATCAAGGATGGCCTGGGAAACGATCAGCCTGGCGTTCTTCATGTCATCGGCTGGCACGACATACCACGACGCATGATCGGTGCTGGTCGCGCTCAGGCAATTTTTATAAGCCGTCATATATTGCTCCCAGTATTTCCTCTCGTGAATGTCGGCGAGACTGAACTTCCAGTTCTTGTCCGCCTCGTCGATGCGCGCGAGGAATCGCTTTCTCTGCTCTTCCTTCGAAAGGTGAAAGAAGAACTTGACAATGCGCGTGCCGTTGCGGCAGAGATAGTTTTCCAGATCCGCGATGGAGCGATACCGCTCCGTCCAAGGTCGAGCACTCATCATGCAGCGCGTCAGGCAGACGCTGGGTGCGCAGGATCTCCGGATGCACCCGGACAATCAGCACTTCCTCGTAATAGGAGCGGTTGAAGATGCCGATGCGGCCGCGTTCCGACAAGGAACGGGTGGTGTGCGCCACAGAAAGTCGTGACCCAGCTCGGTTGCGCTCGGATGCTTGAAGCTGAACACCTGACAGCCTTGTGGATTGACCAAGGAATGCACTTACTTATCGTTGCTTATTTTTTCACTCGAAAAATCGGATTTCATTTTGCCATATTCTTCCCGATTTATATCTCCCCGTGCATGTCTTTCGTTGAGAATATCCAGTGCTTCTTTGCGCGGCAACATACCGTATTTCTGTTGTGCCCGGTAACTATATCCCCAGTTCGCGATACTCGAAAAAAAAAGAAACACGACACCAAACCAAAGAAACCAACCCCAGCCCAAATACCAGTCGTTCCAATAATAATGATCCATTTGATTCTCCTTGTTAATTGCTCCGTTAAGTTATTTTCAGAGACTAGCGGCTGCTTCATCTTCCAATGCCGACGGTAATTATTACTGCTGCTGCTTTATAACTATATGCTTTACCAGTAATTGCTTCTGTGTGTTGCCGCACAGAAGCAATTTGTGCGTGTGCACGCCCTGTAGTTAATGTTTCAAGGAAACTCGGACTTGACTGGCGATGCCATTCATCCCGCAATATTTTTCAGCTTCGTTCCTCTGAACAAGTCGGCCTCGCTGCTTGCTTCAGATTATTTGTCGGGCTCATCATTGCGGCTTTCCCGCTCCGCTTTCTCCAATTTTTCAACGGCTCTAACCTCCTCCCGCCCTAGCTCCTCGTACAGTTTATGGACTCGCTTGATGAGCTGTGGTGTCAAATCGGACGGCGGCTTTACCTTGGTTTCGGGCTTAGCCCCGACTTCTTTGGCTTCAGTCCCAGCTTGAGCGTCGGACTTGGACCCCTCATTATCTTCGGATTTAGGTTCCGGTTCGATTTTGGCTCCCAGTTTAGATTCAACCTTGGGTTCTGATTGTAGTTTGTCTTCCGCTTCTGGTTTGGGATCAGCTTTGATTTGAGGCGTGGCGTCGGTCTTGGTATCAGGTTCAGACTCAGACTCAGACTCAGCCTGGGTTTTAGCCTTAACCTCGGGTTTGGCCTCAGGCTTTGGAGCAGATTTTTCCTCAGTTTTTATCTCCGTATTAGCTTCCGGTTTAACCGAAGTTTTAACACCCTCTTCGACATCCAGTTTGGCCCCAGGCTGAGATTCCACTTTTATTTCAGGTTTTGCGTCAGTTTTTTTGACCGGATCAAAAATCCGGTACGCGAGCAGTTTCACACGATCATTCACCAGAAACCACAGCAACGCATAACCCCATACGAACCCGGCCCATTCCCATCCCAGGGGCGTCATGAACAGCCCATAAACCGCGATCAGCGTTGCCACGATTTGCGTGCCCAGCACTGCTATCCACAAAATCTTTGCTGGGCGTATCGACCAGAACGGGCCACGTGTACGCGTCAGGAAGATGGTCAGATGCCCGGCCACGGACAGTTTCAAATACATCAACGTCTGGATGTGTTCGCGATCGAGGTGAAACACGCGCTCCCCGAGATAAAACAAGCCAAAGGCAGAGGCGACGCCAATGACGCCCAGCACTGTGGAAATGCCCAACACCATCTTCATGTTCCATGCTTCGGGTTGATCCTTGTAATGCACGTTGTCATACGCAATGGACAGGATGGCGCCATCGTTAAGCAGCGCCAGCATGACGATCATCACGGCCGTCAACGGATAGAAATTGAAAATGACTATCGCCAGTGTCATGAAGAACAGCACGCGCAGCGTCTCTGCAATGCGGTAGATCGCGTAGCTGTTCATGCGCTGGAAGATTCTGCGGCTCTCCTTGATCGCGTCGATAATCACCGACAGGCCGGGTGTCAAGAGTACAATGGCTGCCGCCGCACGCGCCGCATCGGTCGCACCGGAAACGGCGATTCCACAGTCTGCTTTCTTCAGCGCCGGAGCATCGTTCACCCCATCACCCGTCATGCCGACGATATGGCCGCGTTTTTGCAACACGTCCACAATATGGAATTTGTGTTCTGGGAACACTTGCGCAAAACCGTCGGCCTTCTCGATGGACTCCGCCACCTCGGCGGTCTCTTGCTTCTTCGAATCGCCAAGGCTGGAGGCATCGAGAATATTTGAGCCCATATCCAATTTCTGGGCGGTCTCTTTGGCGATGGCCAGTGCATCGCCCGTTACCATCTTGACCTTCACGCCCATCGCCAGCGCAGTGGCGATAGTGGCTTTGGCATCTTCGCGCGGCGGATCGGACATGGGCAATACACCCACAAACTGCCATTGTCCGTCACCCTCGGCCCGCGCCACACCGAGCGAACGAAAGCCGCGCGCCGCGAATTCATTGACCGCCTTGTCAACAACTGTCTTGACCTCAGCTGCATTGGCTGATAATGCCAAGATTACCTGTGGCGCGCCTTTGGTTACCTTGAATTGCTTCCCGTCTGCGCTTTTGACGCTGGCCTCGGTGCGCTTGTGCACCGGATCGAACGGCTGGAAGTGGAGTATTTCATAGGCCTTTAAGGCCTCTTTGTCTTTCAGTCCACTCAACACGGCCAAGTCGATAGTGTCATTATTGTCCGCACGCGACGCCAGTGCGGCATCCTGAATCACTTTTTCGGCGGAAATGTTGTTCACGCTGAACGGATCACCCAGTGTCAATTTGTTCTGGGTCAGCGTACCGGTTTTATCCGCGCACAACACGTCCACACCTGCCAATTCTTCAATGGCTACCAAGCGGCTCACAATCGCCTGTTTTTTAGAAAGCAGGCGCGCACCGACCGCCATTGTCACCGACAATACCGTCGGCATCGCCACAGGAATTGCGGCTACAGTCAGCACCAGAGCGAACTGCAGAGTAGTGAGGATGGGGTCGCCGCGAAAGATCGCAAAGCCTATGATCACCGCAACCAGAACTACCGCCAGGATGATCAGGTAATTGCCAATCTTCAACACTGCCTTTTGAAAATGGCTGGCGGTATGCGCCTTCTGCACCAGTTGCGCTGTCTTGCCAAAGTAAGTGCCCGATCCGGTGGCATAGACTAATGCGCGGCACTCGCCCCGGCGCACGATAGAACCAGAAAATATTGCCTCGCCCGGTTTACGCTCTGCAGGCAATGATTCTCCCGTTAGTGCCGACTGGTCAATCGACATCGAATCGCCGTCCAGCAAACGTGCATCCGCCGGCACAATATCGCCCAGACGCACCTGTATGATGTCGCCCGGCACCAGCTCACGCGCCGGCGGATTGAGCCACTTCCCATCACGTTTCACTTTGGCCTTTATCGCCAGGTTTGCCTTTAGTGCCGCGATTGCGTTGCCCGCCTGATGCTCTTCCCAAAATCCGACCACAGCGTTTGCTATGAGCAGGAGCAGAATGATGAAAAAATCCGGCCAGTGCCCAACTACGCCGGACAGGATCACGGCCACTTCGATCATCCACGGAATCGGCCCCCAGAAATAGCTGAGGAACTTTAGGAACAGATTGGTCTTTTTTTCTTCGATCTCGTTCGGTCCGTATTGGGTCAGCCGCTTTGCCGCCTCGGCTTGAGAAAGACCCTCGGGCGACGAACCCAATTTCTTCTCCACCTCCGCCAGAGGCAGGGATTTCAGATCATCTTCTTGAGCATCGGGTTTAGATGTGCCCTTGGACTTATCCTTCGGATCGGATTCAAAATCATCCTTCGTTTCGGGCTTCGCTTCTGGTGTCGATCCGGAAGTCTTGGGTTTGTCAGTATTGGATTCCATGATGGGTATTCCTTCTGTTTCTGTTTGTGATTCCCGTGGGTTTTTCACGTTGCGACATAGTGTCTTCTAGCTTACGTTCTTACCATCATGGGGTTGAATCGGATCGAAACCGCTATATTTCGCCCAACCACTTACGTGCCTTTGCGGCATCGGCGTGAATTTCAGTGAAAAATACTGACGGCATAAAACTACACGTCTGCCGCGTTTGGCGCGGATTCATTATGGCTATGCGACAGACCGTTCTTTGTGCTATCACTTTTCCTGAGCCAGCTCCATGCAGCGTCTTCGAGCGCTAGATCGAAATGTTGCACCTGAGCATGGACAAAATGACTTGCAATATTCGGCATGATATTCGCGATAGCGCCGTCCACAACGACCGCCACTTTTTCGATCCTGTGCAGGTGTTGCTTGAGAAACTTTAGATGGGCCAGCAGCGCGCCGAAGTCCTTCCATCCTGGAAACGACGCTGCATGTATCAACACGCCGTGCAAATTTCCATTCCTCCAGATAAGTGTCAACCTGACCCGTTATTGAAATGAAGTCTGTCGTTTCAAGAGGCCCTTCCGGATTCAGCACCAGTATGCCTTCATCGTGTCGCAATTCGTAGTTGAGCATTGCATAGTCTCATTGGATAATGGTGTGAATTTTCTGGGGTTGCGTGGTTCTTGATGTGTTTGTCAGGATACCTGTCCATAATAAACTGAGTCTGTGCGTTAACCAACACAGGCAAGATAGTTAGCAGCGCAACGCTTTCGATGTATGTACGTTGACGTACATACATCGTTTTGCACAGCAGTGATAATTTATTTAGCGATTGGAATTTATAACCCAGGAATTTCATAATACAGTGTGATCTTGCTGACGACCTTCCCATTTGTGCTAAAAGCGAACGAACAGAGGAAATAATGTGAACATGAAAATAAGCCCGTTTGCGGGGAGGCCCGCTCAGCCAACGATGCTAATCAATGTGCCCAGACTCGTCACAGCCTACTATAACGGCATACCCGATGCCTTTGTGTCCGGGCAGAGGATCACATTCGGCACTTCGGGACATCGTGGCTGCGCATTTGAATTAAGCTTTAACGAATGGCATATCCTTGCCATTGCACAAGCCGTATGTCAGTACCGCAAGCAGCGGGGTATCGATGGCCCGCTGTTTATGGGAATCGATACGCACGCACTTTCTTTTCCGGCATTTGCCAGTGCGCTCGAAGTGCTGGCGGCTAACGGTGTAGAGGTCATGATCGCGGACCATGAAGAATACACCCCCACTCCAGTAATTTCTCACTCGATCCTCACCTACAATCGTGGCCGCGATAAAGGGTTGGCGGATGGCATCGTCATCACACCTTCACACAATCCACCCGACAATGGCGGCTTCAAGTACAACCCGCCCAACGGCGGGCCGGCGGATCAAAGCGTCACTGGATGGATTGAAGTACACGCTAATGCGTTTCTGGAGAACGGCCTGAAGGGTGTAAAGAGAATTCCCTATGAGAAGGCCTTGCGTTCTGCTACCACGCACCGTCATGACTTTCTCAATGCATATGTAAACGATCTCGGCAGCGTGCTCGATATGGATGCGATTCGTGGCGCAGACATTCGCATGGGGGTAGATCCGCTCGGCGGCGCTGGTGTCCACTATTGGGCGCCGATTGCCGAGCGCCATGGTTTAAATCTTACTGTAATAAACGATGTCGTTGATCCGACCTTCCGCTTCATGACGGTCGATTGGGATGGCAAGATTCGCATGGATCCGTCTTCGTCCTATGCCATGCAGAGTTTGATTGGCGTCAAGGATCAATACGACATCGCCTTCGCCTGCGATACCGATCATGACCGACATGGCATCGTCACCAGAAATGCGGGATTGTTGCCGCCGAATCATTACCTGTCAGTCGCCATTTCCTATCTCTTCCAGCACCGGCCTAAGTGGCGCAAGGATGCCATGGTCGGCAAGACGCTCGTCAGTAGCCAGTTGATAGACCGCGTTACGGCAAAACTCGGGCGCACACTCTACGAGGTGCCGGTCGGCTTCAAGTGGTTTGTGGATGGCTTGCTTGACGGATCACTCGGCTTTGGCGGGGAGGAAAGTTCGGGTGCTGCTTTTGCCCGGCTGGATGGCAGTGTCTGGACGACCGACAAAGACGGCATAGTTCCGGCATTACTGTCGGCAGAAATTACCGCGCGCATGGGCCGCGATCCTGGCGAAATCTATTCCAATCTTGCGCGTGAGTTCGGCGCACCAGTTTATGATCGTGTCGAGGCGCCTGCAACTCAGGAGCAAAAGGAACAGTTGGCGAAGCTCTCACCACAACAAGTTACACTCACCGAGTTGGCTGACGAGAAAATCAAGAACATTCTTACTCATGCACCCGGCAACAACGCGCCCATTGGCGGGTTAAAGGTAATTGCTGAAAACGGATGGTTTGCGGCGCGTCCATCCGGTACTGAAGATATTTACAAAATATATGCTGAAAGTTTTAATGGGCCAGATCATCTGCGCCGTATCCTGAAGGAAGCACAAATCATCATCGACGCAGCATTGGCGCCATCCACGCAGCAAGCAGAGGTCGCGTCCGCAAAAAATTCAAAGGAAAAACCATGAGCGAACAAATTCGGGCCAAACACCCGAAGTCGGGTGTTTGGCCCACGCAAGTAGAGGGATCTGATTCCCTGGTTGAGCTTGCCCTTTCCTCCGCGAGCGCCTCACGCCGGCTGTGCGTGCTCTCGAACGGCACGTATAGCGTGATGATCAGCGACAGCGGTTCCGGTTTCAGTCAATGGCGCGACCTGTCGGTCACGCGCTGGCGCGAGGATGTCACCCGCGATAGCTGGGGCAGTTATCTGCTGCTGCGCGACGAAAACAGCGGTGCAGCGTGGTCGGCCACCCGGCAACCCTTAGGCGCAGTTTCGCAGAATTTTGTGGTGAATTTCAGCACCGGTCTCGTTGAGTTTGTCCGCCGCGACGACACGCTGGACAGCACGCTGGAAATTGCCGTGGCCGGCGAAGCCGATATCGAGCTGCGCCGCCTCACCCTGAGCAACCATGGCGATAAGCCGCGCACTCTATCGGTGACCTCCTACACCGAGTTGGTGGTCGGGCCGGCCGGCCCCGACAACGCACATCCGGCGTTCTCCAAAATGTTCGTGCAAACCGAATGGGATGCGCGACATCGCGTGTTACTGGCCACCCGGCGACAGCGCGCGGACGGTGAGCCGGACATCTGGGCCGCTCATGCGCTGCAGATCGAAGGTCAGCCAGCGGACCGCGCGCTCGAACACGAGACCGATCGCGCGCAATTTATTGGCCGATGCCGCACTTTGCGTGATGCGCTGGCATTGCAGCCGGGCGCCGCCTTGTCGAACACCACCGGCTGCGTGCTCGATCCTGTCTTCAGCCTGCGCCAGCGAGTCACGCTCGCACCCGGTGCCAGCGTACGGCTTTTGCTGTGGACGCAACTGGCCGATTCGCGTGAGGGCGCGCTGGCATTGACCGCGCAGCTGGAAAACGCGAACGCGGCCGGGCATTTGTTCACCAGTGCCGCCCGTTTCGCCGCGGCCGAACATGCGCGCCTCGGCATCGACGCGGTGCAAGCCGCACGTTTCGCGCACTGGCTGAGTGCTTTGCTAATCAGCGATCCGCACCAGCGCGCCGCTGCCGACGTGCTGGTGCGCGGTCGCGGCGGCCCACCCACGCTGTGGCCGGCCGGCATTTCCGGTGATCGACCGATCGTGCTGTTGCGCCTCGACAAACCGGTCGAACTGCCGCGCGTGCAGGACCTGCTGCTCGCGCAAAACGACTGGCGCAGCAAGCGCTTGGCCGTCGATGTGGTGTTGTTGAATACCGCAATCGGCGCCGCTGGCGATGCACTGCACAGCGCGCTGGCGCCACTGGTGAGCGCGCAGCAATCGCTGCTGAAAGCCAATACCCCGGCGGCGGTCAAGGCCGAACTGTTTGCGTTGCGCGACGACGCGATCAGCGACGACTTGCGCAACGGCCTGCTGACGCTGGCCCGCGTACTGCTCGACGCCAACGAACTCTCACGCACCGGCCACGATGCCGCGCCGACTGCGGGCGTGGCCATTCGCGCCAGCACGCCGGCACAAGCCGCCAGCGCGCCACCCGGCCCACTGGAATTCGCCAACGGCAGCGGTGGTTTCAGCCATGCCGGTCGCGCGTATCACATCCATCTCGACGACGAGCGCTGCACACCGGCACCGTGGATCAATGTGATCGCGAATCCTGCGTTCGGCTTCCTCGTGTCGGCCGAGGGCGGCGGTTATGTGTGGTCGATCAACAGCCAGCAGAATCCGATCACACCGTGGCCGAACGATCCGGTCAGCGATATTCCGCATGAGGCGTTATATCTGCGCGATGAAGACAGCGGTGCTGTGTGGAGCGCCACCGCGCTGCCGATTCGCGTCCTTGGTGCGAATTACCACATCACTCATGGCAAGGGCTATAGCTGCTTCACAAACGATGCCCATGGTATCGAGCTGGAGCTGACACTGTGCGTGCCGACCAGCGATCCCATCAAGCTGTCGCGGCTGCGTCTTTGCAACCGCTCGACGGGTACGCGGCACTTGTCGATCACCGGCTATGTCGAATGGGCTCTGGGCGCGAACGGCACCACGCCGGCGCCGTTCGTGATCACCTCGCGCGATGAGCAAACGGGTGCGCTGTTCGCGCGCAATCCGTGGCGCAGCGATTTCGGCGGACACGTCGCGTTCGTCGATCTGGCTGGCCAGCAACAGTCGATGAGCGGCGATCGCGGCGAGTTTCTCGGCTCGTTCGGTGCGCTTGACCAGCCTGCTGCGCTACAAGACAACACGCCGCTGTCGGGTCGCCTCGGCGCAGGTCTTGATCCGTGCGGCGCACTGCAGACGCGGATCGAACTGCCGCCGAATACGCAATTTGACCTTGTCTTCCTGCTCGGTGAAGCCGCTTCCGAAGTAGACGCGCAGAGATTGATCGTGAAATACCGCACAACCAGCATCGAGAAGGTACTCGCCGAAGTCGCCGCGCAGTGGAACGGACTGCTCGATACCGTGCAGGTACGCACGCCGGATCGGGCGGTGGACATCATGCTCAACGACTGGCTGCTGTACCAGGTTCTGAGTAGCCGCGTGTGGGCGCGTACTGCTTATTACCAGTCTAGTGGTGCATATGGTTTCCGCGATCAGTTGCAGGACGTGATGGCGCTGTGCGTGAGCCGGCCCGATCTCGCTCGCGAACATCTGCTGCGCGCGACCGGCCGCCAGTTTGCCGAAGGCGACGTGCAACACTGGTGGTTGCCGCCAGGGGGCCAGGGCATCCGAACAAAGATCACGGACGACCGCATCTGGCTCGCCTACGTCGCCATGCACTATGTCGGCGCGACGGGCGATGCCTCGGTGCTGGACGAAGTGTTGCCATTCCTCACCGGCCAGATCATTCCCGGCGAAGCCACCGATGCATTCTTCCAGCCAGGCGAGTCTGACCAGAAAGTCAGCGTTTACGAACACTGTGCCCGCGCGCTCGACTCCAGCCTGACTTGCGGCGCGCACGGCCTGCCGCTGATTCAGACCGGAGACTGGAACGACGGCATGAACAGCGTCGGTGAACAGGGCCGCGGCGAAAGCAGCTGGCTCGCGTGGTTTTTGCTGGCCGCCATCGCGGCGTTTTCGCCGTGCGCTGAGCAGCGCGGCGAAAACGGGCGCGCAAGACGCTGGCGCGATTACGCCGCCGGCATGCGCATTGCATTGGAACAGGCGTGGGATGGTCAGTGGTACCGCCGCGGCTATTACGACAACGGCGCTCCACTGGGCTCACACGAAAGCGAGGAATGCCAGATCGACAGCATTGCGCAATCGTGGAGCGTTCTTGCGGGCGCGGCGAACCCACAACATGCTGCGCAGGCCATGGCCTCGGTCGATCGTCTTCTGGTCGATCATCGGCACCAGATCGCGCGGCTGTTCACCCCACCGTTCGACCACGGTACGCAAAACCCCGGCTACATCAAAGGCTATCCGCCGGGCGTACGCGAAAATGGTGGCCAGTACACGCACGCCGCAACCTGGTCGATCTTCGCCTGGGCCCAACTCGGCGACGGCGATCGCGCTGGTGCGATGTTCGACCTGCTCAACCCGATCCACCACAGCGACAGTGCCGAAGCGGTGGCACGCTACAAGGTGGAACCGTACGCCGCCTGCGCCGATGTCTACTCCGTCGCGCCGCACATCGGCCGCGGTGGCTGGACCTGGTACACCGGCTCCGCCGCGTGGTTGTATCGCGCCGGTCTCGAAGC
>RCMY010002698.1_pt1 | contig 15997 bp, 14 predicted proteins | sample 2041341 | NCBI WGS metagenome assembly RCMY01 (sample SAMN09708234, study PRJNA481090) | Marine sediment metagenome, whole genome shotgun sequencing project. | reverse complement strand
GTGGAAATCTTTCCGAAGCCAGGTGTCAGACAACTTCCGCATCATAACGCATGAGAAATTTCGGGTTTTACAGTAGCAGCGGTATAACGGTAAAAAAGTTGATCTGGGTAAGATTACAACTGTCGCTGTTAAGACGGTCGAAGGCGCGAATGACGACATTTCGGCTCCCGGTCAATGCATTGCAGCTTTGGATTTATGTACCGGCCTGCCCGAGAGTAAAAAGGCAAGCCACCTAGAGCCTGGTGCCGGGCACTTCGGCATTTTCGCTGGTAAGAGTTGGCTTAATAACATCCGCCCGTTGGTGTTGGAATTCATCGACGCAAATATGCAATCTCGGGCCGGTTAAGTAAAAGCCGGCATTCCCCGCCTGAAAAGTGGGATCAATCGTGGCTCTGATGCCACCCGATCAGTTGGGCGAGTCGGAGGAGTTCGCCCACTGTGTGGTCTTCGTAGCCTCGGACGACGCGCGGTTCATCAACGGCGCACGGTTCTTTGGCTGAGGATGCTAAGCAATTATGCAGAGGGCTTAGCCTTTCTGCATAAAATATGGACCTTCAACCCAAAGCGCAAAGCTTGGAAAACCGAAGGAAAACAAACGGTAGGAGACGCGAAATGACTAAGAACAAGACGCCTGAAATGTTCAGAGATTTAATGCAGATGTTCGACCCTGCGAATTTTGGGAAAGCATTCGATCCTGCAGCAATGTTTGAAAAGCTGGGTGCGTTTCCCGGTAATTTGGACGCGCAAGACGCAATCGAAAAATCAAAAGGTCAATTCGAAACGATGGCCAAAGCAAACGAAGCTGCGGCCCAGTCGTATCGCGATTTGATAGAAAAGCAGATGGAAATTTTCCGCGATTTGACGTCCGAGGCCACCGAGCAGGCGAAGGCTGGTCCGCCTCAGGACGTATCGGCCACCTATCAGCAAGCTGTCCAACGCGCCCTCGAAATCATGACCGAGCTGTCTAATGCTGCGCGAGATGCGAACGCTCAGGCCCTTGACGCGATCAAAGTGCATGTCGATCAAGCGCTGAAGAATCCGAAATCCTAGAAACCAGATGACACCGAGATTGAAGGAGCTTTAGAATGACTAATTTGATCCTGCTTGGGCCACCCGGTGCTGGTAAAGGGACACAGGCTCGCATGTTGACGGAGAGCAAAGGGCTGCTTCAGCTTTCAACGGGTGACTTGCTACGTGAGGCCGCTGCCAGGGGAACACAGGCTGGCAAGGCCGCCAAGCAAGTGATGGAAGCCGGCAATTTGGTCTCAGACGAGATTGTGATTGCGATTGTTAATGATCGTCTGGATCAACCTGATGTTGCGGTCGGCGTGATCTTTGATGGATTTCCTCGTACTGTGGTTCAAGCTGAGGCGTTGGATAAGCTGCTCAAAGACAAGGTGATGAAGCTAGATTTCGTCGTCTCGCTTGAGGTTCAGGATGCCGCAATGATCGAGCGGATTTCCGGCCGCTATACTTGCGCAGGTTGCGGCGAAGGGTATCATGACATTCATAAGGTGCCTGCTAAGCCGAACGTTTGCGACAACTGCGGCGAGACAGAATTCAGGCGGCGCGCTGATGACAATGCAGAAACCGTCTCCGAGCGGTTGATGGCTTATCACGCAGAGACATCTCCGCTTACTGCGTATTACCACGACAAAGGTCTGCTCAATCGTATCGATGCAATGGGCGATATTGGTGCTATCGGTGCTCAATTGAACGAGCTTGTGGACGAAGCATCCAAATAGAAACAGGGGTGTCAGTTTAGCCCGAAAACGGTTTTTCTGCTCAATTTGCCTGAGATTGGACTGCCCCTTGGCACAATCTCGTTAACTTGAGGATGTTCGTCGGGATACGCGAGGGGCGCACTTTTATGTGGCCAGCAAAAAACCTGTTGGACATAGGCGCTCGTGTTCCCCACGATCTCGTCGACTGAGGAATGCGGCGAGGGCTAGGGCGCGCCAAGCGTGGCACCGACATGACAAACATGACAATCAATTTCGCGATGATATTGCGTTACGCTGCTGCGCATCCGGTTGTTATCATTCAGTAAGAGAGCGTGAATCGATTTGATACCACGGTTTTGCGTTATAATATTAAGGCTCATTGACTCCGACTCTCGCGTGGTGATTCCGCAAACTTTCGGCCCTCCCGCAGCACCACGCTCAGGACGAAGACGCCATCGCGGAGTTCAAAAATCTTCCGCTCCAATTAGTGTGCCGTATGTGTGCAAAGTATTACGGCAACCTGGTTTGCGGACCGTAGACAATGCAAGAATGTCCAACAACGCAGCCACTGCGGCAGTGAAACGGCGGTTGATCCGCTGGAGGAATGGATAGATTTGCGAACAATTCAATGATTTTAACCACGATCTATGTGCAAAACGTGTCCAACTTGGGATGTAAGCGACGCACTATCCAGTGAGGCAGAGTATTTACCATAAGATAGATAACTGGTGATTCATATCTCGATACGAGCATTGACCGAAAGCGGTCATTGGTCAAAATCGCAGCGAACGTCCAGTTTGAGCCCACAATGACCGAATGCTGCACTTCGAACCGAGGTCCTAAAACCGTTCCAAAGCTGCCGTCCACGGAAAAGTGCTATTGCGACCGGTGATGGATTTGGGTTTCTAATGATAAATCCAATAGTCTGAATGGAAATTTTTACATGATGAGTACAGCATAAAATTGGACTAATTCGTCCGATCGGGTGTTTGGTTGCTGCATGGGTTTGGTCAGATCCAAGCAATCATTGCCCAGTAGAGATCGACGAACGATCACGATTCAGCAATGGGTTCTAGTGAGCAACGCACTATACATTGGAATGGCTCGATTACATTGGAATGGCTCGATTGGGACGAATAAGATGCCTCTCGCCGCATCATAAAAAAGCCTAAATGACCTCTGATCACTCAGCATTTTCTGCGATCCACTGCAACACTTCCAGTGAAGAGGAGCATTGCATGTACGACTGTAAAGTTAGTGAGTCAGGATTGGCATCCGAAGTTCACGTGCTGCCTCTGTATGAAGTCACTATTCGCGGCAAGGTGACACGAGAAATTTGGTGTCTTCTTTTAGATCGTATCGAATCCCTTCATGATCCGGGCAAAAATGGCCGGGTCGGTTACGCCTTCTGAACCGATCAGCAAAACCCGCGCACCTTCGCCAAGGTTTAGCTTTGCCGACAATGCATCATCCTGACGAGCAGCTATCAGCGCGGCGAGACCTGCGACCGCGCTTTCTCCGGCTTGGATAGCCGGATCGCCGTGAAGCGGTTTCGCCAATAGGCGCACCGTAGGTGCCACAATAGCGTCTGGGATTGTCAGAAAATCGCTCGCTTCTTCAGCCAGGATTTCCCATGCGATCGGGGACGGTTCGCCGCACGACAATCCTGCCATCAACGTTTCTTCTTTCAGCGCAACGTTTGTCACCTTGCCGGTCCTAGCGCTTTCAAACAGGCACGCGGCGAGTTCAGGTTCAACGATGACGACGCGTGGGGAATCGTCGCCCCAATACTGGCGCAAACCCGCAGCCACGCCCGCCGCAAGCCCGCCAACACCGCCTTGCAGGAATACATGGGTTGGGGCACGGTCAAGCGACAAACATATTTCCTGCGTCATCACGCCATAGCCAGACATGACATCACAGGGCGGCAATGAATATTCAGGCCAAGACGTATCAGAGACAACAAACCAGCCGTTTTCGGCCGCTTCGCTTTTGGCCAGAACAACCGAGGCGTCATAGTCACCTTTGATGCGAATAACCTCTGCGCCCAGATCGCGCATCGCCTCCGCACGGCCTTGGCTGACCTCAGCGTGAATATAGATCCGGCACGGCGCACCAAATCGCTGGCACCCCCAAGCCAATGACCGTCCGTGGTTACCATCGGTGGCGGACACAAGCGTAATATCTGCACATTCAGCTTTGTATTTTCCGCATCGGACGTCCTTTAGGGTTACGGGGTTGCCGATCCGAGACGAGATCTCCCGCTGCAAAACCCGTTGCGCCGCATAAGACCCACCCAATGCTTTGAAACTGCCAAGGCCAAACCTCGGGCCTTCGTGTTTGTAGAGGATTTCCTCAACCCCAACCGCTGCGGCCAGTGCTGACAGAGTTTCAAGCGGTGTCGCAGAATAGCCGTCCCATTGCATGATTTCGGACTGAGCGTCCGCAAAGGCCTCGCGGCTCAAAACGCGTTCAACCGCATCACCAGTTGTTGGTTTCGCTGCAAAGTGTTGCAGTTCGACGATTGGAAATTCGTTGATCATCATATGTCCTGTCTGGCTGGAAGTCGGTCACGCACTAAGCTGGCCCAGAGGTCTGCGCCTATCGGCAAAAGTGCATCGTTAAAGTCATAATCTGCCGCATGCAGTGGTTGGCCATGCGATCCGGATTCACCATTGCCCAAAAGCAACAAACAACCAGGAACGACGGTAGAGAAGTAGGCAAAATCTTCGGAAAAGCTCATCGGGGGGCGATCGCCGATCACATCCAGTCCAGCAGATCCAGCGACGCGAATGACGGCTTCGGTTTGTTCGGGCGCATTGATTGTTTCGATGAAGTCAGCGTTGAATGTCATTTCAACAGCGACATCGTGCGCCGCCGCTACGCCATTTGTGATCTGCCGCATGAAGCGTTCTACGGCCGACCGGTCCTGAGGAAACCGCGCACGAACATCGCCTTTTAGCCGCGCGGAGCCGGGCAGAACATTGCGCTGACCGTCTGTGAGGAATTCAGTGACCGATACAACCACCCCGGCACCCGGTGCCATTTTGCGTGAAACGATTGTCTGGAGTGCCAGCACCATTTCTGCGCCAACGGTGATTGCGTCAACACCGACCTGCGGCATGGACGCATGGCCGCCCTGTCCGGTTATCTTGATGTCAAACAGGCTTTCACTGGCGCATATCTGACCCACACGGGTCGAAACCTGCCCGACCGGTGCGCCTGGAAGATTATGAATGGCATAAATCTCATCCATCGGGAATGTTTCGAACAACCCTTCGTCAATCATAGCCTGCGCACCCAACCCGTTCTCTTCGTTGGGCTGGAAAATAAAAACAACCGTGCCGTCAAAGTTGGGTTCTTGGCTGAGTGTCATCGCGGCGCCAAGTAACATGGACATATGGCCGTCGTGGCCGCAGGCGTGCATCACCCCGGCATTTTGAGACACGTGGTCAAATTCATTCAGTTCGGTAAGTGGCAACGCGTCCATATCCGCACGTAACCCGATCACACGGTTTCCGCCGCCGTTCCTTAGAACGCCGACAACACCAACGCCCTGATGAACTTCAAGTCCAAGATTGCGAAGGAATTCGGCAACTCGGGTCTTGGTGCGCATTTCTTGAAAACCAAGTTCTGGATCACTGTGAAAATCATGGCGCAGCGTTTTCAATGTGCTGAAAATGTCAGTCATATTCATCTCTTTTTCGGGTCCAATCTCACCTTAGTGAGCTGCTATATTTGGGGTGCAGTGCATTTCATTTACGTTGCACGATATGCGCGAACGCGGCGTCAAGATCGGTGATCAAATCTGTGGTTGCTTCCAATCCGACATTAAGCCGGACCAACCTAGACCCGTGATCATCCGTTGGCCTGTCGAGGGCGGGATACACGATAGCGAGGCTTGTTACTCCGCCCCAGCTAAGTCCGATCTTAAAGACTTGCAGCGCATCGACGAAGTCTATGACCTGTTGGGCAGTAAACTCTGGGCCAAAGCGGAACGAAAACACGCTAGTTGATCCCAAGAAGTCCCGTTTCCAGATGTCATGTCCGGGACAGGAGGGGAGTGCGGGATGAAATACGACTTCGACCTCGGGGCGTTCGGATAGCCAATTGGCAATGGCCAGCGTTGAAGTTTCAAGGCGATCAAGACGGACATCAAGTGTTTGCAAACCCCGCAGCGCAAGGCTGCAATCATCTGGTGAAACAGCGAGCCCCAATTGGCGGTAAATTGGTCCCAAAGCGGCATATGCCTGGTCATCGCGCGCAGAAACCGAGCCAAGCAACAGATCGCTGTGTCCGCCGACATATTTTGTAAGCGCCTGAATGCTGATATCGACGCCATGCGCGAATGCGTCAAACATGACGCCAGCCGAATAGGTGTTATCAAGCGCTACGGGAACATTTCGCGCATGAGCAGCCGCTACAATTGCTGGGACATCCTGCACTTCCATCGTGACCGACCCAGGGCTTTCGCACCAGATAAGGCTGGTATTGTCGCGGATCAGGCCAGCGATATCGGCACCGATCATCGGATCATAGGCTTCGACTGTCACCGACAGGCCCTTCAACAGCCCTTCTGCCATTTCACGGTTCGGCCCATATGCAGAAAATGGCACCAGTGCGTGGCTTCCAGCCTTACAATAGGACAGATAAACCAGCGCAATGGCGGCCTGCCCTCCAGGCACGATAAAGGTATGCTGGGCGCCCTCAAGATCAGCGAGGCGCGCGGCCAGCTCCAAAGATGTCGGCGTGCCATAAAGGCCGTAGGAATATCCGTTTTCAGATTGCTGCCAATCGTCCGTGACATCCGCTTGCTTCTCAAAAACAACTGTTGAGCCGCGATACGTTGGGGTTGCCAGAGATTTGTAACCGGGACGTGCAAGGGGGGTCGGGTTCAACAGCTTTGTGCGCCAGTCCATTTTGATCTCACCTTCGTAATTGTCGTGATTAAGGTTGGGTCAACAAGAAAACCTAGATGGCCTCTTTGACGGCGCTCAGGAACTTTTGGGTGCGTTCTTTTTTCGGGTTCCCGAACAGCTCCGCGGGTGGGCCTTGCTCCTCGATCTTGCCACCGTAGAAAAAGCACACACGATCTGAAATATCGCGCGCAAATCCCATCTGGTGGGTCACCATCAACATGGTCAGATTGTGTTCTGACACCAGTTTGCGAATGACATTTGTGACCTCGCCGATGACTTCGGGATCTAGCGCGGAGGTGACCTCATCAAACAACATGACCTTGGGGCGCATCGCCAGAGCGCGCGCAATCGCCACACGCTGTTGTTGTCCACCGGAAAGACGCGAGGGATGCTGGTCCTTTTTGCCGATCATGCCAACCAGTTCGAGCAATTCTTCAGAACGGTCGCGGGCTTCGGCCTTTGGCATCCCCAAAACTTGAACCGGACCTTCCATGCAGTTTTCCAACGCTGTCATATGCGGGAACAGATTGAAGTGTTGAAAGCACATGCCAATGTCCGCACGCCGCTCTCGCAGATGGCGTTGATTGGCAGGAATGAGTTTGCCGTTTTTCGGCATGTGAGTCAGCGGTTTACCATCTACGTAAATGACCCCGCTGTTGATCGTCTCCAACGTCATGAGCATGCGCAAAACGGTGGTTTTCCCCGATCCTGACGGACCGATGATGGACACCATCTCGCCTGCTGCAACATCAAGATCCAGATCATCGAGGACGACCAAAGAGCCGTAGGCCTTGCGGACTTTTCTGAAACTGACCATTGGTCGGGGATCGCCGGTGATTTCAAGTGGGTATTGGGACATATTTTCCATGACCTTACATTCCTAGTTTGCGGCGCACGTAGCCTTCGAAAGCCCGGATCAGGCCTGCTGTCGGCAATGAAATGGCCAGAAAAATCAAACCAACCATCGTGTAGGGTTCGAGGAAACGATAGTTCTCTGACCCGATGGCATTGGCAGTATGAATGAGTTCGGCAACACCAATGACCGAAAGCATCGGCGTGTCTTTGAAAATACCGACCAGATAATTGCCCATTCCGGCCAAGGCAGACGGGATGGCCTGTGGAATGATAACGCGGCGATATTTTTGCAGTGTTGACATGTTAAGCGCGGTTGCCGCCTCCCACTGTCCGCGCGGCACGCTTTCAATGCCGCCACGATACACTTCGGACAGATAACAGGCGTAATGCAGACCGATCGCAATCATGCCTGACATCCATGGGCTGAGGCGTATGCCGAATTGCGGCCCGACATAAAAAATGAAGAAGATTTGCAAAATGAGGGGCGTTGAACGGATAAACTCAACGACCTCACGTATGATCAGCGTGACAATTCGGTAAGGTGTGCGCTGTCCAAGTGCCAGAAACAATCCCAAAACCAAGGCAATCCCATAGCCTGCGATTGCCGCGATCAGTGTATTGCCAGTTGCCTGCAACAACCGGGGGAGGATTTCCCAGACAAAGTCCCATCGCCAGTCAACCATGGATCAAGCCCTCCCCATTTTGCGGGCCATGAAGCGTTCCAGCCAGCGCATGAAGGGCGTGACGAAAAACCGGGCCAAGATGTAGTAGATTACAAGTGCAGTTCCAAAGATCTGCGCGGACAGGAACGTTGAAGCGTTGATCTGTTTGGCCTCAAACATCAGGTCTGTCACTGAAATCAGCGACACCAGCGCTGTCCCTTTTAACAGTTCGATCATCAGGTTCCCCCAAGGCGGCAACATGTTGACCAAAGCCTGAGGCAGAATAATCCGGCGCATGCGTTTGGCCGGGCTCATGTTGATGGCCAACGCGGCTTCCCATTGCCCTTTCGGGACTGACAGGATGCCGCCGCGAACAAGTTCCGCGCCATAGGCACCGATGTTCATCCCAACGGCAATATATCCTGCTGTGAACTTTTCGATGGTGATTCCAAAGAGCGGCAGGACAAAGAAAATCCAATAAAGCTGCACCAGAAGAGAGGTGCCACGAAATACTTCGATATAGGTGATCGCAGAGCCGCGCAGAATTCGATTGTTCGACAGTTTCAGCAAAGCCATAGCGAGCGAAATTGCGATACCCAGAATGGCGGCAAGAAAAAACTGTGCAATTGTGATGCCCGTACCTGACAAAAGGCGGGGCCAATACTGGCCGAAAAATTCAATGAATGTCATGGTGTTGGTCCATCTACCGACGTCAATGAAAAGGGGCAGACCTGAATTGTCTGCCCCACGCAGTTCCTAGCGGTTTTCGCAGGCCCAATCCATTGTCACATCGCCGGGCAAATGAACGTCGGTATAGCCATGCACTGCAACAGTCTCGAGCATCTCTGCGCTGCCAAGATAGGCCGCTTGCGCAGCATTATAATCGGCCACAAAATCGCTGTCGTCAGACCGAAAGCCCATACCAGCCCAGTTCTTGGTCCACTCTGGCAGTTGGGCAGCATCACCCAATTCCAATTTACCTTCTGAGGCTTGAACAAGGCTATCTGCCTCGAAATAAGTCAGAACCGCCGCATCCGCACGCCCAGCATTGAGCGCTGCGAACATTTCGGTTGGACCAGGAACTTGCATCAATTGTGCATCCGGAATGCCAACTTTTCGCGCTGCTTCCACAGTGTTGTAGCCTGCGCCCAGCGTCAAAACGTATTCAGAGTTGAGGATATCGTCATAGGTGTTGATGTTCTTTGGGTTTCCGGCTTCAACCAGAAATGCGTCACCAAATGCCCCGGCAGGTTCCGAAAAAGCGATGTTCTCACACCGGGCGCCGGTGATGTACAGACCGCCGGTGATAAGGTCGTAACGGCCCGCCTGAAGACCAGGGATCAAACCGCCCCATTCTGTCACGACCGTTTCGATGTTTGTGTAACCCATGGATTTCAGCGTGTTGACGGCAATATCATTCATAAAGCCTTCGGCGTTGCCATCGGCGCCGGGGAAACCAAAGTTAGGAATATTGGAAAACCCGATCCGAATGGGCTCACCTGCGTCGATGCGGTCTTGCAAAGGACCCGCCAAGGCTGGTGCTGCGGCTATGATCGTCGCAATGGCCGCAGCGCTTGCGAGCTTCAGAAAATTCAATGTCATATTCTACTCCCTGTTGTGTGGTCGATGGTCATGGATCAATGCGATCCATTTTGGTGTGCCCCAATTTGGAGCTTAGGACTCGTCGCGGCACACGGCCTGACGAGGGTGAACGTTTGTCGGTGTCCGCAGACCTTGCTGAATCATGGCGCTGTCACATCTGCCAACATGCGTTGGCTCTTGGGGTCATAAAACGGGGTCACGCTGACCTCTGCGGCGATGGCCACGCCTTCGACCATCACGGTGTAAGCGCCGGCATTCAAAGATTGCTTGTCGGTTGCACCCTCAGGCAGGTTCACGAAGCAAAGCCCTACTGACGCCCCTACTGTCCTGCCAACGGCCCCAGCAGTGACATAGCCCACAACTTTCCCGTCCCGCAGAACGGGCTCATTATGGTGCAATAGGGGTTCAGGATCTTTCAGCATGATCGAACACAGGAATGGCCCTATGTTTTCGGCCTTTCGCGCTAAATAGGCATCGCGTCCGATGAACGGGATCGGCTTTTTGGTTTTGCAGGCAAATTCCAACCCAAGTTGGTGGGGGGCTTCAGTGTAAGCCATATCATGGCCCCAATGAACGAAGCCTTTTTCAAGCCGGAGCGCATTCAAGGCTTCGCCGCCGATTAGACGCAGGCCGAATGCCTTGCCCGCGTCCATCAGCACGTCAAAGACATGTTCGGCGAAATCCGGAGTGACGAAAATCTCCCAACCGAGTTCGCCGGAGTAGGACAAGCGCTGCGCGGTGACACGCGCATGGCCAATATGGAACGTGCGGTGGCTGTTGAAGGGGAATGCCCCTTGCGACAGATCGGCATCGCTGACGGCGGCCAACAACTCGCGGCTTTTGGGGCCCATGATGGCCAAAACCCCATATGACGCGGTAACGTCGCGCAGGCGAACATCTTCACCTGTCTCTATATGGTCCCGCAGGTGCAAATAGTCGCGCCGCGTATGCGAGATCGAGCTCATCATCATGAAAGAGTCATCGCCGTACCGCGCGACGGTGACATCGCTTTCGATCCCGCCGCGTTCATTGAGCAACAATGTGTAGGCCACGCGTCCGTTCGCCATCGCCATGTTGTTGGTGCAGATACGCTGCAAAAAGTTTTCGGCGTCCGCACCTTCGACCATGAGCTTACCCAGCATCGTATAGTCGATCATCGCCACGTCCTCGCGGGCGGCTTTTTGTTCTTCCTGCACATAGTCAAACCAGTTTTGGCGGCCAAAGCTGTATTCGTTTTTCGGCTCTACCCCTTTTGGCGCGAACCAGGCAGGGCGTTCCCAGCCCTGCACTTCGGCAAAGCAGGCACCATTGGCCTTGAGTGCGTGGTAAAACGGCGTTTTGCGCAGATTACGGGCGGTCGTGCGTTGGTAGTTCGGCCAGTGCATCGCATAGGTCTGCACCAATGTTTCGGGACAGCGTTCACGCAGGTAAAGGTCTCGCGCCTGAAACTCCTCGCAACGTTTGGGATCCATTTCGCTCAGATCAATCGGAGGATGCCCGTCGATGATCCATTGCGCCAGCGCCCGCCCCGCGCCAGAGCCGGACTGAATGCCGGTCGAATTCACGCCACCCAAGACGAAGTACCCTTTGATGTCAGGCGCTTCTCCCAGAATGAAACGCCCGTCATAGGAATAGCTTTCAGGACCATTAAAGAAGGTGCGAATGCCAGTTTCCATCAGCAACGGCACCCGGTTCATGGCCATTTCCAGCACGTCCATCACGTCGTCTTCAACGAAGGGAAGTGAATCGAAACAGAAGTCTTCGGAAATCCCCTGCATGCCCCAAGGCTTGGCGTGATTATGGGCAAACCCGAACAACAGTTTTCCGGCGTCTTCCTTGAAATACGTACCATCACAATAGGATCGCAGAACCGGCAGATCATTGGGTAAATTATCAATGGCTTCAGTCACCAGATAGTAATGCTCGCAGGCATGTAGCGGGACGCCAACACCGTTTTGTTGACCCAGTTCCCGCGCCCACATTCCGGCACAGTTGACCACGACATCAGCTGTTATGGTTCCCTGATCCGTGCGCACACCGCTGGCTTTACCCTCATGTGTTAAAACCTGTTCGACTTTGATGTGCTCGAATATCTTTGCGCCATGTAGTCTTGCGCCCTTGGCCAATGCTTGGGTCAGATCAATCGGATTGGCAGAGCCATCGCTGGGCATGTAGATACCGCCAAGCACCCCTTCGGGGTTCATCAAAGGCCAGCGTTCCTTGATTTCATCTGTGCTGATCGCGTGGGCTTCTATTCCGAACAATGAGGCAAAGTCGGCCTTGCGCTTCAACTCCGCGTGGCGTTCATCGTTCGCTGCAATGGAGATTGACCCCGAGCGACGATAGCCGGGATTCTGGCCGGTTTCAGCTTCGATTTCCTGCAGCAATTCAATGCCGTATTTGGCAAATGCCGTGGTGGCGTGGCTACCCTGCAATTGGCCAACCAGTCCGGCGGCATGCCATGTGGTGCCGCAGGTCAGCTGCTTGCGTTCCAGCAAAACAACGTCGGTCATTCCCTGTTTGGCCAGATGATAGGCAACAGAACAACCGTGAATACCACCGCCAATGATGACGACTTGTGCATGGGAAGGCAGCTGCTTTTTCATGTCGGGATTGTCCTGTCGCTCTAAGTGATAATGGGAAGTTCGGGCGCGGCGCGGCGGCTTAACAATTCGGCACCATCCTCTCGGATGACGATATTTTCCTCGTGCAACATCATCTTGCCGTCGCCAAAGGCGAAACCCGGCTCCAGCGTCAGAACCATGCCTGCCTGAATGGGCGTGTGGTCCGCTGGCATGTTTGATGGCCATTCAGTCACTTGCATGCCAAGCCCGTGGCCCATGCGGCCGATCTGATGGGCGCTGCATCCTCCGTCTTCCAGAACCTTGGCCATCGCTGACCAGAGTTGCGATGTGGTGATGCCGGGGCGTGCGGCTTGCAGGCCCGCTTCGGTGGCCCGAAAGGCAAGGTCATAAGCAACCTTCGCCTCGTCCGAGGCATGGCCAAAGGCAAAGTTGCGATCAAAATCGCAGCTATACCCATCATACAATGATCCAGTGTCCAGAAGCAGAAGGTCACCGTCTTCAATCACCCGATCAGAGGGGCGGTTTATGACATCTACAATTCCATTCGGCCCCGAACTGCCCACAAGATAGGGCACGTCGTCGGCACCATGTTGAAGCAAGTCGATTTTGAATTTGGCAAAAGCCTGTCGTTCGGTATCACCAGCCTTGATGTGGTTCGGCAGGTTTTCGAAAGCAGAAGAGGCGATGCTGCAAATCCTTGCGATCTTAACAATTTCCGCTTGGGATTTCACCATGCGCAGGCTGCGGATCACTTCGGTTCCATCGGCAATCTGCACGCCATCAAGGCGCTGGCTCAGGGCCGCAAAATCGGCGGCCGGCATGCGGATATGGGTTTCGTGCCCCATGGGAATGCCCAGCACTCCGCCCACTGGCAGAACCTCGCGCAGCGTATCGGCCAGCAGTGAGATGCCATCATCCTCGGGCTGTGGTGCCAGCCATGTGCGGACATCACTCAACCAGGTTTGCGACATGCTCGGCCCGCCAATTTCGGGGATCACGGCGATGGGCGCGCCCTTGGCCGGGATCACCACGAACCAAGGCCGGGTGGGGCTCAGCCAGAAGATTGTGTCAAAGCCTGTAAAATATCGAACTTCGGGTTCTGTTGTTAGCAACAGCGCACCCAAGCCAAGACGCGCCATGATCTTTTGTGCGGCAGCGGTCCGCTGTTCAAACTCGCCAGTGGGGAAGCCACGATCGGCTTTTGGGTGAGAGTGCGTCATGATATCAGTTCACTTCAGCTAAGGGGTGATGAAAAAGTTGTCCTGAGGCCTCGGGGCCGCCATCCATGCCCGCCAACCGCATCAGATGCCAAGCAAGCGCTTGATTGCTGGAAATGACGGGTTTACCCAAACGCGTTTCGGCGGCGCCAATAATTGGCAAAGTGCGCAGGCTGGTGCAGGAGACAAACACCCCATCACAATCTTCACGCGCGCCGATTTGCTCGACAGCCTCCAAGATGCTTTGCGATGAGATGCGGGCGACTTTGAAATCATCGGTTTGGTTGAAGGATGCGACTGCATTAATGGCAATGCCCGCTGCCTTCAGATTCTCGCGCATTTCCGACGTGACATCCGCTGCATAGGGCGTCACCAGGGCAATCCGGTTTAGTCCAAGCGCTCGCAAGGCGGCTTTGCAGGCGGTCAGCGGATTGCTGGTCATCGCCTTGGGATGTACGCCGCGCAGGATCTGATCGACGCGGCTTTCGCCGATCATCGTGGCACCGGACGTACAGCAATAGCCAATGACGTCAAAATCAAACTGCGCCGGAAGCAGTGCCGCCGCGACCGGCATATCCGCTTCCATCTGTCTGAGGGTCTCTGGCGTCACTTCCATCGCGTTGGGAATACGCGCATGATAAAGCGCTACGTCATCGCGTCGCAAAATTGAGGCAAATTCATGCTCGATGGTCTGATCCGTCTGGAGAACAACCAACCCAATTTTGGCGCGCGCACCCAGCCCATTATCAACCTCAAAGGGCAAGCTCTGGATATGTGTCTGGTCGTTCATGGCCGACCATCCTCGCCAAATCTGTTTGGGCTTGTGCTTAACGCCGCACGGTTCCGTACCCGCGAAGCACGCTTCTGCGCCGCTATTCGGGCGTAAGATTCAGTTATTTGTTTCACGATGCCCCCTTGCGCCTAACACTCCCGCGTCTGTACGAAATGCCTGTCGGTGATGGCATCTTCCAGTCGGGTTGGTATATACCAATTAGGCTGGTATATACCAACCATGACGTAAGGGAAAGAAAAATGATATGATGGCTTCCAATGACTGATTCCGCGCAAAATTCGAGTGACAGCGTCCCGCACTTTCAGAGGATCACCGATGACATCCGGCGGAGAATTCGGAGTGGCGTACTGGCAGAACATGCAGCTTTGCCATCAGAGCGGACAATCGGAGAACTCTTTGGAGTCAGTAGGATGACAGCGCGTCGCGCGTTGGTGGCCATCGAGATTGAAGGGCTTGCCTATAGCTCCGGCCGGAAAGGCAGGTTTGTTTCACCCAAGCGGCTCAGGTATGACATCGGCAGCATGGTGAGCTTCTCGGCAGCTGCTGAAGCGGAGGCAATCGGCATGACGATCAAGCTGATTGATGCGGGCGTCGTGCAGGCCGATTCGACACTTGCGGCAACCTTGGCCGTCGAGTTGGGAACCGACCTATTCAAATATACGCGGCTCTTTCTGATCCGTGGGCATCCGACATTTATCGAAGTTGAATATGCCATCGCTGGGCTGTTCCCCGGCTTTTTGGACTTTGATCTTCAGCAATCCACGATGATGTTGTTCGACCAGCATTATAACATCAGCGGTCGCACTGGTGAAATCGTGATACGCATGCGCTCGATTCAAGAGCTCGAAGCCAAGTTGCTCGGGCTTGCATCCTACAATGCCGGGATTGAACTTGAGCAAATCACCTATGATCAAAACGGCCGGCCATTTTGTTTTGATCAGCAGATCTGGCGTGGGGAGTTGGCCGAATTTTCTGGACTGGCAGTCGCGATCGATCCAAAGACGAAAGATATGCTGGAGGATTAACATCACGCCAGAACGAGTCATTGGCTAAACGCGGCAAAAAAGCTTGCTCTGTTTGTCGGCCTAGCCTGAGACGATGTGTTACCACGACGTTTCTAGACATAGACGATATCATTCGGGCGTTCGTAGTCTGCGGCAGCAAAAGTCAAGGCTGCCAACTCTTACTGCGTCCACGCCCTTGGTGACACTTCTTTGCGGAACGAAAGGCATTTCAACTTCGTTGAACAAATGGGTGTAACCCATTCTATAGCTTCTTACCGATGGAAGAGAGGGGCGGTTGTCGCGATGGTTCAAAATGGCAACGACTTGATGCACGCAAATCCTGCACAACCCAAATTGAAGGTCGGCAAAGCGAAGCAAAGCAGACATACGATGCAATCGCAGCGAATTGGGGCTCCGTCCCGCACAGCAGACCTCAGAGTTTGTTGCAGCTAACGGCGGCTCCGAGCCCAAACTACCGGATACTGCAATATGCACCTAGGTCTGGTTACGCGGTAATTATTCGTAGCCCGAGCAAATCGCGGGCTTGCTGAGCTACCCCCCGAACATCGGACACTGACGTAAGCTGCGATTTGTAGTTTGCTGATCTTCAACACGAAGGAGATCAGGAATGTCGAA
>RCMY010002697.1_pt1 | contig 15997 bp, 18 predicted proteins | sample 2041341 | NCBI WGS metagenome assembly RCMY01 (sample SAMN09708234, study PRJNA481090) | Marine sediment metagenome, whole genome shotgun sequencing project. | reverse complement strand
GTCAGGCACCGATTGGTGGCTTTGCGACTCTGCAAGACGACAATATTCACTTGAGTGGTTTGATTGGATTTCCCGATGGATCAAAAATTTACCGTTGTGAGAAAACCGGCCCTCAAGATGACCCGGAAAGTCTTGGAATAGCAGTCGCGGAAGACTTACTTGCTCAAGGTGGTGATGAGATATTGAAACAGCTTGGGATTGATACCTAATCCTGAGATGGAAGATTCCCTGCCGTTACAAAATAAATGGGTAGTGAATACCAGGGCTGAGCATCAAGCTCAGCCGTTAAATGAAAAGCTAATTGCAGCGGGCGCTAATATTATTAGTTTTCCGTTGTTAAGCATTACCGAACCAAACAATCTAGAGAAAGTCGAAGATCAGTTGGCTTCTTTAGAAGACTACGATCTAGCAATATTTATAAGCACCAATGCCGTTGAGCAAAGCTTAAATAAAATAGATGCAAGCGTTTTAAAAGCGCTTAAACTGGCATGTGTAGGGCAAAAGACAGGGTTAGCCCTAAAGCAACATGGTCTTGATATTGATTTTTGCCCAGAGCGTTTTTTTAACAGCGAAGCACTGCTTGGATTAGATGCTTTCCAAAAATTTATACCCGGCAAAAAAATAGCCCTGATTAAAGGCGAAGGTGGCAGAAACCTACTCGAAAAAAGTCTCCAAAAGTGGGGGGGTGATGTTGATAGCATTGATGTATATCAAAGAACTTGCCCACAACATAATCTGGACCTTTTGAAAAATCACCAACTACGCCAAGAGCTTGATATAATAATCCTTACGAGCGGTTTCAGCGTTTATAATTTTTTTACACTTGCTGGCGAAATTTCGGGCACTGTTGAAACAACCGCTGAAACGATGCCTGACAAGAAAAATTGGATTGATTCACTGACTTTGTTACTTGGTAGCGAGAGATTGAAAAAACATATTCCAGATAACTTTAAGGGCAAAGTCATATTTGCCGAAGACCCAAATGACGACACACTCTTGAAAGAGTTAACGATTGAACATAATTTACTATGAACGATGATCAACTAAAACTACTAAAAAAAATCAATCGACGAACTCGATTTACTCAATTTTTAGCATGGCTAGCACTATTTTTTACTGCGGTGGGTATTGCCGCAGGTTATAAAAACTGGCTGCGAATTCACGACAAAGCAAAATTAAGCTTGCAACACATAGAAGAAATCAGAGGCGAGATGCCGAATTTCGCACAAAAAACCAAAGTGCAACTGCTAGAAAAAGAAATTAACGAGAATATAAAAGAGAATAAAACACATCTAAATAAAGCGATGCATGAGCTACGCAGTATTCAAGATAGCACCCAGCACATCGCAGAAACCGTCTATGTTCAAGTCGAACAACTCACCAAGCAACAAGCGCCTATTAAAACACAAACACCAACGATTAATGACTGGTCATTGGGTGAAGTTCATTTTCTGTTACAAACAGCAGTACAGAACTTTGAATTAAAAAAGGATAAATCAGGCGCCATTGCAGCACTCAAACTGGCTGATAATTTGCTATTAGAAAGAGGCTCTATAGAACTTATACCCCTGCGTAAGCAAATAAGTAACGATATCGCCACAGTGAATCAATTCGAGATTGCGGATGTTAGTTTACTCTCACAAAAAATTGATGCCTTAATGCTTAAACTTAAACCAGCAGCAGACAAAGCAGAGAAAACGGGTGAAAAAGTAGAGCTACTACCAAGCAAAAATAAAACAGAAACATCCACAAATGAAACAACGAAAAAAGATAAAGAATCAATCGTAACTAGAGTTAAGAACTCTATCAATAATGCGGTAATTATCAAAAAATTCGATAAACCACTGCAAGAAATAATGGATACAGAAGCCAAAGAAAATTTGTTCCAGCTATTTTCTTTACGCCTTGAAACACTTCGCATTATGTTACTACAGGGTGATGACGAGAACTATCATAAACAAATAGTTAGAATAAAAACGTTATTAGAAAAATATTACTCTGAATCGGACGCTTTTGAATTTAATAAACAACTCGATGTGCTATCGGAAGTGAATTTAGCACCTAATGTCCCGGATATATCGTCGTCATTGAAGTTACTCGAAAAACTGATGGTTGAAGTAAACTCGACTAAGAAAAATCAACCGACTGAAACTGCTAAAAAAGGCACTGAATAATGAAATATATAATGTTCTTCTTTTTGATTGTTGCTGCGTTTTGGTTGGGTATTTTTGCGGTTCAGCATTCATCTGACGTCACCATAAACTATCAATGGGACAAAACCCCAATGAGCGTTAGCTTAACTAGTACAACGTTACTTATAGCGAGTATTGTCGGACTAATTGGTTTATACATCCTATTCTCATTAACTAAATTTCTATTTGGATTGCGTAAGCGTTTAAAACAAAGAAAAGCAACGAAGTTAGCTGCTAAAGCCAACCAGGAGTTAACCAAAGGACTAGTTTCTTTTACTGAAGGGCATTGGTCTGAGTCTGAGGACACCTTATTGAATAATGTCGATCATTCTGAAGCACCACTACTTAATTACCTTGCTGCTGCAAGAGCGGCGCATATGCAAGGTGCTTATGATAGAAGAGATCGCTATTTAAAAGTGGCTAGTGAACAGGGTGAAGATGCACAGATTGCGGTATCAGTCTCACAGGCTGAAATGCAATTTACCAGTGATCAGTTGGAGCAATCTAGAGCAACATTGATTCATTTGCTGGAGGTTTCACCAAAGCACCCTTATGCGATTAAATTATTAGCTAAAGTGTATTATCAGCAAGAAGATTGGGCTAACTTATTCAAGTTATTACCTAACCTTGAGAAGCTCTCTTTGATTACAGAACAGGATCATAAGAAATACCAGACCACAGCGTTATCCGGTATTTTCCATACACTTTCGCACAAAAAAGATATTTCTAGCCTCAACGCCTTATGGAAAAAACTACCGGGCAACTTGAGAGAAAACCCACAAGCAGTGCTTTTATATTGCGAAGCACTTACAGCTGCTGGTGATGAAAATGCTAGTAACAAGTTATTAATTTCACAGCTCAATAAACAATTTGATGAGAAGCTGGTAGAACGCTACGGATTAATAGAACACCCTGTATTAGGTGATGCCATTAAACAAGCTGAAAAGTGGCTAGTCGGTAATCAAAGAAGCCCAATGCTGTTATTAGCTTTGGCGCGCTTAAATAGTAAATATCAACTTTGGGGAAAGAGCAAGTCCTTCTACAACACGAGTTTAAACTTCTCACCATCAGCAGCTGTGTATCTTGAACTAGCCGGTCTTTTAGAAGAACTTAATGAAGATGAAAATGCGCAAACTTGTTATAAAACGGGTCTAAATTACAGCATTCATAAGAAAGGGGAAATATTAACCCTGCAGGATCACATGAGTCAGAAACAACCACGACAACGTTTAGCGGATAACCCTAAGCTTTCAATTGTTCCAGAAACTGACGAGAACGATACGTATTCTATTTAAAAAATTCCTATTTGAAAATTTCTATTTAAAAATGGAATGTGGGTTTAGCCTCTTTACCTACCAGTGGCTTAAGCTCAGTTTCGAATAAGCTGGAGCGGATAAAGTCATTTCCGTCTCTTACAACCTTCATCGCATGCGCAACTTGATTGCTACCAACGACTACAAAGAGACGTCCTTCTGGCTTTAGTAGGTTTTCAAACAGTGGTAGGTATTCAGGAATTGAGCCAGTGATCGCGATAACATCATACTTTTTATTGGCTTCCCAACTAGAGAACGCATCTTTCTTTTCTAGTTGAACATTCGGTACATTCACTTGAGCCAGATTGTTGTGAGCAGATGCAAGAAAATCATCATAAATATCAATACTATGCACATGATTAGACATATTCGCCATACAGGCAGTGACATAGCCACTACCTGTACCTACCTCAAGACAATTGTCGTCGATATTGATCTCAAGTTCTTGCAGCATACGTCCTTCAACACGTGGAAACATCATTGCCTCATCATGACCTAGTGGCACTTCGATATCGGCATAAGCTAGGGATGTTAAGGACTCAGGAACAAAAATATCACGAGGTATACTACCCATGGTTCTTAACACCGTATCATCCAGAACAGCCCATGTACGTATTTGCTGTTCGATCATATTGAAACGTGCTTGTTCCATATTCATATATAGTACCGCGAATTAAAAGAGATAAAAAAATCCAGATTGATCTTAAGGTACAGTAAATTAATTGCAAGTATTAAAAAAAGCGAAGTCCGCGAACAATACATTTGAAACTATTAGGAATGTGTTAAAAGAATTCACACCCCCCTACTTATAGGCACTTTTTTAAAACTAACCTTGCTTAACTTTTTTATTCTTTATTTGGTCAAGCATTTGCCGCATTTCCTGCAGCTCATTAACGTTAGAACCAGGGAGCTTCATCGCCTTAGTCAGTTGAATTCGCGCCGACTGATAATGACCCGTGCGTATATTTCGCTCAGCTACAGCCCGATAAGCATACGATGTGTTTCCACGAAGTCTTGACAGCTCTTGTTGAACTTCGAAGAACTCCAGACTGGTTTGTTCGGATGTATGTACTTCATTAATCATTTTCCAGGCTTGATCAGTCTGCCCTAAAGAAATATACGCTTGTGACATAGGAATCGCTATCGCTTCATTTCCGGGGTAAATTTTAGACAGTGGAGTAAGTACTGAGATCGCCCTATCGAACTGTCTTTGCTTGATGGCTAATTCAGCAAGCAGAATAGCTTCGGAAATTTTATTACTCGATAGTTGACTCCCAGCGAGATTCAAAGCCTGTTGGAAGGCACCTTGTTTTTTGAGTTTAATAATATTCGAATAGTTTTTAACTTGTTGTGAAACAGAGACTGGTGCTCGCGAATTAGAATTGATAAGTGCTCTCACTTTCTCTCGCATGTACTGATAACTGATATTTTCTTTGCCTCTAAAAACACCCAATTGACTTGCTCTGACAGAAGTATCGCTAACACGTTTTATGGTAAGCGGATGGTTTTGCAAAAACTCTCTAATCTCAGCATTTTTACTATCACCATATTCCTCTAGTTTCTGTAAAAATTTTGGCATCCCCTGAGGGTTTAAACCAGAACTTGCGAGTATTCGAAGACCTACACGATCAGCCTCGGATTCAGCTTCTCGCCCAAATGCTAATTGTTGGTGCACTGTGGTCGCCAAAGTTGCATTGATAATAGCGCTCCCCGCTTGTGGATCTTTTGTGGCCGCTATCGCTCCCGCTAATAATGCAGCACCGGTAGCAAATTTATTGCTTTTGGCTTTTTCTATCATTCTCGGAATATGACGCTGTGTAACATGCGCAATCTCATGTGATAAAACTGCAGCTAATTCACTTTCCGAACTGGTATTCAAAATCAATCCAGAATTAATCACTATCACACCACCTAAAGTGGCAAATGCGTTTATAGAAGTATCTCTTGCTACAACAAAATAGAAAGGGTTTGGCGAGCTAGGTGCGCGAGCCGTTAATCGATTCCCTAATGAACGGATCCATAGATTCACTTCAGGGTCTTCTATTAAACGCCCACGAGCTCTTAAATTGCGTAAAACATCAAGACCCGTTTCTCTCTCTTTAATTGACGCGGTGATACTGCCTGTATGCCCTCCAAGTTGGGGCAAATTAAAATCAGGTAGCTCTAAGTTTAAATCTGCCTTGGCAGATGTACTCAGCAACAAAGATGTACTTAACGACAAACAGAGCAATAATGTATTTATTTTATTCATACTTTTAAGATATTAACGCAGATGGTTAGTTCCGTTAAGATTTTCCTTTGTTAAAAACTCTATTAGTAAAAAACTTCGATTAAAAATTGCAATTAATAATCATCTTACCATCAAGAGAATTAAACCTATGAAATACAATAACCTTGACTAATAAGCTTGGCAATTGTAATATAAGTAAATTAGTGATAACTTATATTGGTGCTGTTTATAATGATGTCTGTTAAAGAAATTGATGCTGCTGGTCTTAAAGAGATGATGGATAGTGGAGAGGATATACGCCTTTATGATATTCGCTCACAAGCTGAATTTGCTCAAGGCATCATAAGAGGTGGTGAATTTACACCACTACATACAGTTCCGGTAAAAATGCATGATTTACCCAAAGATAAAACAATCGTTTTTTACTGTCGTAGTGGCGCAAGATCTGCACAAGCTTGTATGTATGTTGCTGAAAATACTGGTATTGAAGCGTTAAATCTACGTGGTGGAATAATATCTTGGTATCAATCAGGTAATGAAATTATTCGACCTGATGAAATGCAAGCAAACGGCTAATTCATTAAAAAGCCACCCCCTACTTTTTAGGGCTTTTTATAAAATAATACAATGGGCTGAAAGTTTTTACTCTTCAGCCCATTTTTTGTCTATCTTCATGAGCAGCCGCTCATTGGCAATATTTGTTTAACCGATCACATGCAATCTATGCATAATATTTATTAATACTAAGAATTATCGTACAAAATAATGATTTATTCGTAAGAGTCACGTATTATCATTCGCTTTTAAAATCATAAGTACCTCTAAATAGTCAATAAATAGCACTAAAAACTAGATTGATTGGGATAAAATCAAACTAGAAAATACTGCTTAAATTTAAATTGAGAGTAGCAATAACAATAAATCCTGACCTCTAATACATACATCGAGGAACAGGAATAACGAATTAATAACCTAAAGATAGATAATCGCCAGGAGAAAATATGTCTGTAAAAAATGCATTTTATGCCCAATCGGGTGGAGTCACCTCGGTAATCAACGCTTCTGCTTGTGGCGTTATACAAACTGCTAAAAAACACAGTGATAAAATTGGCACTGTCTACGCAGGTAAAAATGGGATCATAGGCGCACTCACCGAAAACCTCATAGATACAAGCAAAGAGTCCGATGAGGACATTGCAGGTTTACTTCATACGCCTTCAGGTGCATTTGGCTCTTGCCGATATAAAATGAAAAGCCTGGAAGAAAATAAAGTGGAATACGATCGACTGATAGATGTTTTTAAAGCACATAACATCGGTTATTTCTTCTATAACGGCGGAGGTGATTCTGCGGATACTTGTTTGAAAGTGTCTCAGCTTTCAGAAAAAATGGGATACCCTATTCAGGCTATTCATGTCCCAAAAACTGTTGATAATGATTTACCAGTAACTGATAACTGCCCAGGTTTTGGTTCTGTTGCAAAATACATTGCTGTATCTACAAGAGAAGCAAGTTTTGATGTTGCCTCTATGGCAGAAACATCCACGAAGATTTTCGTTTTAGAAGTTATGGGTAGACATGCAGGCTGGATTGCAGCAGCAGGAGCACTTGCAGCTGATGAAGAAAATGATATTCCAGTAGTTATACTATTCCCTGAAATTAAATTTGATAAAGAAAAATTCCTAGCGCTTGTTGATTCAAAAGTTAAAAGTCACGGCTATTGCAGCATTGTGGTTTCTGAAGGAACAGCTTGGCCTGATGGAAGATTTTTAGCCGAGCAAGGAACGCGTGATGATTTTGGCCATGCACAGCTTGGCGGAGCAGCGCCTGTAGTTGCGAATATGATCAAAGAAGCACTTGGCTACAAATTCCACTGGGCTGTAGCTGATTATTTACAACGTGCCGCACGCCATTTAGCATCAAAAACAGATGTTGAACAAGCTTATGCACTTGGTGAAGCAGCTGTTGAAATGGCTGTAGCTGGGAAGAATTCTGTGATGCCAGCGATTATTCGTACCTCTAACAACCCATATAAATGGGAAATTGGCTCAGGTGATTTAGCTGATATCGCCAATGTAGAAAAAATGATGCCAATGGAATACATCAGTGAAGATGGCTTTGGCATTACTGATGCTTGCCGTGAGTATTTACTGCCGTTAATTGAAGGAGAATCTTACCCTCCTTACAAAAACGGCATGCCTGACTATGTGACTTTGAAGAAAGAACTGGTAGAAAAGAAACTAGCTGAATTTGTGATGAAATAATTACATCTTTTAACATTTAAACCAATAAAAAAGCCCTGTAATACAGGGCTTTTTTATTGGTGATTTATTTTAAATGAAATTTCAATTTAAGTACTTTTGTAGATTTGCTTCTTTGACTGTATTCTCAAATGCTTTATAAGCTTCAAAATCTACACCACTAATTTTTGGAACATCCTCGTAAGATAGCTTTTCCAATTTATCTTCCATTTGTTTCAGCTGTAATTTTAGGCGGGCATTTTCTTTTATCGACTCGCCTAAATAATCTTTAACCAGTGTTAAGTCTTTATCTGACTCCTGTTGTCTATTCTGTCCATAAAAATGATGTAACCACCAACCGATTAATGAACCAGTAACAATAGCTACGGTACTAATAATTGCTATTTGAAATAAAAAGTATGTCATAAATATCATCCTTGATTATTAGCTCAGGGTTTAACCCATGACTTATCGCTAATTAACTCTAAGCATTATTCGCGCTTATCGTTCGTTTAATAACTGCCAGCAATCCTTGCTTGGCTGTTTCCCTTCAACTCACTTAAATCTAACTAAGTCAGTCTCGTATTAATATATGCTACGATACTCGCGTTAATACTACTCTAACTAATAGTTTAGCAATGAAAAGTAAAATGTGTGTGTCTATTCATCAGTTCTAGTGGGTGGTTTATCAGAGAACCTGTATAGTTTTTATTCGATTGTTTGGTTTTTAACCACCAGTTGATTCTCAACCTGATGAATACCACTAATCTTGTTAACAATGCTTTCAGCCTTCATCCAATCTGCCTGGCTCAGGATAAAACCTTCCAATAATACATTTCTGCCATCAACACTTACTTTAACCGTTTTTATACCACTTTCCCTTAGATTCCCTCGAACCTGATCTTTGATGCTTAACTCCAAACCTGGGCGTAAAAAGTAATTTGATATAACCACTAAAGTAGCCACAACCAAAATTCCTATCAATAAAAGCAGAGTTAATGGACTCTTTGGTATTGTACCCTCTGCCTGCATTGTGAAGTGACCATATGGTTCTAAGTAGAAGCTGGAAACTTAACAACAACTTAACAAAAAGTTCGGTAGGATAGGACAACAGGAGGGAGAAAAGAGATTAGTGGGGAATAGGCGGATAAATATTAAGCAACCATATGCCGCTTTACTAATCACCTGTTTAATTACCTAAGTTTTGTAAAAGATCCTGATGTAGTTTTAGCCATTTACTTTGATCTTTTTCGGATAAATTTAACTGATCACAAAAAGCATGAAAAGCAACTATATCCAACATTGATACTCCGAAATCATTGGGTGTTACTTCTTCAATATCACAGACTATTCCCGTTAACTGACGGGATAGTATTATCGTTTCCCGATTGTCTGAGATTAATTGCTGTATTCGGGCAGCTCCACGTATTTGCATGGTTGAAATTTCGCAAGTATTGGCCAAAAGATTCTCAAGTGTTTCAAACCTTCTCAACAATTTTCCCGCTGTTGACATGCCAACACCGGGAACACCCGGAATGTTATCCGACTTATCTCCAGCAATCGCTAACTGATCAGCAATTTGACTAGGTTTTGCACCAAATCTCTTGGTGATTTTTTTCTCATCGAGCTTCTCGCCACGCAAATATTCCCACCAATGATCTCCCTCTTTAACTAACTGTGCCAAGTCTTTATCTGCGGTGATTAAATTCACCGGGATCGAATTAGTATTGAGTTGTTTTGCCCATGTGCCCAATAAATCATCTGCTTCATAGAATGAGCTGGCTTTCTCTAGAATGCCAAAATGACGTAAAAATTCTCTGCATAAACGAAATTGTAACTTTAAGGAATCAGGAGCAGTAGCTCTATTTGCTTTATATTCAGGGTAAATTTCACGACGATGAGATGTTTGCAAACTTTCATCAAAGGCAAAACCTATTAACTGTGGTTCCTCTTCTTCCAATAGCTTGTAAACAAAGTCTATGAAACCGATAACTGCATTAATTGAATTACCATTGACGTCATAAACCTCTTCGTGGGTAAACCAGGCCTTAAAAACATAAATACTGGAATCAATTAACCAAGCTGTTTTTTTCATAGTAAACAAATAGATAGTGAGATAAACATATAATCCCTTAAGCGTGAATAGAAAAAGTTTTAAATATAAATGGTATAACCCGCTAGTCTGGGAAATCTTGTGATAACAAATAAGATTGGATATATTTACTTAAAACCCAAAAAAATAAAATAATAAAAATAAAATAAGGCAAACCCAATGAATAAAATGTTACCTATAGTTGCTCTATGTAGCGCAGCAATTTTAACAACAATTCTATTGAATGGTTGTGATAAACCAGCGTCGGCTAATGTGCAAACTCCCCAACCACATCTGTCTACGTTTTTATCTTTACATAACCAGTATTGTGAAAAGAAATACGATACTCCAGAGTCGCTTCAAAGTTCTCTAGATAAAGCACCAGAGCTCGCTCCTGCAAAAGATTTTAATGGTGTTTACGAAGTTCACGTGAATGGTATTAGCTTTGCAGTATCTCCTGAAGAAGATGGCTGTACCACTGATGTTATGGTTCAAACCAGTGATAAGAAGGAATTATTTTCTTTTGAAGATATCAATAAAGCGTTGTTGTCAGTTGGTTATGTAGAAACAGGTGAGCCTGTATCTCGAAAAGACCTAGGCACAGACCAGTCTGAACTTACCATCATTGAGAAAAAATACATTTCTCCTAAAGGTGAGATTACCACCTTAGATTTCCCTCTAGAGAAGAAAGATAAATATTACATGACGCTATTTGCTGAAAAATTCTCAGAAGCGAAAAGAGAAACTAAAGAGAGAATTATTCAATCTCTTAAAATGGCATCAAAATAAGTAAAAAAATAAATAGTAATAAATAAGTTAAAAGAGACACCTGCTTACCAAAGGATATTATTCCTTTGGTAAGCCAACACTCATTAACGGCTTCATCGTCGTTAACAAAGTCCCAAATAAATTATCTACCTGCTGCTCCTGTTGAGAAAGTAACTGCTTCATGCTTTCACGTTGAGTCGGCATAGAAAAACACGCCGGACAATTCTCCATTATCACAGGTAATTCTTGTTTCTGAGCAAAACTAGCCAGTACTTTTTCACGCACATAAACCAATGGACGAATAATTCTAAGATCACCATCATCATTCACATAGTGTGCTTTCATGGTTTTTAATTTTCCACCATGAAACGCCGACATTAAAAAGCTTTCAGCCAAATCATCTAAATGTTGTCCGAGTGCAATGACGTTGTAACCATTTTCTCTCGCCGTGCTATACATCACACCACGCTTTATTCGTGAACAAAATGAACAGTAAGAATCACCTGTCATATGATCATCAGCCATATCTAGAATGGGCTCCTGGATGAAAAAATATTTGACCCCTATTTCTTTCAAATAGGGAATTAAAGGCGAAGGATCATATTCACCCGATTGGGGGTCGACAGTCATTGCCCCTATTTCAAACTTGATCGGCGCATGTCGCTGAAAATGCAGTAATAAATGCAATAGACTCAGGGAGTCTTTGCCACCAGATAAGCCCAGTAAAATCCTGTCACCTTCTCTAATCATTCCAAAGTCAATTATCGCCTTGCCCACGTTCCTTCGAAGCTTTTTGGGCAAGTCAATACTCGGTATACATTTACGATTCTCTAACATAGCGCTATTATGCATAAAACTATTCTAAAGTGTTAAGAGCATCTATAAGTAATGAGCGAACTATATCCCCCCATACACGAAAATCGTCATTTTTATTTGGAAGTCGGAGATCAACACGAAATCTATGTAGAAGAATGCGGAAACCCAGATGGTATTCCTGTTATCTTTTTACACGGAGGTCCAGGCGCGGGTTGTGGAGAATTCCATCGCCAATTCTTTGACCCTGAAAAATACTGGATCATTCTTTTTGACCAGCGAGGTTGTGGTAGGTCACACCCTCATGCCTCAATAGAAAATAACACCACACAAGATTTAATATCGGATATCGAAAAAATCCGCAATGAATTAAACATTGATAAATGGGTTGTTTCTGGAGGATCTTGGGGTAGCACCTTATCTTTAGCGTATGCTCAAGCGCATACAGAAAATGTACTTGGGCTCATTCTTCGTGGCGTTTTCTTTTGTACCCCCAAAGAAATTAGCTGGTTTTATCAAGAAGGCGCTAGCCAGATTTTTCCTGATTACTGGGAAGACTTTGAAGAACCAATTCCCGAAGATGAACGTGATAATTTTTTACTCGCCTACCATAAACGACTGACTGGCGATAACGAGATTGCCAAAATGGGAGCGGCCAAAGCATGGTCTCTGTGGGAAGCAAGAGCAGCAACACTTCAACCCAGCCCATCTGGGATTAAGAAATACCACGACCCAAAAAATGCGATGGGAATCTCTCTTATCGAAACGCACTATTTTATGAACAATGGCTTTTTAGAAGAAAACCAAATTCTTAATAATATGGATCGGCTACAAGATATTCCAGGCTTTATCGTGCACGGTAGATACGACATGATCTGCCCAATCAAACAAGCCTATGATTTACACAAAGCCTGGCCACGTTCAGAATTTTTTGTTGTTCAAAGTGCTGGCCATTCTGCAGGAGAGCAAGGTAATACAGCAGCCTTAATAAAAGCCAGTAACGATATGATAAAGCTGCTTCAAAATTGATTGGCTTAATCCAGCGAGTCTCTCACGCCAATGTTGTCGTTGAGAATAGTGAAATTGCGAATATCAACCAAGGTATCCTACTTCTCTTGGGGGTGGAGAAGGAAGACACCGAAGACAATGCGAAAAATCTTTTAGAGAAAATCTTGAATTTCAGAATTTTCGAAGATGAAAACGGAAAGATGAATCTATCTCTGCTAGATATTAAAGGGAGTCTTTTAGTTGTTCCACAATTCACCCTTCCTGCAAATACTCAAAAAGGCACAAGACCAAGTTTTGCTTCTGCCGCTCCCCCTCAGCTTGGTAAAGACTTATTTGATAGGTTCATTTCATTAGCTTCTAACAGAGTTAGCAACCTTCAAACAGGTCAATTTGGCGCTGATATGAAGGTTAGCTTATGCAATGACGGCCCAGTTACGTTTTGGCTTCAAAAGTAATAAAGCCTTTTAAGATTAAAACCATCCCCCTACTTGAATGAGTTCTCGTTTTTGTTTTTTAAAACATTAGAACGAATTTATGCCAAAGTTTAGTTATAGCTCGACTGAAAGGAGACTCTATAACTTAGCGAGTATTCAGGTACTTTTTTCATTCTTTTCTAACTGCATTTCCAAGAAATTTAGTTATAGTTAACGTTTATTCTTTTTACAGTAATCAAGGGGTTACTTGAATTTATTCTAGAGGCATGATATTTTTTATTGACTAGGTAAATCTATTTCATAGAGAATTTTTATGACTAAAACCATTAACTTTATATCTCTTTTCATCTTATCAATGCTGTTAGCACTTCCCCCCGCTTATGCTGCTAGCCATTCAGATACAGAAAAAACAGCCGATACTACGCCGGAAACAGCTACAGAATCTGCTAAAACTGCTAAAGAAGAAGGCGAAAAGAAAACAGCTGAAGGCGAAGAAGAGGAAGAGCCTGACTGCGATTAACCCAATACCCTGAACGGCATTCCATGCTGTTCTTCGTATAACTACGTATTAAAATAAAAACACAATCAAGAAATATTGTGCCCTTAAAATATCTCTAGGAGGAGAACATTTATGAAATTATCAAAAACCCTAACTGCGTTATTCGTAACAGCAGGTCTAACTATAACTGCGACATCAGTTCAAGCTGCATCCCATGGTAAACCAGTAAACATAACGCCAAAATTGGATAGTGTTACCGTGATGCACAAAGGCAAAGAAACTAAAATCATGCGTGTCCAAGACAATGCTAATACGGTAAATCCAGCGTTTGCTAAAACCTCACGCCCTTGTCCGCCTTTCTGTATCCAGCCAATGAATCTTGGTGAGGGTATCGATACAATTGGAGAGGTAGAAGTAATCGACTTTGCAGATAAGATGAGCAAAGGCGATAAAAACATCATGCTGATAGATTCACGTACACCTGATTGGGTAGCTAAAGGTACAATCCCTGGTGCAGTTAACGTATCCTGGGTTGAATTAACGCCTAGCAAAGGCGCTACAACTGAAGGCATCATGAACGTTATGACTGGCCAGTTTGGGATTAAATTAGCGGATGGAATAGACGAGGTTGATGTCGATGAAGCCATTGCTAATGGTGACACGTCTAAAGTATTCGACTTCTCTGGCGCTAAGACACTGGTTATGTTCTGTAATGGAATGTGGTGTGGACAGTCTCCAGCGAGTATTGCTGCATTAATAAAGTTCGGTTACCCCGCAGACAAAATTAAATACTACCGTGGTGGTATGCAAGACTGGGAAATCCTTGGATTATCAACGGCTAAATAATAAGGCGTTTAATTCAATAAAAAAAGGCTGACGTTTGTCAGCCTTTTTTTATTGAGCTTTTATAAACACATCAATTGCAGCTTCTTCTGAAAAAACTATCGTTATGTTCTTACATAATAAATAGGAAATACAAACGTTGATGTACTAGTCTCGTCAGCGCAGACATTCAAGAACCTAACCCTCTTAAAGATATATATAAAGGGAAATATACATCTGTGGATTCGACCTGTAGTCAAGGGCCCGTCGCTAGCCTAAGTATTATCGTATTCACGAGAGTTACATAAAAAACTCTTCGATACCAAACCCAGCATTGCCCAAGGCAGAAGACAAATCGGCCTCCTGGACGATCAAAATTCGGGACAAAGTGGTTTTAGCATCGGCGGCAATATGACGCTTGCCTTTCGTAATGCGCCACGTATACAACTTTCTCCTGAAAATCAAAAAAGTGCCTATAAGTAGGGGGGTGTCATTTTATCTACCATTCTTGTGAGAAGTATCAATAAATCTATACCTTAGGTACAGCTATAAATCTAAATTTAGGTAACTTATACTGTAGCGCAACAAATTTAAGTATTAAGGATAAAAATGAGTATTAGCAATGATGAAGTAATTAAGCTTATAGAGGCTGGTATTCCCGGTGCAACAGTAAGCGTAGACGGCGATGGCTACAAATACGAAACTACGGTTATCAGTGAGACTTTTGAAGGACTAAATACGTTGAAACGCCATCAAGCTGTTTACGCTGCTGTCAATTCAGCGATTACTTCAGGTGAGTTACACGCACTCACTATTACTGCAAAAACACCGGCAGAAGCGTAATTAAGAATAATGACTTCAAATAGCGAGAATATAACAACACATGATCTGGATGCCCGGCATTTACTCTGCCCAATGCCAGTAATAAAAGTACAAAAGCTAATCGAGCAACTTGGAGCGGAAGCTGATGGTCACCACCTAGCTGTAACTTGTACAGACCCTGGAACATTATATGACATTCCTGCCTGGTCTACAGTCCATGGTCACAAATTGATAGATAAACGCGAGCAAGACAATGAATATCACATCCTTATACAAATCTGTCTGGATAATTGATAACGGCAAATGACTGAAACACACAAAAAACAGGAACGCTATAAAGCCACCCGTAATGTTACTCTCACCGGGGCAATAGTTAATGCATTATTATCCATTGCTCAATTGCTAGGGGGCTTCTTCGCACAATCACAAGCATTGATCGCAGACGGTGTTCACACGCTGTCTGACTTGGCTAGCGACTTTGTTGTGCTGTTTGCTGCAAAAGCAGCCTCTAAAGATGCAGATGAAGATCATCCATACGGGCATGGCCGCTTTGAAACGGTTGCAACCGTTATTCTAGGTATTGCTTTGGGTTCAGTAGCCATAGGCATTGCAATGAATGCTATCGGACGCTTAATGAACCCAGAAAAACTATTGCAGCCACAACCCTTAGCCCTGCTCTTTGTCGCATTAGCGATTGTTAGCAAAGAAGGTCTCTATCATTACACCATGAGTGCCGCCAACCGCTTTGACTCAAAGTTGTTAAA
>RCMY010002696.1_pt1 | contig 15997 bp, 12 predicted proteins | sample 2041341 | NCBI WGS metagenome assembly RCMY01 (sample SAMN09708234, study PRJNA481090) | Marine sediment metagenome, whole genome shotgun sequencing project. | reverse complement strand
CGGCCGCCGGCGGCGCCGATTCCCCAGATGAACCGGCTGACGAGGAGAAGTGAGAGCGATGGCGCCAGGGCAGATCCGACGGAACCGACAATGTAGATGCCGAGTCCGAGGAAGATGACCGGCCGACGGCCGTAGCGGTCCGACAGTGGTCCGAAGAACAGCTGGGCGATCGACATCCCGAGGAAGTAGGCCGTGATGGTGCGAGCGATCTCACTCGAGCCGGGAGCCAGACCGAACGACGTTCGCATGTCGTCGAAGGCAGGCAACATCATGTCGATGCCGAGCGCCGCCGTTGCCATCAGCATCGACAGCAGTGCGACGTAGTGGCCCCGACCAGGCATCGGGCGGACACGCTGACCAGGGATCTCGATCTCGTCTGGTGTCTTGATTGAGCTCAAGCGATCACGCTATCTCTACGATGGGCCGATGTCCGAACTCGTGCTCCAGACCTTCGCTCTCGGTATGCAGTGGCCGACGATCGATCCGTTTCTCTTCTGTGCCCACCATCGTGACGACTACCCGGCCGGCACCGCCGAACTCGGTCCCGATGCGCCGCTGACCGGCCGAGAGATCGGGCAGGACTTCGCCAACGTCGACGGTTGGAACATGTATCACGGCAGCAGGGTCCCGGGGTTTCCTGCCCACCCACACCGAGGTTTCGAAACCGTCACCTACGTTCGCTCCGGCGCCATCGACCACGCCGACTCCCTCGGCGCCCGAGCACGGTTCGGGCGCGGCGACACCCAATGGTTGACCGCCGGGAAGGGGATCGTGCACTGCGAGATGTTCCCCCTCCTGCGGGCCGACGAGCCGAACCCGATGGAGCTGTTCCAGATCTGGCTCAACCTGCCGGCGAGCAACAAGATGGTCGAGCCCCACTTCACGATGATCTGGGATCAGCACACGCCGCGGGTACCCCACGTCGACGCCGAGGGAAGAACCACCACCGTCACCGTGATCACCGGCGACTTCGCCGACACCGCCTCACCGACCAAGCCACCCGACTCCTGGGCCTCGCATGAGGGATCAGAGGTCGCGATCTGGCACCTCGTCCTCGAGCCAGGTGCCCAGTTCACACTGGAATCGGTGCACGATCCCGCAACCCAACGTGTCCTGTATCTCTTCGAAGGCGACGAGCTCGTCGTCAGTCGAAGCGACGGCGCCGAGTCGGCCGAGATCGGGGCTGCCACCGGTGCACTCGTCGACTCGACCCGTGACCTCGCGCTCACCGCCGGATCGACCGGCGCAGAGATCATGGTGCTGCAAGGACGCCCCATCGGCGAACCGGTGGCGCAGTACGGCCCCTTCGTGATGAACACCGACGCCGAGATCCAGCAGGCGTTCAGCGACTATCGACAAACCCGGTTCGGTGGTTGGCCGTGGACGACCGACGACCCCGATCACGGCCCGCAGTGGCGCCGATTCGCCGAACATCCCGATGGCAGGGTCGAGACCGTCAGCTGAGCGCCGGCTGTACCTTCTTCAGCTCAGCGCCGACAGAGCGGTCTTCAGTCGCTTCTCCGAGACCGGTCCGCTGGTTCCGATGCTCTGGGCGAACAGCGAGACCCGCAACTCCTGCAGGCCCCAGATCACGTCTTCGAGTTCCGGTGACCAACCGACCGCAGCGGCGACCTGATCGCTTTGCCGTTCGAGCGGGACGATCCGGGCCATCGTCGCCGCGTCTCGGCGCGGGTCTTCACGGAGCCGATCGATCCTGATCAGGATGGCCCGAAGGTAGCGAACGAGATCGTCGAGTCGTTCGGCGCCGAGTCCGGTCAGATGATCGGGATACACGAGGGCACCGAGCTGTTGCCGGATGTCGGTCCGAGCGACGTCGTAGAGCGGCGCATGGAGATCGGCGAGTTCCCGTTCGACGTCACGAACCAGGACCGCGATGCGAGCGCCGGATGCAGCCACGGAATGCAGCGCAGCACCGAAACCTGCCTTCGCCGATGTTTCGATCGATCGATAGCCGGCTTCGGTCCATGCCGGGCCACCGGCATCGAGCAACAGTTGATCGATCGCTGCGGTGGCGACGTCTCGACCCCAGGCGGCTATCGAGCCATGCGGTCCGACGATGAGCGCCAGCTTGGCCTCGTTCCCGAGGATTCGATCGAGCGCCCGATGTGGTGAGGGAAGGCGAAGCGTGAGCAGGCGCCGGGTGCCTTCCCACATCGATTCGGCTTGTTCATCGGCCGTCGGAACCAGCCGCACACCGACGGCGGTCGACTGGTCGACGAGCGTGGGATAGGCCTCGACGGCGACGCCGAGGCCGGTGGTGGTGATGGTGCGAGGCAGATCACCGATGGTCCAATCGGTCAGGCCATCGCGTTCGATGGGGTGACGCTGCTCGCCCAGTTCGGCCCGCACTCGCTCGTCGAGCAGTGCCTTGACCGCTTCGAGGTCGTAGCCCTCGGCGAGGATCACCAGGTCGTCGTCGTGCGCCCGGAACCATGGTCGGAGGTGATGAGCGACTCGACTCCAGTCGAAGTCGTCTCGGCTGACAGCCAGCCCTCGCGTCGATCCGAGCATGCCGACCAGTGCATCGATCAATCCTCCCGATGTCGGGTCGAGCTGATCGAAGATGTCGTCGACCGTCGTGGGGATCGGCACCAGCTCCTTGCGAAGGGGGCGAGGCAGGGTCCGAAGCAGTGAGGTCACGAGCTCACGGCGAAGCGCAGGCACGTTCCACTCGAACGGTTCGGGATCGAGGCGGTGGAGCACCCCGACGGGCACGTCGACGAGCGTGCCGTCTTCGGCGCTCCCGGTGTCGAAGGCATAGCTGAGGTCGAGTTCGATGTCGCCGTGGTGCCACACCTCGGGGAACCCGGAGTCGTCGAGATCGGCCGCCTCCGGCCGGATGAGATCACTCTCGGCGAAGTCGAGCAGCGTGGGGGTTTCGCGACGTGCACGCTTCCACCACTTGTCGAACTGGCGCCGAGTGGTGATGTCGTTGGGAACTCGCCGGTCGAAGAAGGCGAGTTGGGCCGCTTCGTCGACCAGGAGGTCGTGGCGGCGGTGACGGTTCTCGAGTTCGACCACGACAGCGATCTGGTCGGCGTTGTGCTCGATGAAGTCGTGGGTGGCGTCCCATTCGTTTCGCACGAGTGCGTGCAGCAGCAGCCGGGCGCGGGCATCGACCGGATCGATACGACCCCAGTTGAGCCGACGATTGGCGACCAGGGGCAGGCCGTACAACGAGACGGTCTCGGTGGAGACGGCCGATCCGCGTTCGGGGTCCCACCAGGGATCGGCATAGGTCCGCTTGACGAGATGGTCGCCGACCTTCTCGAGCCACTCGGGCTCGATCTTGGCGACGACGCGCGCCCACAGTCGGTTGGTCTCGACGAGCTCGCCGGCCATGATCCACTTCGGCGAGTTTCGAGAGAAGACCGAGCCGGGGGCGATCATGAGCTTGGCGTTGCGAGCCCCGCGGAATTCTGATCCGGTGGGATCCTTCATCGCCACCTGTGACAGCAGCCCGGCCAGAAGTGAGAGATGGATCTGGTCGGCCTCGGCTGCGGTGTGATTCACCTTCAGTCCGAGATCTCGAGCGACCCGCCGGAGCTGGCTCAGGACATCAGACCACTCACGCACGCGCATGTAGTGGAGGTATTCCGAGCGGCACATCTTGCGGAACTGGTTCGACGACCGTTCACGCCGTTCACGCGACAGGTGTTCCCACAGGTGCAGGTAGGCGATGAAGTCACCGGACGGGTCCTTGAACCGGTTGTGGAACTCGAGGGCCGCCTGTTGGTTCGGCCCTCTCGGGCGTTCGCGTGGGTCTTGGATCGACAGTGCCGCCGTGATGATCAGGACTTCTTGGAGGCACCCGTTGCGATCGGCCTCGAGGATCATCCGTGCAAGACGAGGATCGAGAGGAATCCGTGCCAGTTTTCGTCCGGTGGGCGTCAGCCACTTGCGGGTGCCTTCTTTGCCGGGGTGCACGGCGTCGAGTTCCTCGAGGAGCGCGACGCCATCTCGGATCGATCGACTGTCGGGCGGATCGACGAACGGAAATCCCTCGATGTCGCCGAGCCCGATCGACGCCATCTGCAAGATGACCGACGCCAAGCTGGTCCGCTGGATCTCGGGCTCGGTGAAGGCGTCACGAGCATCGAAGTTGTCCTCGGAGTACAGGCGAATGCAGATGCCGGGCCCGAGACGCCCGCATCGACCGGCCCGCTGGTTCGCCGACGCCTGCGACACCTCCTCGATGGGAAGCCGCTGCACCTTGGTGCGGCGGTTGAAACGCGAGATTCGGGCAAAACCCGAGTCGACCACATACCGAATGCCCGGAACCGTGAGCGAGGTCTCGGCCACGTTGGTGGCCAGCACGACCCTGCGACCCGAGTGCGATTGGAAGACCCGCTGCTGCTCCGCCGAGGACAGCCTGGCATAGAGCGGGATGACCTCGGTGTTGCGCAGCTCGGCATCAGACAGGGCTTCGGCCGCGTCCCGGATCTCACGCTCGCCCGAACAGAAGACGAGCACATCGCCGTCGCCTTCGCCCTGGAGTTCTCGTACGGCATCGACGATCGCCTGGGGTTGGTCGCGCACCTCGGCATCTTCGTAGCGGTGGAGGTCTGCCGGCTCGGCGCCCTCGCTCGGGTCGAGCGGGCGGTACCGCTGCTCGACCGGGTAGGTGCGACCGGAGACCTCGACGATCGGTGCGTCGTGGAAGTGCTGGCTGAAGCGCTCGGTGTCGATCGTGGCCGAGGTGATGATCACCTTGAGGTCGGGCCGCTTCGGCAGCAGCTCTCGGAGATAGCCGAGCAGGAAGTCGATGTTGAGGCTGCGTTCGTGGGCCTCGTCGATGATGATGGTGTCGTACTTGCCCAGTCGTCGGTCGCGCTGGATCTCGGCGAGCAGGATCCCGTCGGTCATCAGGCGAATCATCGTCTTCGGCCCGACCTGATCGTTGAACCGGACGGTGTAGCCGACCCGTTGCCCGACGGCCTCGTTCAGTTCGCTCGCCACCCGCTCGGCGATCGAACGGGCCGCAATTCGGCGGGGTTGGGTGTGGCCGATGAGTCCGTCGACTCCGCGGCCGAGTTCCAGACACAACTTGGGGATCTGCGTGCTCTTTCCCGAACCGGTCTCACCGGCGATGATCACCACCTGATGAGCGTCGATCACCTCGAGCAGCTCGTCGTGCCGCTGGGAGATCGGGAGATCGGGCGGGTAGGTGATGGCATCGAGTGTTGTCCGCTGGGCCGTCACCCCTTCAGCTTGCCAGTTCGATGGTCACTTTCGACCCGGATTCGGCGAACGGCGAGCGGGCCACCGGGGTACACGAACCGGCGAGTGTCAAAGGTCATACTGGGCAATCCCGGAACCGGGGAACTCTGGCACCCAGACTCGTGTCTACGTCGTGCTGCGCGTCTCGGGCCAACTTCGGCCCGCACGTGTCGGCCTACGACCCACTTCGACATCTCGGGAGAGCCCGCATGACTTCAACCGCAATCCGCAACCCATCGAGACGCCTTCGTTCCACCCGCCGATCCTTCTCGCTGATCGCACCCTGCATCGCCGCCGCGCTGGCCCTCGCAGCCTGTGGCTCGAGCGACACGGCCGGCTCCGACGGCAGCGCCGGAGCGACCGACACCGAGGCGGCCGAGAGCGGCGCCGAGATCACGGTCACCGGCCAATGGGCCCGCACGAGCCCCATGGCGACCGACACGGGCGTGGTGTACTTCACCATCAGCTCGTCGACGGGAGACACCCTGGTCGGCGCCTCGGTCGACGCGTCGGTCGCTGCCGAGGTGCAGGTGCACGAGACCGTGATGGTCGATCCATCCGAGTTGGAAGACGACGCCATGGAAGATGACGCCATGGAAGATGACGCCATGGACGACGACCCCTCCGACATGGGCGTCATGCAGATGCGTGAAGTCGGCACCATCGAACTTCCTGCCGGCGAAACCGTCACCCTCGCACCGGGGGGACTTCACATCATGTTGCTCGAGTTGGCGGCTCCGCTCGAGACCGATCAGACCTTCGATCTCACGCTCGACTTCGAAACCGCTGACGATCTCGTGGTTTCGGTCACCGTGAGTGAAGACGCGCCTTCATCGTGACCGGCTCCCGGAGTCGTCACTGGATGGTGGGGATCGCCGCCGCCGCGGCCATTCTCGGTTCGAGCTGTGGCGGCTCCGGGAACTCGGCCTCTGCCGAACTGGACTATCCGCTGTCGGCCGACGCCAAACTCGGTCGCGGCGTTGCCAAGGACGCCGGCTGCAACAGCTGCCATGGTGCCGATGGTGAGGGAGGTGTCGGCCCGGTCTGGACGGGTCTGGCCGGATCGGACGTCACGCTCGAGGACGGTTCGGTCGTCACTGCCGATCGCGACTATCTGATCCGAGCGATCACCGACCCTTCGGCCGAGAAGGTCCAGGGCTCTACCGTGGCCATGCCGCTCGCGAATCTCACCGACGACCAGGTTTCGTTGATCGTCACGTACATCGAGGAACTCTCATGACCGACATGATGGCCGTCGTCCAACGGAGGTCTCGACGGTCGACGACCGTCGCGATCCTGCTGTCGGCAGCGGCACTGCTCGCCGGTTGTGGCGGTTCGGCCGAGGCCGACTTCGCCGGCAGCCGGCGAGAACCTGCTCCGGCTGTCGACAGCGTGTCGCTGCCGGCTGTGTCACCCGATGGTGCAGCCACGCCGTTCGAATTCCGTGCCGACGACGGCAACGTGCTCCTCGTCTACTTCGGCTACACCAGTTGTCCCGACGTCTGTCCGACGACGATGTCGGACATCTCGGCGTCGCAGGCGCAGTTGGGCGACGACGGCGACCGAGTCCAGCTTGCGATGGCCACGATCGACCCCGAGCGAGACACTCCCGAGGTGTTGTCGGCCTACGTGAACGGTTTCGTCGACGGTGGTGTGGCCCTTCGCACCGAGGACGAGGTCCAGCTGCAAGAAGCCGCCGATCTCTTCGGCGTGTTCTACGAGGTGGGAACGAGCGATGAGGGTGTGGTCGAGGTCCTCCACACTGGCACACTGTTCGGTGTCGACGACTCCGGCACGTTGGTGGCCTCCTGGGCCTTCGGCACCCCGCAGTCCGACCTGCTGAACGACCTCGAGATCCTGTTGAAGGACGCCTGACCGTGATCAAGACCGCTCGACTCCTGTTCCTGTTCTTCGGCGTTGCCGTCGTCCTCCTCGCGGGCTGCGGATCGTCCACGTCAGACGCATCGTCGCCCGACGAGCCGGTCGAATACCGCTACATCATCCCCAATGGCACAGCCGATCGCATCGCCGCTGGTGACCCGGTCACGATCGTGCCCGCCCGGCTCGACCTCAACGTCGGCGATTCCGTCGAGATCGTCAACCAAGATGCATCGGGCCACACCGTGGGGCCGTTCTTCGTCGGCGAAGGTGAAACGGTCAGCCAGACGTTCAACACCGTCGCAGAGTACGTCGATGCCTGCACCGTCCATCCGTCGGGTGAGTTCCGAATCGTCGTGACATGACTCGACTGGTCTGGCGCCTGTTGGCCCTGACGATCGGGCTGATGTCGATCAGCGCGTCACCCGCCGGCGCCGACCCGGCCGGGCCGACCAACTACCTCTCGTCGATCGACTCCGTCAGTCCGGCATCTGACGCCTTCCAGGCGACCATCGTCGGGGGAGACAGCTTCCTCCTGCTCGAACAAGTCGAGCCCGTCCTGATCGAGGTCCCCGGCTACAACGGTGAGCCATACCTGCGCTATCTGCCCGATGGCACCGTCGAACAGAACCTTCGTTCACCGGCGACGTATCTCAACAGCGATCGATACGGGAATGCTGAGACATCGGATCTGCCCGCCGAAGCCTCGGCCGATGCCGTTCCCGAGTGGGAAGTCGTCGCCGACGACGGCGTCTATGCCTGGCACGACCATCGAGCGCACTGGATGCTCACGCTTCCTCCGCTCGGTCTCGGCCCGGGAGATCAGATTCTCGACGACATGATTCCCATCGTCGTCGACGGCAACCCGATCGATCTCGGTGTCGTGTCGTTCTGGCAAGCCGCACCATCCCCGCTCCCCACGATCGTCGGCGCATTGCTCGCGGCCGTCGTGGGCGTCATGGGGTGGAGCACTCGCCGCCGGCTTCCCCTGTTTCTCCTGATCGCGGCGATCCCGGCGCTCGTCGTCGGCGCCGCCGAGTTCGTGTCCCTGCCATCGGCCACCGAACCTTCGATGGTGTTGTGGGTGTTGCCGACGTTCGGTGTCGTCGCCTCGTTGGGGAGTTGGTTGTCACGCGGTCGTCCGGCCAACTCGATTCCGCTGATGATCGGCGGTGCCGCCGCCCTGATCGTCTTCGGCTGGACTCGCCTCGACGGCCTCACCAATGCCATCCTGCCGACCGACCTGCCCTTCTGGTTCGATCGGCTGGCAACCGCCCTGTCCTTCGGCGTCGGACTGGTCGTGGCCGTACTCGGCGCTCTGGAGTTCCGGGCGATCTCGATGCCCAGCTCGGTCAGGGAAGGGTCGACACGATGATCGGTGCCGATTCTGCGCCGACGGTTCCTCCGGCGAAGATCGCTCGCACCGTGTAGCGGTAGTCGGTGCCTGCGTCGACCGTTCGATCGGTGAACCAGGTCGAGGTCTGATCGGTGACGACGACTCCGTCACGCAGGACCTGGTAGGTCGTTACACCGTCCAGACGTTCCCAGTTGAGCACGATGCGTTCCCTGGTCTGCAGGGTCGAACGAAGACCCTCGGGGCTCGCACCAACCGGGTCGCCGGCCGTCCCCACGACGAGGGGTTCCGATGCCAGCGAGAAGGTTCCGTCGGCGAACTGGGCCCGAACGGTGTAGGTGTAGTCGGTTCCTGCTGCGACACCGAGATCGGTGAGCCAGCGAGAGCTCCGATTCGAGATGGCGACGCCGTCTCGTGACACTTCGTACGTCGAGGCCTCGGCCACCGCTTGCCAGTTCAAGACGATGCGGTCACGAGTCTGGAGCGTCGAGCGCAGTCCCTGCGGGCCGATCGGTTCGGCACTGATGGGGGAGAAGCGGACGATGCCCTGGACCACACGATCGTTGACCGTGTCACGGGTGTACTGTCCGCCGAACCAGACCCGTCCGTTGGTGTCTTCGGAGATGGCGTAGGCACCGGCCTGGCCGACGACACCGAAGGTCAGCGGGACGAGCGTCTCGGACTCGATGTCGATGCCGAAGCCGCCACGTGCCTTCTGCTGACCGAACGGATCGACGAACTGGAAGTCCGAGACCCACTGGGAGTACTCGGCGAAGGTCTGTACGCCATCGGGGGCGGCGTTGTAGCTGCCGAGCACGTACTCGCCGACCGACCCCCAGCAATGGCAACCAGACCAGATGGTCTCGGTTCCGAGGAAGATCACCTGCGTGTCGCCGCCGGCATAGTCGTCGCCGACCCCACGATTGCTGAAGAAGGTGTGCGATGGAAGCAGGGTGTTCACGTCGAGAATCATCGTCTGATGGCCCTGGCCACCGACGTAGACCTCGTCGTCGCGGAACTGCACGTCCATCATCCACATCGAGAAGCTCTGACGATGGTTGGTGATGCCTGCGGGGAGTCCTTGAGGCACGTCGGTGCGCAGCGATCCGTCGGCGGTGTCGAGCGTTGCGAAGTATGAGGCCGTGTCGTCGCCGTTGATGCCGCCGAACTTGCCGGCGAGATAGACCCGGCCTCGTGCGGCGTCGACCGCGAGGCCGAAGACGTTGTGACCGGCCAATCTCGGCGTGCCGGTGTCGAAGTCGGTCACGGGGAGCCACGTGGTGTCGAGCACGCCGGTCGTGGCATCGACTCGTGCGAGGTCGACGAGTGCGGTCCCCTGAGCCGAACTGAAGGTTCCTCCGGCATAGATCTGGTTGCCGACGACCTCGATGTCGAAGACCGCAGGCGGGCCCCAAGAGTTCTCGATGCCCGGAGCAAAGGTCACGTCTCTCACTCCGGTCGTTGCGTCGTACAGGGCGATGCCGCCGGTCATCTCGCCCGAGGCGAAGAGGCGTCCGTCAGGGGTGATCTCGAGGGCATAGATCATGCCATCGACCTGGGGTCGGAAGCTGTCGATCCATACCCCGGTCTCGAGGTCGAAGGCGGCGAGATAGGGCTGGTCGTAGGTGGTCCCGTCGGGTGCGACGACCTCCAGGAATTTGCCGGCGGCATACATCTTGCCGTCGTGTTCCACGAGGTCTCGGACCAGCGCCCGAATCTGACCGGTGTGACGGACCCCCGGATCAGGTGTCGCCACGTCCCAGATGATGTCGGGCGTCGAAGAGATCTCGCTTCCCGCGATCGCCCCCGCCGGGGTGGTCGTCGCGACGGCGGCGACGCCGAGGATCAACATGAGTGAAAGCAGTGCAGCAAGCGGTTTCCTGACCATGACGTCAAGGCTCACACGCTCATCGCCTCGTGGTCACGAGCTGAATTGCTTCACCGCTGAGCGGATGTTCCCGACACACGCGAAACTGCCCGACGCAGCACCCGGAACGGGCGCCACATCGGGCAGTTTCATGACTCCGAAGAGTCGGTAGATCGACGAACCGGTGATCGAAGCCGATCAGATCGACTCGATCGAGATCCGATCAGATCAGATCAAGCCCTGCTCGGTGAGGAAGTTCTCGGCCACGTCGGCCGGGGACTCTCCATCGATGTCGACCTGGCGGTTGAGCTCGGTCATGGTGGCGGCGTCGAGCGGAGCGAAGAGCTGCTCGGCGATGGCGTCGAACGCCTCGGGGTTCTGCTGGTAGACGTCGTCGGGCATGGTGATCGACACGTTGTAGACGATCATCATTCCGGGGTCTTCGACCAGGTTGAGGCCAAGACCACCGATGCGACCGTCGGTCGTGAAGACTTCGCCGAAGTCACAGTTGCCGTCACGAGTCTCGGTGTAGATGATGCCCGTGTCGAGAATCTCGATCTGGTCCTGGGGCACGGTGAAGCCGGTGCCTTCTTCGAAGAGCACGAGGCCGTCGGGGCGAACCGGGAACTCGGACTCGAGGCACAGGGTGGCGTCGGTGTTGGCTTCGAGGTACGCAGCCATGGAGTCCATGGTGAACGGCGCGCCGTCATCGAGGAGCTCGGGTGAAGAAGCGAAACCGTAGGTGTCGTTGAACGGCGACTGGCCGAGCCAGACGATGCCGTTCTCGGCGAGGTCGGCTTCGGCGACGGCAGCGGTCAGCTTGGCCGGGTCGACGGTTCCGTCTTCCTCGGTGACTTCGGCGTAATCCTTCTCGAGGTGGACGGTCCAACCGGTGCCGTTGTACTCGGCGTAGGTGCTGATCTCGCCAGAGAGCAGCGCCTCACGGTTGACCACGGTGCCACCGAGGTCGACCTTGTTGTCGACCGAGGCGCCGGCGGCCTCGAACGACTGGACGAGCATCTCGCCGAGCACGAGCTGCTCGGTGAAGTCCTTCGAGCCGACGGTCAGCTCGACGCCTGAGAGGTCGATGTCGGCGAATGCTGCGCCGCCTTCGGTGCTTTCGCCGTCGGAACCGGCATCGGTGCCGCCATCGGAGGCAGCGCCGTCGGAACCGCTTGAGTCTGAACCACACGCTGCGGCCACGAGGCCGAATGCGAACAACAGAGCAAAGCCCTGCTTGAGCGTGGATGATCGTTTGGTCATCTGTGAGTTTCTCCTGAAATTTGGGGGGTTGTTCATACGAGAGGCCCAACGCATGGCGAACGGCCTCGAGGCTCGAGACGGCGACGCTGATCCTTCGGTGGGCACTCGATCAGAGCGCCTCAGCCCGGGACCTGCATCACGACGATGTCAAGCTGAACTCGTTGAAGGGTAGGACGACATCGTCTCGATACCGAGCGCCTCGGTGTGACATTCAGCCACGAGGGCGCTGGGCTACGGCCGCGCGGCCGCTGAACGAGCGGATCTGGTGGAAGGTGACGAACTCGTGACGTTCGAGGCGGATTCGCCTCGCCTTCGGGTTCAGAGACCCTTCGGGCGAAGGGTCTTCTCGATCACCGAGGCGATCCAATCGATGGTCAGTGCCAACAGAGCGACCATGCTTGCTCCGGTGAAGGTGACCAGATCTCGGCCGAGCTTCAGTCCGGCGTTGATGGTCTCTCCCAAGCCGCCGCCACCGATCAGGAAGGCAAGGGTGGCCATGCCGACGTTGATGATCAGCGCGGTACGCACGCCGGCCAGGATGACGGGGACTGCGAGCGGCAATTCGATCTTGCGAAGGGCCGCCATCTTCGACATACCCATGCCTCGACCTGCTTCGATCGTCGCCTTGTCGACCTGATCCAGTCCGACCATCGTGTTACGCAAGACCGGCAACACGGCGAAGACCGCCAGGGCGAAGATGACTGTCGTCGTGTCGGTGCCGAGCCAGGCGGCGAAGATCACCAGGAGGCCGTAGGCGGGAATGGCCTGGCCACTGTTGGCAATGGTGAGGATCGGGCCCGCCAGGAACCGCAGCGCCGGACGGGTGAGAATGACCCCGAGCGGGATGGCGATGGCCAGCACGAGCAGGGTGGACCAGAACGTCAGGTTGATGTGCGCTCGGAACTGTGGCCAGAGTTGTGTGTCCCAGATCAACGACTCGGTCTCGATCGAGTCCTTCTCGGCCCCTGACACGTACAACGCCAACAGGGCGGCAAGCGCCATGATGATGATCGGCATCGCGATGAGTCCGAGGTTGGAGCGAATCGCCCCGGGTCCCGACAGATCGTCGACCGGTTCGGCCTTTGCGTCGGCCAAGAGTTCGGCTTCGCTGGCTGCATCGACCATGGTCACGCTGACACTTCCTTCGCCGCGAGGTCGTCGTAGTGCTTCTTCGCCGACTGTCGCATGCGGCTGATCACACCGTTGAGGGTCTCGATCTCGACCACCCCGACCAACTGGTCGGTCTTGGAATCGACGACGCAACACGCACCGGCCGACGACACCAGCATCTGCTCGAGGGTGTCGTGCAGTGTGGCGTTCTGTTCGACCTTGGCGACGACCCGAGGTCCGGCGTCGCCGATGGCGACATTGGCGTTCGCCAGCACGTGCTCGTCGGCCCAACGCAGTGGGCGACCCTGGTCGTCGAGCACGAGGATCCACCGCTGGTGGGTGTCTTCGAGGATTCGCCGAGCGTCGGCATGGCTCGTGTTGGTGGTGATCGTCGGATAGCCGGTGAGATCGAGGTCGGCGACTCGTTCGAAGTTGAGACCCTTCAGCGTCGAGCCGGAACCGATGAAGTCGTTGACGAAATCGTCGACCGGGTAGGCAAGAATGCGCTCCGGCGTGTCGAGCTGCTTGATGACCGAGCGCTCACCGAGGATGGCGATTCGATCGCCCATCTTGATGGCTTCGTCGATGTCGTGGGTCACGAACACGATGGTCTTCTGCAGTTCGGCCTGCAGTCGGAGGAACTCGTTCTGCAGCCGATCACGAGTGATGGGATCGATCGCGCCGAACGGCTCGTCCATGAGCATCACTGCAGGATCGGCGCCGAGCGCACGGGCGACACCAGCGCGCTGGGCTTGGCCACCCGAGAGTTCCTTGGGGTAGCGGTTGCGGTAGATGTTCGGTGGGAGGCCGACGACGTCGAGGAGCTCGTCGATGCGCTTGTTGATCTTGTTCTTTTCCCAACCGAGCATCTTCGGCACGGTGGCCACGTTCTCGCCGATGGTCATGTGAGGGAACAGACCGATCTGCTGGATCACGTAGCCGATGGAGCGGCGAAGCTCGTCGGGGTTCACGTCGGTGACGTCTTCGCCATCGAAGATGATGCGACCGGACGTGGGCTCGATCATCCGGTTGATCAACCGAAGCGTGGTCGACTTGCCGCAACCGGACGGTCCGACGAGGACGAGGACCTCGCCCTTGGGGATGTCCATGGTGAGCTTGTCGACGGCGGGGATGTCGGAGCCGGGATAGAGCTTGGAAACGCCGTCGAGCTTGATCATCGTGGGCGGCACAGGATCCGTTGTGTTGGTCATCGGAGACCTTTCGAGGTGGTGAGGCGCTGGATCAGCGAGAAGGTGAAGTCGATGAGGAGGGCGAGCACGATCGTGAAGATCACGCCGGTCCACACCTCTTCGAGCGAGTTGGCGAGTCCGAGGCGACGGAGTCCGTTCTTGATGAACTCGCCGAGTCCGCCGTACCCCACGAGGGTGGCGATGGCGGCGATGCCTGTGGTCAACAGGGCCGACACTCGAATGCCCGTCATGATGACCGGCCACGCCAGGGGGAGTTGCACGTCGAACAAACGCTGCCGGGCATTGAGCCCCATGCCTCGGGCCGATTCGATCACGGCGGGATCGACTTCGTCGAGCCCCGTGACCGTGTTGCGGACGATCGGAAGGATCGCGTACATCAGCAGAGCGATGAACGACGGCCAGAAGCCGAGTCCGACGATGGGGATGAAGATCGTGAACAGTGCAAGTGACGGAATCGTCAGAAAGATGCCCGCTGTCCCGATGGTGATCGACTTGGCCGTCGGATGATTCCTGACGGCGATGCCCAGCGACACGGACAGCAGTGTTGCCACGACGATGACCGAAGCCACCAGATAGAAATGCTCGAGGGTGAGCGAGATGATTTCATCCCAGTTCTTCCCCACGAACTCGAACCAGCTCGAGATGCCGTCCATCAGTTCGACCCGCCTTGCGCCGGGTTGCCCCGAGGGGCGCTCACTGCTTGCGTAGACAGGTTGAGATGCTGCACGGCTCCTTTCACGCTCAGGGTCATTCCCCGATGCCGGGCCCGCCATACAGGGCAAGCCGTCCCATCGACCCTAGGGCGGGCTCTCGCGCTTTGCCCGCATCTCCGGCAAAACCCCAGGTCAGGAAGGTGCTCTCCGGGGATTTCTCGATTGATCCCCGAGTCCACTTCAGATTTTGGTGTGGGTCGGCCGATAGGTCTTCATGGCCGTTCTCTCGTTCAACGATGCCGCGCATCTTCTTCGTCGTTCGGGGTTCGCCGCCCGCTACGACGACATCCGTGCCCTCGAGGGTCTGACCCGCGAAGCTGCGGCCGATCGGGTGCTCGACGTGTCCGCCGCACCGTCGCCGACCGCCGGGTTGCCCAACCTCGACAAGAGCCGCGATTCCTGGCCGAAGTACTCCGAGATGGTGTGGTTCTGGGCTGATCGCGGCGCCACGTCGCTGACGCCGATCGTCGAGAAGATGACCCTTTTCTGGCATGGCCTGTTGCCGACGTCGTTGAACAAGGTGTTCCACCACCAACAGCTGATGGACCAGAACACGCTGTATCGGACCAAGGGGCTGGGGCCGATCATCGATCTGTACCAGGACATGGCGATCCAGCCCGCCATGCTGCGCTACCTCGACAACGTCGACAACGTCGCCGCTGCCCCGAACGAGAACTTCGCCCGAGAGCTGATGGAACTCTTCCTCCTCGGGGTCGGGCACTACACCGAGGCAGACGTCCGAGCATCGTCGTTGGCCTGGACCGGGTACGGCCTCGACTCGACCGACGAGAGGTTCGCCTTCGACGCTTCGAAGCACCACTCGCAACCCGCCACGTTCATGGGCGTGACCAAAGTCTGGAGCGGGCCACAGATCATCGATCACCTGATCAACGGGGCGAAGCAGACCCAGGTCTCGAGGTACCTCGCCGAGCGGATGTGGTCGTTCTTCGCCTACCCGCGCCCGTCGTCGGCGATCGTCGACGACATCGCGTACGCCATGCGAAGCAGCGGCATGCGGACCGACGCCACGCTCCGAGCCATCTTCACCCATCCCGACTTCTACGGAGCCGCTGCCAAACAGGGACTCGTTCGCTCACCGTTCGAGTTCGTCGTCGCGATGATGGCACACACCAACACGCCGGCGAGCGTGGCTCATCCCGAGTGGTACGGCTTCGACATGGGCCAGGCGGTCTTCGAGCCACCCAACGTGTCGGGATGGCGCCCGAACCAGTACTGGATCTCCAGCGCGGCGGCCTGGTCCAAGCACAAGTTCGCCAACCACGTGCGCTGGTCGCTCGAAAAGACGGAGCTCTTCAAGGAGCTGTCGGGCCTCCCGGCTGCCACCTGTGCCGAACAGACG
>RCMY010002695.1_pt1 | contig 15997 bp, 8 predicted proteins | sample 2041341 | NCBI WGS metagenome assembly RCMY01 (sample SAMN09708234, study PRJNA481090) | Marine sediment metagenome, whole genome shotgun sequencing project. | reverse complement strand
GAACGGAAGAAAGGGTACGGAACTTGATAGGCTTGGCTTTGAATTCGGAATTGCTCATGGGGGCATTCGTGGCGCACAGCGTGGCACGCGTGTGCCCGTACTTCCCGCACCAGTCCCCTTTTGTAGTCCAGTCCTCCCCCCGGAACACAATATTCTTCCCCGCATGCGCATCGGACCCCAGCCTTTCCAACCTTCTGAGCACCACAGAAGGCTCCTCCATCTGCGCCGGACGAGGGAACGGGACTTCATTGTCCATCTGTTCCCTGTCCAGTTTATAAGCCAGAGTCCCCTTTTTCAGACGAACAAAGCCCCGTCCGTATGTCGCCGCCCAAACACTCCCGTCCTGAAGCGCCAGCAAGGAAGGAACATCCACGTTTTCCAGCCCCTTCCTTATTCTCTGATTCACCGTCATTTTTTCAGCATCCAGAACATCCACTCCCTGCATCCGGTAGCCGATGAAAATTTCCTTTCCCTGCTGGATAATGGAAGAAATAAAATCTTCAGACAACATTCTGGAATTCGACTCCCCCGGCACCGCAGTCTTCCGTGCGGCAGAACCATACAGATGGTTGTTTTTCTGGGCATAATCACGCCCTCTCATATAACGCCAAGAACTAATGCCGTTACTGTACGCCAAGCCTGAGCAGGTACCTACCAACACCTGGCCCTTATCCGTACAAGTCAAAACATTGCAGATATTGGAAGGCAAACCATCACCATACGGCTGGTACGGCTGACGGGCGAATTGCCTGTTATCCCAGTACCAGGGAGCCTGAACATTTTTCCACTGCATATACTTTGACTGGCGCGAAGAGCAGGATACCCCGCCGCAAGCATAGGCCAGCCACAAATTCCCCCTGGTATCAAAACCTGCGGAAGCCGCCTGGTCTTCCACCAGGCCGGTGGACCTGTCCAGCGTCTTCCATGAATCGCCTGCAGGATCGTAAATGGATACGCCTCCGGATGTGGCGACGGCCACCTCCCCGGAAACGGGAGAAATGGCCAAAGCATAAACATGCTCTCCATTCAGGGCATTGCTGCGGTCATACATCTTCCATTCCCTTCCGTTAAAAACGGCTACGCCGCTGTCATCCGTGCCCGCCCAGATGCGCCCCTGCCTGTCCTCCGCGATACAGGTGAAATTCTTTCCTTTGGGGAAACCGGAATAATAATCCATATTAAGCCACGATTTTTCATATGTCCGGTCCCCAATCTGAAGGCGGTAAATGCTTTCTTTTTCTCCTACGGCCCAAATGGAGCCGTCGCCAGCTACCAGCGTGCCGCGAATAAAACGGACCGGACATTCCGGAAGTTGCTCCGGTATCTGGACGGTTACGACCTTTCCTGCCGCCCACGCCCCCAACAAAAGGAAAATCAACACAAATGTCCCTACGAAGTGTTTGAATTTAATCAACATAACCAACTATCTCCTGATTATTGCAGGATAATATTATCGGTTTTTATCATTGTCAACGCCATTTTCAATTTATTGTCAAGTTTATCCAAACAAAATACGGCATAATTCGTTTAGAATTATGCACATAAACAATTTAATATATGTTAGTTATATTAAAAACATCAATTCCAAGAAAATCCTCACTAATACTTTTTTATGCTTGGATGGGAAAATACAGGGAACAGGCCTGATAGCAACGTCCGGCATTCCGTTTTTTCAACATGTTTTCCCCGGTTATTCTCTGATTCAAATTTCAAACCTACCATGCGTTTCCCCATATAAAGTTATATTTACCGGCCTTTTTTGAGGCAGGAGAATAAACACAGCTCAAGATCCGAAGGAGAAGCCATCTACTCTTCCGAAGCGGCAATAGGAGGCAATATGGACGTTCCCGGAGGAGGGCTTCCCGATGATGGCCAAAGAAAAAGAAAGTGTTGTCCTCACCAACACGAACAATTCTTCCGGACCTGATTCCAGCAACCAGTTCCGGCATAGTCACGCAGCACCCTTCCGACCATGAATGAGGTATTGCTTCATAAAGCGGGACTGACGGTCAACTGTATATTAAAGCCACCAAAGGAAAGGAGGGAGGAACCAGTCCGACAGGCGGAAAAGAAGAAAGCGAAGACAAAAAAGATGGAATAAAGCCCCCGGTTTTCTCCCTAGATGGCCTATCCGGGCGATTATAATAGCGGTCTGCAGGTTTCTGTTGAGCCCCAAGCCGGGGGTATGAAACACCGCCTCCCTAAAAGATACGGCCAAATTCACGACAGATAGAATTATGCCGTCCCGTACGTTCTTTCCTCATACCCAGGTGCCAATTATTACTTCTAGATAAACGGAAAAAACGAACCTCCCTGACCTATCCAACCCCTCCGGATTATTTCTGGAGAGGAAGGTGTTCCGTTCCACAACAAAGAAAAGGAACATATCATTCTGCATCCGGCCCATAGCAGAACAGCCTTTCCGCCCCGGATTACCTCCCTGGGGCTGTTGAATACCCTGCTGAAATATCGAAACGTATCAAATAAACACTTATTAAAGCTCCGCAGCCGTCAGGTCCACGCACAAACCTTGACAACTGCGGAGCTGCGCTTACACACACTTATTCATCCAACAAAAATCGCTCAGCAGAGCTTCTTCCATCAGGAATGGTGGAAAGCCGTTCCTTCTTCCGCCGTCATCGGAGAAGAGACCGGGTGTTTCTCGAAGAAAGAGAGCATGCGCTTGTAGTCTTCCAGGAACAGGTCTGCCAAATCTTTGGAGAAGCCCTGGCGAACCATGACGCGCATCACCACCGTATCCTGACAGTTGGCAGGGAGCGTGAAGGCGGGCACCTGCCAACCGCGGGTTCTCAGCTTGTCCGAAAGGTCAAAGAGCGTGTAGTTCGCACGGGCTCCATCCTTGATGAAGAAGCAGACGGCGGGAATACCTTTTTCCGGATCGCCCGTACAAATGAATTCGTACGGTCCCAGTTTGGAAAGCTCATCTGAAATGTACTTCGCTACCTCGTAGGCCTGCGTATGGATGTTCGTATAGCCTTCCTTGCCCAGTCGGATGAAATCATAATACTGGCAGATAATCTGTCCGGCCGGTCGTGAGAAGTTAATGGCAAAATTGGGAATTTCCCCGCCAAGATAGTTGACATTGAAGATCAACCCTTCAGGCAGTTCGGAAATATCTCTCCAAACGACCCAGCCCACTCCGAGCGGAGCCAATCCGTATTTATGGCCGGAAGCACTGATGGACTTGACGCGGGGAATGCGGAAGTCAAAGACAAGATCCGGGGCGCAGAACGGAGCAAGGAAACCGCCGCTGGCTCCATCTACATGGATGTCAACGCTGATGCCGGTCTTGTTTTCATAATCATCCAGGGCCTTGGCAATCTCCGCCGGCAATTCATAAGCACCCGTATAGGTCACTCCGAACGTGGGAACCACAACGATGGTGTTCTCATCAATCTGTTCCAGCATCCGGTCAACATCCATCTTCCATTTTCCGGGCGCCATCGGGATTTCACGCATTTCAATATCCCAATAGCGGCAGAACTTGTGCCAGCAGATTTGGACAGGGCCGCATACCAGGTTGGGCTTGTCAATGGGTTTGCCGGCGGCTTTCCGGCGGGCTCTCCAGCGCCACAGGGCGGCCATGCCTCCAAGCATGCATGCTTCACTGGAACCGATAGTGGAACAACCAATAGGCTTTTCATTCTGGCTGGCATTCCAAAGATTGGCAATAATGGCAGCGCAACGCATCTCAATAGCGGCTGTCTGGGGATATTCATCCTTGTCAATCATGTTCTTGTTAATGCTGAGATTCATCAGCATCCTGACCTGCTTTTCATCCCAGGTCTGGCAGAAGGTTGCAAGATTCTGGCGGGCATTGCCGTCCAGCATCAATTCATCGGACACCAATTGGAAAGCGTCCTCCGCGCGCATCGCATAATCCGGGAACTCATCCTTGGGGAGAAGGTTATCTGCCTCCGGAGAACCGAAAATGGAATTTTCCGCCCGGGCTGTATCGGGTTTTTGATTTGGATCAAACATGACGGTATCTATTGTTTCATCGTTTCCGGGCCAACCGTGAAAGGCAACCCGCATGAAGGATAGAAGCACCCGAGAATAAAAGCGTTCATATTTCCATTGTCATTATCCTAGGTATAATTTTCCCGGAAAAACACAGAGTCGAGATTTATTTCATCATTCATTGATGACTAAAAATTATTTAATTGCAAATATCTTTATAAAAACTCGCCAATATCTCCAGATAACTTTATGTATGACATCTCCATATTATGACAGTTAAGAGAAACGGACGTTTTCGGATGCAATTCCCAGACGGGATAATGTGTTACCCCCTATCTTAACAATACAACATCCATTGGAAAAAACTGTGTCACGGACTTTTACGGTTCCTGATGCTGAGGCGTGCATGCGCACTTTCAGAAAGGGAAAAATACGGATTAACCCGAATTTCCATCAAAAAAACTGCTGCACAATAATAAAACCAACATCGTGGAATCTTCCCCGCTTTTCCTGATGAGCAACTTCTGGTGCAGACAGGGGGAAGAAATACCCAACCTATACCGGGTTAATGCCGTGGCAAGTTACACCCTTTTAAGCCACGGCTGGCAGCAGAGGTACCTTCTCCCCCTCCCTGCACTTTTTACCCGGTCAACAGGTGGCATTCCTTCAAGATTACTCCCGTTCAATTTTCCGGAAGGTATCCTTCACATAAAGTACATGCGGATAAAGAATGGAATCCGGAGCTACTTTGGGATGATTGAATTCCGCTATTTTTCGCATTCCAACACGTTGCATCACAGCTTGTGAAGGGAAATTCACGCAAGCAGTAAAAGAATATACCCTGTCAAAGCCGAATCGTGCAAAACCATGTTTCAGGCATGCACGGGCGCCTTCCGTAGCGTATCCGTACCCCCAGGCTTCCGGCACAAGCCTCCAGCCTATTTCCACACACGGTGTAAAGTCCGCTTCAAAATCAGCCCAATGAAAGCCGAGAAGTCCGATCAAGGAACCGGAATGTTTCAATTCCACTGCGTACAATCCATACCCTCTTTCATCCAGTTCTTTCCGTATACGGTTCCACATGGAAAGAGAATCCTTTTCCGTCATGACACCGGGAAAAAAACGCATCACCTGGGGATTGGCGTTCATAGCCGCAAAAAAAGGCCAGTCTTTTTCCCGCCACTCCCGTAACACCAGGCGTTCAGATTCCGGCAATGACAGTTTTCCTCCCGGCATGGCCTTAGTTGTACATGGAAAGCTCTGTTTCCAGCTCCGGGCAGCGATTCACGCGAAACCGTTCATCCAGTTCCAGAATTTGGCTATGGCCCAGGCTGTCCTTGATGGTGAGATTGACTTTGGAACGACCGGGATACCTTTTTAGAATATCCCGTATCTGTTCCAGATTTTTTCTCGTGTGGCGGAGGGGACTGACAATGATATTCAGAGGCCCCTGATCCCCGGATTTGGATTTGCGCTTTTTGCCTCCAAGTGGGTCAATGCTCTGGGCAGCCACGCTTTTGGAGGATGTACGGTCATCCTCCCGGATGTTGGCTCGCACGGAGACGAAAACGCCCGGCTCCAAGCCTCCCTCCATTTCCTGAGCCTTTTCATAAACATCCGACCACAACAACACTTCTATGCTGCCGGTAAAATCTTCCAACGTCAGAATGGCGAATTTTCTACCGGCCTTGCTGATTTTGGGGGTGACGGAACGAACCATGCCGGCAATCTGGTGCTTCTGCTTGAGTTCGTGTGGTTCCAGCGTGTCAATGAGTCCTATGCGGGTATATTTTTCCGCATCAATGACACCGCGCATGGAGTCCAGGGGATGGCCGCAAAAATAAGCGCCCAACAGATCCTTTTCATCTCCCATACGCTGCTCCTTGGACCACTCTGGAACGGCAGGTTCATCCTTCACCCTGGGCGCTTCAAAGGTCATGTCAAACAGAGACCCCTGCCCCAGAGCCTTATCCTTATGTACCTGGGAAGCTCCGCTGAGGGCCAGGTCCACACGTTCGAACAGAACACAACGCGGCTCCAGCGTCCAGTCCAGCGCTCCCGCACGAATCAGGGATTCCAGAATCTTTTTGTTGACAGATTTGGAATCCAGCCTGTTACAAATGTCCTCCATACTGGAAAATTCCCCATTCTTCTCTCTTTCTTCCAGAAGAATCTGCATAGCCCCCTCTCCCACGTTCTTAATGGCCGCCAGCCCATAACGCACGGCCAGCTTGCCGGAGGGCATTTTCTCAGGAGTGAACTTGAGCATGGATTTATTCACATCGGGAGGCAGGATCTCAATACCCATGCGGTTGGCTTCCTGAATGAACACTCCGATTTTGTCATTGTTCGCCTCATTAGACATCAGCCCGCAGAGGAATTCCACAGGGAAGTGGGCCTTGAGATAGGCCGTCCAGTAGGAAATATGCCCGTAGCAGGCGGAGTGGGATTTATTAAAACCATACCCGGCGAATTTTTCAATCTTGTCAAAGATAGCTGTAGCCGTTTTTTCATCAATCTGGTTTGTTTTCCAGCATCCTTCCACAAAGTGGGCCTTTTCCTTGGCCATCTTCGCCGGGTCTTTCTTGCCCATGGCGCGCCGCAGAAGGTCGGCCCCGCCAAGCGTATAGCCGGCCAGCAGCTTGGCCGCCGCCTGCACCTGTTCCTGGTAGATCATCACGCCGTAGGTTTCCCCACTGACCTGTTCCAGCAAAGGATGCTCATACTCCACCTGGCGCAGTCCCTTCTTCACTTCAATCATTTCATCCATAAACTGCATGGCTCCCGGTCGGTAAAGAGCCAGCAAGTCAATGATGTCTTCAATTTTCTGAATCCCGTAACGACGGCAAGTGTCCACCATACCGCCGGATTCCAATTGGAAAACCCCCATCGTATCCCCCCTGTTCAGCAAGTCCAGGGTTTCCCGGTCATCCAGAGGGACGGAATCCAGTTTGAACTCCGGCACGCGCCAGCGGGCGTATTGCTCCGCATCATGCATGACGGTCAGGGTTTTCAAACCCAGGAAGTCCATCTTCAAAAGCCCCACTTCATAAATCGCGCTCATGTCGCACTGGGCGACGACAGCGGCATGAGGATCGGACAGATCGTCACGGGTAAGGGCCACATGCTCGTCCAGGGGACGGTCACCGATCACAACACCTGCCGCATGTACCCCCACGTTGCGGATCAAGCCTTCCAGGCGGGTCGCGTACCCCCACAATTCCGCATACCCCTCATCAGAGGCAATCAACTCCCTCAGCTCCTCGTTACTCTTGTAGCTGGACTGAAGAGTCACCTTGGGGCCGGTTTCGATAAGTTTGGAAATACGGTCCCCGTCCGCATAGGACATATCCATCACACGGGCTACGTCCCTGAGTACGGACTTGGCCCCCATGGTGCCGTACGTAATAATGTGGGAAACAGCGCGCTCTCCGTATTTCTGCCGAACATAATCAATTACTTCCGGCCGGCGTGTCTGGCAAAAGTCAATATCAATATCCGGAGGGCTGACGCGTTCCGGATTTAGGAAACGTTCAAAGATTAATCCGAATCTCAGAGGATCTATGTTCGTGATTTTCATGGCATAAGCCACCAAGGAACCGGCTGCGGAACCGCGACCGGGACCTACGGGAATGTCATGATCCTTGGCCCAGTTGATGAAATCCGCCGTAATCAGGAAATAGGAGGGAAATTTCAACTGGTTGATAATTCCAAGTTCATAATCCAGACGATCGCGCAATTCCTTATCTGCAGCTACACGTTCCTTTCCGTACCGTTCTTCCAGCCCCTTATAGCATACTTTACGCAGGTATTCTTCGCGCGACGACCCGTCCGGCGTGCCGAATTCGGGGTATTTCTCCGTACTGGTGGAATCCAGCTTGATGGTAACATTGCACCGTTCCGCAATTTTCAACGTATTTTCCACGGCCTCCGGATAATCCTTGAACACCTCCCGCATTTCCTCTGGAGATTTCAAATACACTTCCGTGGAATAGCGCATGCGTTTTGGGGAAGCCAGTTTTTCGTTGGTTCCGATGCAAATCAGAACATCGTGCATGTCGTGATCTTCCTTCCTGAGGAAGTGCACGTCATTGGTGGCAACAATGGGGGTATTGGTCTTGCGGGCGATACGCACCAGCTCCGGCAGGCATTTTTTCTGTTCCTCCATGCCATGGTCCTGAAGCTCTACAAAAATATTGTCGTCCCCAAAAATATCCTTTAGCGCCAGAAGGGCTTCCTCTGCTTTTTCAGGCTGGTCATTGAGCAGCCACTCATTAAGCGGTCCGGCAATGCATGCTGTACAACAGATGAGGCCCTCATGAAATTCCCTCAGGGTTTCCATATCCACGCGGGGTTTATAATAAAAGCCTTCCAAGTGGGAACGGGACACCAGTTTAACCAGATTCTGCCACCCGGTTTCATTTTCCGCCAGCAAAAGGAGATGTGTGTATTTGCGGCGGCCGGGAAGCTGTTTTTTCACGCTGATGGGCGTCGGGGAAAGGTAAACCTCGCAACCAAAGATAGGCTTTACCTCCTGCTTCTGCGGTCCTTCCGGATGCTCCTTGTTCCAGGCGGCCACGGATTTATTGAGGCTGTTTGTCTCCATGACCAGTTCAATGGCTCCGAACAAATTGCCGTGATCCGTAACAGCAACGGCGGGCATCCCCATGCGGGAACACTCAGCAATGAGGTCCTTGATATGGACTGCGCCGTCCAGCAACGAATATTCCGTGTGATTGTGAAGGTGTACGAAGGAACCGGGCATGGATGGATCCTGTAAGCGGTTAATAAAGGAAATCAGCGGTGAACAGGGCATTCGGCCTTCATGGCTTCCACGCATTCCCGGATAAGGTCCGGGCCGCGATAAACGAAGCCGGTATAAAGCTGCACCAGGCTGGCTCCAGCCTTGATTTTGGCGACGGCATCCGCCCCGTTCATAATGCCTCCAACGCCAATGATCGGAATACGTCCTTTCAATTCGGAAGCAAAAGCTCCAATAACTTCCGTGGACCGTTCCGTCAGAGGAGCGCCGGACAGGCCGCCTGCTTCTTCATGCCGAGGATTGGCCTCTACCCCGACGCGGGAAAGAGTCGTATTCGTAGCAATAAGACCATCCAGTCCCTCATCCAGAAAAACGCGGCTGAGCTCCGCAATATGCTCATCTGTCACATCAGGAGCCACTTTCATAAAAATGGGCACATGGCGACCCGTTTCCGCAGCCAGGTTGGATTGCTCCGATTTCAGGGAAGCCAGCAGACGGGCAGCGGGTTCCGCCGCCTGAAGGTCGCGCAGGCCTGGCGTATTGGGAGAAGAGAAATTAATGGCTATATAATCCGCCACAGGCCAGGCCGCACGCAGACAAGTAAGGTAATCCTGGGCGGCATCCTCATTGGGAGTTATTTTATTTTTCCCAATATTGACACCCAGAACACCGTGAAAACGAGTGGCGGAACGAATGTTTTCCACTCCGGCGGCAATACCTTCATTGTTAAATCCCATCCGGTTGATAATAGCTTTCTGGGGAATCAGCCGGAACAGGCGGGGCTTTTCATTGCCCGGTTGCGGCCGGGGCGTCAGCGTACCCACTTCCACAAAACCGAATCCGGCCTGGCCAAAAGCGCTTACCGTATCCGCTTCCTTGTCCATTCCGGCGGCAAGTCCCACCCGGTTGGGGAATTTCATCCCCAGGATTTCCACAGGATCAGAAGGAACTTCCCCCATTACTAGAGGCAGTACACGCATTTTTTCTGCCAGGCGCAACCCCCACAAGGTCACCTTGTGGGCAGTTTCCGGATTCATTTGGAATAATACACTTTTAGCGGCGGAATATAAGGCGGGTGACACAATGCGGGGAGTGTATCACACCCTCTTTTAGGGTCAAGAATGGGAAGCGTCTTGCCGGGATGATTTTATCCGGTACAATCCCTTGCCATGAACAGGAAGGAATGCCTCTCATCCTGCCGTCTGTACGGTATTGTAGATATGGGATATACAGCTGAACATCAACTACTCCCTGTAACAGAAAAACTATTGGCAGGCGGCCTGCGCATTCTCCAGCTAAGGGCAAAAAACCATAACCCGGAACACATTGAAAATATGGGGCGCCAGCTTGCCCCCCTGTGCCGTAAATACGGCTGTCTTTTCATCATCAACGATTATCCTGAAATTGCCCTGAACATCGGCGCAGACGGCGTCCATCTGGGACAGGATGACGGAGACTTGGCATCCGTAAGGGGGCTGCTGGGAAAGGATGCCGTTATAGGACGGTCCACGCATAGTCCTGAACAGGCCCTGGGTGCATGTGGAGAGCAGGCGGACTATATCGGGTTTGGGCCCTTGTTCCCCACGGGTACCAAACCGGGAAGACAGGCCATTGGCCTGGAAGACATCGCAAGCGTACAGCAACAGCTACCGGAAAATTTCCCTGTCTTCTGTATCGGCGGCATCAATGGGAACACACTGCCCTCCGTACTGGAGGCGGGGGCAAATAGGGTAGTCATCGTTTCCTGGCTGCTTACACACCCCGACATCACGGGAACAGTCAGAACTCTCAGAAAAGAACTGGGAGAAGCGTAACGAAAAACGCGCACCCCCATCCATGTTATCCCTGCCTTTCCTCTTCCTCCGGAGACAGAGCCGGACGGGAGATCAGAAAAACGGCGGTATTCACAATCATCTGCAAAATGTGCTCCTGATCCTTCATCCACGGTTCCTTTTCTTGAAGATCCATGCACGCGACATATTTCCCCAACGTAGCATGGAAGATGGAACTCATGATATGCGCATGCCAAGATAAGGAAAGCTCATCATCCCACGGACAGAATCTCCGGATTCTTGCTATCATCTCCTGGATAGATGGAGCATAAAATTCATCATAGATTTTTCTTCCAAGATATTCCGGCTCCTGCGGCAAACGCCACAATAAACGGACATGATCCGGCCCTCCCAGGCTCTCATCCAGAAATAGCCGGAAAGCAGGTTCTATAAATGCACGGGCATACGCCCTCAGGGACGGATGAAGATCCGCCTCTTTCAGCATCTTCATGCGCGCTTTCATCAGAGGTTCCGCATATTGTCTGTAAACAGCCAGATACAGTCCCTCCTTATTCTCAAAATAGTAAACGATAGAAGCCAGATTAACTCCTGCTTCAGAAGCGACCGCCCTCATGGTCACGCCATTAAATCCCCTGAGGGCAAAAAGCTTCTGTGCAGCACGGAGGATTTTGCCGCTGGTTTCCGCAGAACGGTCGGACTGGGATTTGCGGGTAGAAGACATCTCCTCAACAATCAGACAATGCGCCGCCTAGCGGGAAGAACGGCTTGAGCCGATGGCTTTTACCAACTGTTCCATGTTTTGGGAGGACTGAATAGGCTTGCCGTCCTTGTCCACCAGAATCATGGTAGGGATACCGCGTGGAGCCACCTTCTTGGCAAGCTCCGTCAAATCCACTTTCAACAGGATAGGCCATGGCATGTTATTGGCAGCAGCCCATTTCTGGGCGGCATCCAGGTTCTGGTCCATATTGCACATGATTACTTCCACATCCGGATTATCCTTTACCACCCTGTTATAGGCCTCCACGCTGTGAGGCGCATTCCGGCAGCAAGGACCGCACCAGCTTGCACTGAAATACAAAATGAAATGCTTGGGATTCAATTTCCCGTCCCTCTTTTTAAGTTTGCCGTTTTCAAGCATGTAAGTCTTTCCCTTCATCTCTTCCGCCACAGGGCCGGACGGCATGGACGACCATTCTGCAATAGGCTTGCCGATAACTTCCTTGTGTTCCTCCAGCCATGCGCGATCTTCATCGGAAAGCTTTTCCAGCGGCATCGTAATGGGCTTTTTAGCCGTCGTCACCAATTTGACGGTCTTCATATTCAGGGCTACTGGACGGGCTTCCACCGTACTGCCCGTATTTTTATTAGTCCAGGTGCGGAGGGAAGGATCATCCGCTACTCCGGAAGAATCCGCCCAACAGAGAGAGGACCCCATCATGAATGTGGATGCCAATAAGATACACCAAGATGAAAATTTCATACACATAATGCTAATATACTATTTCTTATCTTCCATGTCGAGAAGCTGATTCCAAAATTTGCCTGGCCCGGGCATGTCCCGGGTCGCGGCGCAGGGCTTCCGCGGCAGCGGCAGCGGCCTCACGGTACCGCCCATTGCGGTAAAGCATCACCGCAAGAGTGAAAGGAATATCCGCATTTCCCTTTTCCAGGGAAGAACAGTTTTCCAAATCCTGCAAAGCCTGCTCCAGCCGGCCCACTTTTTCATTCAACAGAGCACGGTTAAACAAAGCACGAATAAAGGAAGGCTCTATTTTTAAAGCTTCGTTAAAGGATTCCAAAGCTCCCGGCTCATCATTATTTTCAATCTGGCCCAGTCCCAGGAGATACCACAGATTGGCATCCCTGGGAGCCAAGCGTACAGCCTCTTGCATCTGATCCACCGCCTCCCGGCTGCGGCCTTGAGAAGCCAGGAAAACGGCATAATCACGGTGCACCACGGATGAAGTGGCATCCCATTTCAAAGCTTTGGAAAACCACAATTCCGCAGTTTTCACATCCTTACGGCTAATGGCTATCTGGGCCAGCTTCATAGCTCCGGAAGGCTGGTCCGCCTGGTGCAAAGCGGCAGCAGTAAGCTCCTTCATTCCCGGACTGTCCGGAGGCAGGGAATCCCGGAGAGCCCATTCCGCCTGCAAGCGCACGACCCTGAACGGATCATTAAGAAGTTTGCCCGCAGCAGGATTACCCACTCGCCCCATCACTTTGGCGGCGGCGGCTCGCGTCAGAGGATCCGGGTCCTTAACCGCCGCCGCGGCCACTTCCTGGACGGCGGGTTCATGAGCCCATGCATCCATCAAATCCAATAACGTAGCGCGCCATGCACCCACTTCCTCCCTCTTAAAACATTCCATAAGCAGAGGCAAAACATCTTCCTTTCCTTCGTAGGCATGCTGAACGGCCCTGGTCCGTTCCCTGTACTGCGCCATTTTGGGTTTAGCTCCGTAATATTTCTTTACCGCCTCCGCAGCCCATTCATTGCTTTTTTCCTCGTGGCACATGGTACAGGCATTCGGAATACCCAACTCTACGCTCAGCAAAGGATCAGGAGAATTGAAAGAATGATCCCTGCGGGGGTCCCGAGCCATATACAGGCTTTCCGGCATATGGCATTCCACACACCGGGCACCCATGCTGGACTGAGGACATGGCGTATGCGTAGCCATGTCAATAACGGGAGCTTTTACGCCGTTTACCGCTTCTCCAGTACCGTGACACCTCAAGCAGAGCGTATTATCTTCTTGAGGAAGCTTCAGTGTTCCCGTATGCGGATCATGACAGTCCAAACAGGTCACTCCCGCCTTGCCCATACGGCTTAACCTCAGACCAGTCTCGCAATAATCCTCATCCCTTTGCATGCCATTGGGCCAGAAAACGCCGGGCTGCACGGGAAGCACCAGTTGGAAATGATTGTCAAAGCGGTCACCTACGGCAAAATCATGATCAAATTCATCCCTCCGGGCATGGCAGGAAGCGCAGTTATCATGAATCTGCTGTGGCGTCAGCTTGTTCCTGGTGGAAATCATGCAACCCGTCCCCGCCTCCGGCTTGTCCAGCAGGGGGCCGTGGCATTGAATGCAAGTCACTCCGGGTTCCGTCCAGGTAGAAGCATACCGATCTTTAACAGGATCATAATTCTTATGGAACAAAGACATGTGGCACCACGCGCACTGCGTGTTCCAATTCATGCCTCGTCCTGTCCAGTGCCCCCAGTCTCCCGGCTGGCGGGACTCCTTGCCGAAAATATCAAACCATTCTTTGCGGTTCACGTCCCATGCAGCGCTCAAGGTATGAAAACCGCCGTCCTTGGCAGGAACCAGATACTGCACCAGGGGAATTCTCCCTGTGGCCCATTCCGCGCGCCAGGAGGTTGAAGCCTGACCGTCACGGACCATGCGCCCGTGACCATTCGTAGAGAATTGGAGAATGCTGCCATGAGCGTCCAGCTTCATGTTATGGAACGCTTCAGATTCCCATTGATCTCCCAGTTTGCGGAATGCCCAGGCATGGTCTGAACCGGCCCACTGACGGAATTCCTTTTCATGACATGCTCCGCACTGCATGGAAATAGGCACCTCATTCTGGTCCCAGTGCTCACTGCCTCCTGAAAAAACAACCGGCTGCGCTGCCGCTCCAGAACGTTTGTCCATCCAGGCCTTCACCATTGTGCCCAGTCCGATCAAAGCCCCAAGAACAACGAGGAGAACCACCCATTTCTTCATGGAAGGGCGGTTCACAGGGGCATCAGCAGATTCAGGGGCGGACATGGCGGAAATATTCTGCCATATCATACGCGCTCCACCAAGGAACTTTTACATCAGGCAGCACAGTCCTTGACATGCCCAGTCCGTAAACGGCAGATTATTCCTCCTCTTCCAGGACCTCCTCCCGCATCAGGGGAGTAATCCGAGTCACGGTACAGCGCTCCACACCGCCATTCTCCGTCCGGGTCACCTTGAATTCCAGCCCTCTATAGCCGACAGTATCTCCTTTCTCCGCAGGAGCTTCCAGCAAATTAAGAATCAGGCCCCCTACGGTGTCTATTTCCCCGTCCTCCAAATCCATATCCATGGCCTCCCCCAATTCCTCAATGCGTGCCAGACCGGATACGTCACAGGAGAAGCCCACCGCATCCCTAGGCAACTCCGTCAGTACTTTAATGCGGCCGCGGTCCCAGCCCATTACTTCGGAAAAAACATCCGTCAGGGTCAAAAGTCCGGAAGTCCCCCCGTGCTCATCCAGAATAATGGCAAGGCGCACATTGTCCTTCCTCATGATTTCCACCACATTGTCAAACTTCACCGTTTTGGGAACCTTGGGTATGGCATGAATGTATTCAGGAGTCAGAGCCTTTCTGCGGGACATGATACGGAACAGGTCGCGGGCATGCACCATGCCCACCACATGGTCCAGATCACCGCGGTAGACAGGGTAACGCGTACGGCGAGTGCGACGCACAATTTCCCGTATCTGCTCATGTTCCGCCCCTTCTGGAATGGCGTCTATCCTGACGCGCGGGGTCATGACCTGGTGTACATACAGATCATCCAGGTCAAACAAGCCGTCCATGATGCGGCCGGATTCCTGCGGCAACGCCCCGTTCTCATGGCTCTCTTCAATAATATACTGGAGTTCTTCCGCAGAATGGTAGTGGGACTTGGATTCATTACGGTCCACACCCAGCAACCCCAGAAAGAAATTGCCCAGGGCATTCATACCCACTACCAGCGGATACAGACATAGCTGGATCACGTACATGGGCATCGCAATGATGAGGCAAAGCTTTGTGGCGTACTGTAGGGAAAGCGCCTTGGGCACCATTTCCCCAAGAACAATATGCAGGTACGTCAGCACCGCCACGGACAGGATGCTGGCTGCGCCATGAGCCACCAGCCAGGAAGCCCAGCCGTACTGCGCCAACCATTCATGGAGCCATCCGGCTACCGCATGCTCTCCGTACATACCCAACCCCAGACTGGCGAACGTGACGCCAAGCTGCGCCGTAGCAATGTAGCGGTCCTGTAACCGGGGCGTTTTCAATATCTGGGAAACGCGGCGCGCCACCATGTTGCCGGACACACCCATCTGCTCCAATGCCGCACGCGGAGCGCCAAGCAACGCGAATTCTGCAGCCACAAACAGGCCGTTCAGCACAATCAGCAACAGAATAATGAAAACCGTCATCATGCATCCACCCCGCTTTCCATGGCAAATTCATTTTCCTTTCTCTCCGGAGGCAGCAGCAGGATAGAGGAAACACGGTTATGGTCCATCTTTTCCACCACAAGCACGCGTCCGGCGATAATCAGGCGGTCCCCATCCTTCGGAATGCAGGACATGTGCTTGATCACGCAGCCGCCCACAGTAGTGGCGCCATTCATCAAAAAGGGTACCAGACATTCCGCCTTATGGGCACGCATCATGCCGGGGATGCGCACGG
>RCMY010002869.1_pt1 | contig 16003 bp, 19 predicted proteins | sample 2041341 | NCBI WGS metagenome assembly RCMY01 (sample SAMN09708234, study PRJNA481090) | Marine sediment metagenome, whole genome shotgun sequencing project. | reverse complement strand
GGTGAGCTAAGCATGTAGTGCCGGGGATGGAGTGCCTTCGGACGGGGGTTCGAATCCCCCCACCTCCACCATATAACGCAGTAGAAACAACGACTTAGGCCACCTTAACGGGTGGCCTTTTTCGTTGTGCGGACGGTGGTACGGATATCCAAAAAACGATCTCTGCCAAGACGCTTGGGCAAGGCGAGACCCCGCTAGGCGCGCCGTAGAAACGCGACCACTGCATCGCACCACGCCTCTGGTTGCTGGTCAACGATGTCGTGGGTACCGCCCTGGATCTCGACGTAGGCGAATTCGGGGCGCAGGGTGCGGGCGCGCTGGGCGAGTTCGTAGATGTCGTCGCCGGTGTTGGTAAGGATCAAAGTGGGATGCGTCAGACGCTTGAGCGCGGCGCTGTGATCGTAACGAAACGCTGCGTGATGGCCCCACCAATAGGGTCCGAGACCCTGGTACTTCTCGGCGATACTGCGGGTAATGATCGCGGGATCGGGATTGGGGCCCCACATGCGCTCTTGAGCATGTGTGAGCCGTCGACAACGGCCACGCCAGCGGCGTGACTCAGATCGCCGGCGGCGATGTACTCGGCGCGTTCGGCTTCGGTGACGGGGAATGGGCCGTTCAGTATCACGCGCCGCACGCGCTGAGGATTCTGCAACGCCACTTCGGTCGCTATAAGGGAGCCGGTGTGGTGACCGAGCACGTCGGCCTGGTGGATACAGAGATGATCGAGGACGGCGACGACAGCCGGGGCCCACTCCTCGACCTTCGGTATCCCGGGTGTGGGGTCGGAGAAGCCGAAGCCGGGGGTGTCGATCGCGATGAAGCGGATGCCCCGGGCAACGAGTGGCTTGAACGCGGACTCGAATTGACGCGTCGACTGGGGAGACTGATGCAGGAGAACCAGTGGCCGCTCGCCGACGCGAGGCTTCACGAGTCCGCCAGAATCCTGGAAGTGAACCAGCCGATCCAGGTGGCGCGCGTAACCACGCCCCATGATTCCATCGTAAACGGGACTGACGGGCGAGGGCTCTTTGGCAGCGGCGGCAACACCGGGGTTGAGGAGCGTGAGACGGTCTGTCATAGGGAAGGGATTCTGTGATGCGCTTCAGGCTTGACGCTACCGAAAAGCAGGACGGGGGACGTTAGCAATAAGCCGACGGGTTACGGTTGATCCACGCGGTGCATGCGGGCAACTCGCAATTGCTTGCGCACCGCCGCCTTGGCTGATGTCGTGCCATACAACTCTACGCAACTGTGTGGTTCGTTGACCCGCTTACCCATGTTCGAACGGAAGGAAGTACACCAACCACATGCAGAATGTCGCCAGGCTTCATTTCAAGTCATCCATCCTGGCGAACTATGGTTTGCCGGATATTGCCTACCCGGTTCCTGTCGCCTATCTCGAGACGACTCTTGCAGGTGAAGGCGCGCTGCCACTCGCCGCCCTACTCCACGTATTGCAACACCAGGCCGCCGATGGCGAGGCGCGCTGGGAGCAGATCGAGCTGGCAGCTGCCATGGCGTCAATAGAGGTTGGCGTCCACCACACGTTTTCCGGCGTGAATGCGGCCGACACGCAGTCCGCAAGTGAATTTCAACCGCCCTGCTCCGCTCCGCGTCCGGCCTGGACCAGCAAGCGCCAGCAACGACGTACGGTCCAGAACCGCTTTACCGGCTGCCTGCTTGGCGGTGCGGTCGGCGACGCGCTGGGTGCGCCAGTTGAGTTCATGAAACGCGAACAGATACTGCGCAAGTTCGGCCCCAAAGGCATCACTGGCTACGCCCCGGCCTACGGTGGAATCGGGAAGATCACTGACGACACCCAGATGACACTGTTCACCGCCGAAGGGCTGCTTCGCGGTTGGGTCCGAGGTTGCTTCAAAGGCATCACCAGCTATCAAGCGACTACCGCGCACGCGTATCTGCGCTGGCTACGCACGCAGCGTGAGCACAATGAGCATGCAATCGAATTCGGGGTCGAGGAGCCCGGATGGCTGTTCGAGCAAGGCGAGTTGCATAATCGACGCGCGCCGGGCAACACCTGTCTCTCCGCGATGCGCGTAATGAGTGCGCTCGGCGAGCCGGCACGCAATGACAGCAAAGGCTGCGGTGGCTTGATGCGCGTGGCTCCGGTCGGCTTGTTCGCATGGCGGCTGCAGGAATCTCCCGCGTATGCCTTCCAACTCGGCACTGAGCTGGCCGCCCTGACCCACGGGCACCCGACTGGTGCGCTGACCGGTGGCGTGCTGGCGGTGATGATCCTCGCGCTCACCGACGGTGCCTCTTTGGCCGAGGCGCTCGCCGCTGTCAAGCCGATCCTGCGCAACGAGCGCCAGCACCAGGAAACGCTTTACGCAATCGAGATGGCAGAGTCGCTGGCAGCGTCCGAGACGCGACCGGAAGACGCCATCGCCCGACTGGGGGAAGGCTGGATCGCCGAAGAGGCACTGGCCATATCCATCTACTGCGCGCTGGTGGCACGCAGCTTCAGGCACGGTGTGATCATGGCCGTGAACCACGACGGCGACTCCGACTCCACTGGCGCGATTGTCGGCAATCTGCTGGGCGCGATGTATGGACTGAAGGCGATTCCTGCCGAATGGCTGGAGCCACTCGAGCTCCGTGATGTCATCACCGAACTTGCCGAAGACCTGTATGCATTCAAGGACTGGAACATCGGCGAGTACGCTGGCGACAAGACGGTGGGCGACAGGATCTGGAAGAAGTATCCGGGGTTCTGATCAAAAAGCCCCCGCGCCAGGCGTCGGAGGCTTTTTATGGTTTGTCGTGACTATTTCTCTTTGCTGTTGGCCAATAGCCAATCGCGAGATCCGCGCGCGGAACGAAGACTTTTCTCGCGGAAATTTCCCGCCGCGCGATTTTCACGCGGTGTCCCCTGATGACGTTGCTGGATACTAGAGCTTATCCGCAGGAGCAATGAATGGATTGGATGGCCCAAGTCGACGTACTGATCGCCATGGCGGTCGCGATGGTCCTGGGCGGACTGGTCGGGTTCGAGCGCGAACTGAAGAACCGGCCGGCTGGCTTCCGGACCCACATGCTGGTCGCGGGAGCAGCCGCATCGATTGTGGGCATCGGCTTGCTGACCCTGCACAATCCGGCCGTGGTGTCGGTGCTGAAACCCGAGCAATTGCGGATGGACCCCTTCCGATTGATCGAGTCGGTAATCGCGGGGGTCGCGTTCATCGGTGCAGGCACGATCTTCGCCAGCCGCGCGTCAGAGGCGGTGGTGGGCATCACCACGGCGTCCTCCCTGCTGATGGTTGCCGTGATCGGAATCGCCACCGGCTTGCAGTATTACGTACTGGCGATCACCGCTACCGCCTTGACCTTGCTGGTGTTGACGGTGCTGAAGTGGATGGAGCGCAAGTTGCGGCGGCGGCGACAGGACCGCAATTGATCCTGCGACACCGCAGCTTTTCCTTGTGGACTAGACCAGCCCCTGCGCCAGCATCGCGTCGGCGACCTTCACGAAGCCGGCCACATTGGCACCATCGAGATAGCTCAGGCTGTCGCCCTTGTGCATGCCGTGCTCGACGCAGGCCGCGTGGATGCCCTTCATGATGCCGTGCAGACGCAGGTCCACTTCTTCGGCCGTCCAGCACAGGCGGGCAGCGTTCTGGCTCATCTCGAGACCCGAGGTCGCGACCCCACCTGCATTGCTGGCCTTGCCCGGTGCGTACAGCACGCCGGCGGCTTCGAACGCCCTCGCCGCATCCAGCGTGGACGGCATGTTGGCGCCTTCCGCCACGCAGGTAACGCCGTTTTTGATCAGCAGATTCGCGTCGTCGATGTCCAGCTCGTTCTGGGTGGCGCATGGCAGCGCGACATCAACCGGGACCGCCCATGGACGGATGCCGGGGACGAACTTGGCGCCCACCCGCTCGGCGTACTCGCTGATGCGACCGTACTGCTCGTTCTTGATGTCCATCAGCTCGGCCAACTTGTCGGCGGTGAAGCCCTCATCGTCGATCACGGTGCCGCTGGAGTCCGAGGCGGTAACCACCTTGGCGCCCAGCTCCATCGCCTTTTCGATGGCGTACTGGGCGACGTTGCCCGAGCCCGACACCGAAACGCGCATCCCGTCCAGCGACTGGCCCTTGCGAGCGAGCATCTCCTCGACAAAGTAGATCGTGCCGTAACCGGTGGCCTGGGAACGGATCAGCGAACCGCCGTGGGAGAGACCCTTGCCTGTGAAAACGCAGTCGGCGCGGTTGCCGAGCTTCTTCATCATGCCGACCATGTAGCCGATTTCGCGGCTGCCCACGCCGATGTCGCCAGCCGGAATGTCGGTGTTGGCGCCGATGTGGCGGTACAACTCGATGATGAACGCCTGACAGAAGCGCATCACCTCGCCGGCACTCTTGCCCTTGGGGTCGAAGTCCGATCCGCCCTTGCCACCGCCCATCGGCAGCGTGGTCAACGCATTCTTGAAGGTCTGCTCGAATGCGAGGAACTTGAGGACCGAGAGGTTGACCGACGGATGGAAGCGCAGCCCGCCCTTGAACGGTCCCAACGCGAAGCTGTGCTGGACACGGTAGCCGCGGTTTACCTGCACGTTGCCCTGATCATCCATCCAGGAAACCCGGAAAATGATGGTCCGCTCCGGCTCCACCATGCGCTCCAGCAGCCCATATCGCGCGTACTTGGGGTGCATCTGGATGAACGGCCAGATGCTCTCGGTCACCTCGGTTACGGCTTGCAGGAACTCGACTTCGCCCGGGTTGCGCTGGGCCACGTATGCAAGAAAGTCGTCTGCAGTCTGGTACGGCTTTGTCATCGGGATTCCGGCTGTGGGGTCGATCCATGCTGCACCGCAACACTCGCCGATGTCAATAATTTGTCCGTACATTGCGGATCCTCCAACAAAAACGGGCCCCGAAGGGCCCGTCAGTGTGCTGCTTGAAGCGGTGCGATCAGGAACGCAGCGGGACCAGCGTCAGCTCCACACGGCGGTTCATCGCACGACCGGACTCGGTGTCGTTGCTGGCGATCGGGCGGTTCTTGCCGGCACCGGTGATGATGAAGCGATCACGCATCAGGCCGCGTGACATCAGGTAGTTGCCGACCGCATCAGCGCGGCGTACCGAAAGACCCTGGTTGTAGCTGTCCGTACCGACACTGTCGGTATGACCGGCAACTTCGATGATGGTCTGGTTGTACTCGTTAAGAGTACGCGCCAGGTTGTCCAGCACCGGGTAGAACCGCGGCTGCAGCTCCGACTTGTCAAAACCGAAGGTGATGTTGTCGGGCATGTTCAGGGTGATGTTGTCGCCCTGACGAACGATGTCGACGCCGGTGCCAGCCAACTGGCTGCGCAGCGCCCGCTCCTGGCGATCCTGGTAGTTGCCGATTGCACCACCGGCCAGACCGCCGATACCCGCGCCAACCAGTGCGCGCTGGCGGCGCTCGGTGGCACTGTTGCCACTCAGCAAGCCAGCCACGATGCCGGCCGCGGCGCCAATACCCGCGCCCTGCTTCGTCTTGATATTCGGATCCTGCTGCTGGCCATACGGATCCTGCCCGTAGCCGCCGCCGGTGGTGACGCAGCCAGCAAGCATCGAGCCCATGATGGCAGCAGCGAGGAGGAGTTTGGTTGGATTCTTCATGAGCACGTCCTTTGATTGTCGGATGGCATTGATAACAATCCAAAGTTACCGACCCACAAGTATGAATGGGGTGATGACCCGCATCCCCGTTCAGGTTGCAGCAGGCGTCGCCCTTACTACTCGAAGCTGCCCGCCGTGTCGTGCGACAGGTTGTCGAAGCGCGTGTACTCGCCGAAGAACTTCAGCTTGAGGGACCCGGTCGGGCCGTTTCGCTGCTTGCCGATGATGATCTCGGCAAGACCCTTGTCGGGCGAGTTTTCCTTGTTGTAGTAGTCGTCGCGGTAAATGAACATGATCACGTCCGCGTCCTGCTCGATGGCGCCGGATTCGCGCAGATCGGCCATCACCGGCCGCTTGTCGGCGCGGGTTTCCAGCGAGCGGTTGAGCTGCGACAAGGCGATCACCGGCACGTTCAGCTCCTTGGCCAGATGCTTCAGCGAGCGCGAAATCTCGGAGATCTCGGTGGCGCGGTTCTCGGTGTTGCCCGGCACTGCCATCAACTGCAGGTAGTCCACCACCACGAGGCCCAGGTCGTGTTCGCGCTTGAGCCGGCGCGCCTTGGCACGCAGCGAATCCGGCGACAGCCCCGGGGTGTCGTCGATGAAGATCTTGGATTCCTTGAGCATCCGGATCGCACTGGTCACCCGGCTCCAGTCCTCGTCCTCCAGCTGGCCGGTGCGCAGGCGCTGGGCGTTGACCCGACCGTTGGACGAGATCAGACGCAGCGCCAATTGGCTGGCCGACATCTCCATCGAGAACACCGCGACCGCCTTCTTGCTCTTGATCGCAGCGTACTCGGCGATGTTCAGCGCCAGCGTGGTCTTGCCCATCGCCGGGCGGGCAGCAAGGATCAGCAGATCGGTCGGTTGCAGGCCGGCCGTCATCTCGTCCAGCTCGGTGTAGCCCGTCGAAAGCCCCGTGACCGAGCCGCCGGCGGCGTAGCGCGTCTGCAGCACGTCGAAGGCTTCCGACAGCGCGGTGTTGATCGCGGTGAAGTCGGTGCGTCCACGCGCGCCAGCCTCGGCGATCGCGAACACCTGCTGCTCGGCCGCGGACAGGATCTCGCTGCTCTCGCGGCCTTCGGGCTGGAACCCGTCGTTGACAATGGTGGTGCCGACTTCGATCAGCTTGCGCAGCACCGCCTTGTCGCGAACGATTTCGGCGTACGCCTTGATGTTGGCGGCCGATGGCGTGGTGCTGGCCAGTTCGATCAGGTAGGCGCCACCGGCGACCTGCTCGCCCTCGCCCATCGACTCGAACCACTCGCCCAGGGTGACGGCGTCGAACGGCTTGCTCTTCTCGGCCAACTCGCGAATCGCGCGGAAGATCAGCTGATGGTCGCGGCGGTAGAAGTCATGCTCGCCGATGCTGTCGCCGACCAGGTCGTAGGCATCGGGGGCCAGCATCAATCCGCCCAGCACCGCCTGCTCCGCCTCGATGGACTGGGGCGGAATGCGCAACTGGTCGAGCCGCTGGTCAGCGCGGGTCTCGAAGCGGGAATCACCGCGGTGTTCACCGCGATAGCCGGGGCGTGCGCTCATCGAGAAGGGTTTCCTGACAGTGGCCGCGCGTCGGGACAGACGCGGGCCGAGCGAACATCCTAGGGCCGGACGCTCGCGAGGGTTGCAGACAAGTCTGTGGATAACCGGTGGATAGTGCGGGACAACTCCGCTGCCACCATCGCCCCGCGGTGTCGCAGCACCTGCGACATCGTCAGAAACACGAAAGGCACCTTGCGGTGCCCTTCGCTTGGATCAGCGGTTGAACCGGGCGTGCGCCCCGGCCCTTGGCTTGATCAGGCAACCTCGCCTTCGACGATCACCTTGACGGTGCTCTCGATGTCGGCGTGCAGGTGGATGACCACCTCGTAGGTGCCGGTGTGACGGATCGCGCCTTCACCCATGATCACTTCGGACTTCTCGACCGGGTAACCGGCCTTGGTCAGGGCCTCGGCGATATCGCGGGTGGTCACCGAACCGTACAGCTTGCCTTCGGAAGCGGCGTTGGCACGGATCGTGACCTCGGCGTCCTCAAGCTGCGACTGGCGGTTTTCGGCGTCGGCGTGCTGCGCCTTGGCCTTGGCCTCGTACTCGGCACGACGCTCTTCAAAGTCGGCCAGGTTGGAAGCGGTGGCCGGCGTGGCCTTGCCCTGGGGCACAAGGTAGTTGCGGCCATAGCCCGGCTTGACGTCGACCTTGTCGCCGAGGTTGCCGAGGTTCTGCACGTTCTGCAGGAGGATCAATTGCATGGTGTTGCTCCGTATTCGTTAGCGGGGCGCAAGGCCCCGCAACTGTGGCTGTCCGAACGGGCGCGTGCCCTCGCCTCCCTGAAGGAGGCGCCGGGATCAGGCGTTGTGGTTGTCGGTGTACGGGATCAGCGCGAGGAAACGTGCGCGCTTGATCGCGGTGGCCAACTGGCGCTGGTAGTTCGCCTTGGTGCCGGTGACACGGCTGGGGACGATCTTGCCGGTCTCACTGACGTTCTGGCGCAGGGTGTTGAGATCCTTGTAATCGATCTCTTTCACGCCTTCAGCGGTGAACTTGCAGAACTTGCGGCGACGGAAAAATTTGGACATGGTTCGCTGCTCCTAAAGAGACGTGATCAGGATTCGGCCGCGTCGTCGGAATCATCCGAGTCGGCGTCGTCGGTGGTGGCGTCGGACTTGTCGTCGTCGCCGTCCTCATCGTCACGGCGGCGGCGCTCGCCACGCTCGGGACGCTCCGGCTTGTCGCCCTTCTCGTCCTTGAACTTCATGATCAGCGACTGCTCGGTGTCCGCCTCGTCGCGCTTGATCACCAGGTGACGCAGGATCGCGTCGTTGAAGCGGAAGCTGTCGACCAGCTCGTTCAACACGGTCAGGTTGCACTCGATGTTCATGAGCACGTAATGAGCCTTGACCAGGTTGTTGATCGGGTACGCCAACTGACGGCGGCCCCAGTCTTCCAGGCGGTGGATCTTGCCTTCGCCGGCTTCGATCATGCCTTTGTAGCGCTCGACCATGGCCGGCACCTGCTCGCTCTGGTCCGGATGGACCAGGAACACGATTTCGTAATGACGCATGTGTGGTGTCCTTGTGGATATCGGCCTTGCGGCCGGTCAGCCCCCCGCCAGCGCGATCGCGTGCAGTGGGGCAAGGTTCCAACGGCCATGCCGAGGGAAGCCGGCAATTATCGCAGCTTTTTACGTCTGCCCGCAATCTCAACCGGGTGACGCAGCGCTGCTCAGGCCATGTCCGCTGCGGTGGTGAAGCTCTCGCCACAACCACATTCGGCGCTGGCGTTCGGGTTGCGGAACAGAAACTGCTCGCCCAGACGCTGTTTGACCACGTCGATCTCGGTGCCGTCGACCTGCGGCAAACTCAGCATGTCCACATAGATGCGCACGCCGCCATCAGCGAACACGCTGTCGCCGGGGCGCTCGTCGGTGGCCAGGTCCGCAAAGTGCTGCCAGCCGGAACAGCCGGTCTTCCTGGCGCCAAAGCGCAGGCCAAGGGCGTCCGGGGTCTCGGACATGAAGCGCTGAACGCGTGCAAGCGCGGCGGGGGTCAGGGTGATGCTCATGAAATCTCCTGCTGCGAGGGGTCCATCATACCGGGCGCGCGCCTGGCCGCAGGGCGGCGTGGATGCGAGCACTCCGGTAAACTCCAACGCTTGTATATCGGCCCGAACAGGCGAGGAATCAAGGTATGACGGCGGCGCGCGCATGACCATTACCAGCATCGAACACGCACTGGCGGGCAAGCTGCCGGCCGGCGGTGAAATCACGGTCCGCGGCTGGGTGCGTACCCGGCGCGATTCCAAGGCCGGGTTGAGCTTCGTCAATGTCAGCGATGGCTCCTGCTTCTCGCCGATCCAGGTCGTCGCGCCCAATACGCTGTCGAACTACGAGAGCGAGGTGAAACACCTGAGCGCCGGCTGCTCGGTGATCGTCACCGGCGAACTGGTCACCTCCCAAGGCAAGGGTCAGGGCTTCGAGATCAAGGCCAGCGAGGTGGAAGTCGTGGGCTGGGTGGATGATCCGGAGACCTACCCGATCCAGCCCAAGGCGCACTCACTGGAGTTCCTGCGCGAAGTGGCGCATCTGCGTCCGCGGACCAACCTGTTTGGCGCGGTGACCCGCATCCGCCATTGTCTGGCGCAAGCGGTGCACAGGTACTTCCACGAAAACGGGTACTTCTGGATCAGCACCCCGATCATCACCACCTCCGATGCTGAAGGCGCCGGCCAGATGTTCCGCGTGTCGACGCTGGACATGGCCAACCTGCCGCGCAACAAGGCCGGTGCGGTCGACTTCGGCCGCGACTTCTTCGGCAAGGAAACCTTTCTCACCGTCTCCGGTCAGCTGAACGCGGAGGCTTACGCCCTGGCGCTGAGCAAGGTCTACACCTTCGGGCCGACGTTCCGCGCCGAGAACTCCAACACGACCCGTCACCTGGCCGAGTTCTGGATGGTGGAGCCGGAGATCGCGTTCGCCGATCTGGCGGAGGACGCGCGTGTCGCCGAGGAGTTCCTGAAGTATCTCTTCCGCGCGGTGCTGGACGAGCGCAGCGATGACATGGCGTTTATCGCCGAGCGCGTGCAGAAGGATGCGGTCACCCGTCTGGAAGACATCGTCAACTCGCCGTTCGAGCAGATCGACTACACGGACGCGGTCACCCTGCTGCAGAAGTCCGGGCAGAAGTTCGAGTTCCCGGTGGAATGGGGTCTGGACCTGCAGACCGAGCACGAGCGCTGGCTGACCGAGCAGCACGTGGGTCGCCCGGTGGTGGTGACCAACTATCCCGAGCACATCAAGGCCTTCTATATGCGCCTGAACGACGACGGCAAGACGGTCGCCGCGATGGACGTGCTGGCACCGGGTATCGGCGAGATCATCGGTGGCAGCCAGCGCGAGGAGCGTCTGGACGTACTGGATTCGCGGATGGCGCAGTTCGGGCTGGATCCGGAGCTGTACCAGTGGTACCGCGATTTCCGTCGCTACGGGTCCGTGCCGCATGCAGGCTTCGGGCTGGGCTTTGAGCGGCTGGTGGTCTATGTCTGCGGTCTGAGCAACATCCGCGACGCGATTGCCTTTCCGCGCGCACCCGGCCACGCCGAATACTGATGTCGACCAGCCACCGGGGGTTCCACCAGTGATCCTGTTTCTCTCCCTGCTCTGCCTCGCAGCGGCCATCGCCGGCGCGACCGCGTTCGTGATTTTCTGGCCGTTGACGCTGGTCCACATGCGCGATCGCCAGCCCGAGCTGCTGGATCGCATGGGACCCAACACCTTCGCCCAGCCCGCGGCATGGGCGTGGTTGCTGCGCGCCAGGTACCGTGCGGAGGAAGACCGCAACCTGAATGGGCTGGCGATCCCGGCCCGGATCTCGCTGCTGACGATCATCGTCGGGCTGGTGAGTTCCGGCGTGCTGTATTTGATGGCGACGGTGCTGCGATGAACAACGATCAGTGGTGGTTGGCAACGCTGGGACGGACGATCGTCTGGGCACGCCTGCGCGAACTGGAAGCCGGTACCGCCGAAGTGCTGGACAGCGACGGCAACAACCTGTCCTACGACAGTCTGGACAGCGCCCGCAGCGCGCTCATGGATGCCGAATTCGCCTCGCTGGATGGCATGGACGCCGAAGATGCTGCCGAGCGCGGCTTTGCGCTGGAAGAACTTGTAGTCCCCTATGCTGAAGACGACACCCGGTTGCGCGCCCTGATGGTGCAGGCGCTGCCCCGGCCCCACTGACAGGAGAGCACCATGGATACCAACCTTATCGGCCGCCACGCACTGGTCCGCGGCGCCAGCCAGGGCATCGGCCTGGCCACCGCCAATGCGCTGGCTGCGCTGGGCGCAGACGTGACGCTGGTCGCCCGGCGGGAAGACGTGCTGCGTGAAGTGACGGCGCAACTGCCATCGATTCACCCCGCGCAGGCACATGGCTGGCTGGCGTCGGATTCCGACGACATCGACACACTGCGCGCCCAGGTGGAAGCGCTGGCCGCTGGCAAACCCGTCCACATCCTGATCAACAACAGTGGCGGCCCGCCCCCCGGCAGCGTCCATGGCAGCAGCACGGAGGCATTCGAAACCGCGTTGCGCCAGCACCTGCTGGCCAACCACGTCGTGACCGAAGCGGTCATCGCAGGCATGGAAGGCGATGGCTACGGCCGGATCGTCAATATCATCTCGACTTCGGTGAAGGAGCCCATCAAGGGTCTGGGTGTGTCCAACACCACGCGCTGGGCCGTTGCGAGCTGGGCCAAAACCCTCGCCAACGAACTCGCGCCGCGCGGCATCACCGTCAACAACGTGTTGCCCGGGTCGACCCAGACACCGCGCATCGATCAGATCATTGAAACCACGATGGAGCGCAGCGGACGCAGCCGCGCCGAGGTGTTCAGCGAGATGGTCGCGGAGATCCCGATGGGGCGTTTTGCCAAACCCGAGGAAACCGCAGCCGCGGTCGCTTTCCTGTGCTCACCGGCGGCGGCCTACATCACCGGGGTCAACCTGCCGGTCGACGGTGGGCGTACGCGCTCGTTGTGAGTGCGGCGGAGCGTTAGGCTTCCCCGATGCACCTTCCCCACTGGATCAATGGTCACGCCGAATACGCGGATTCGCGCATTGACGTGGCCGATCCTGCGACCGGTGAGACTTTCGCCAGTGTCGCCGCCGGTGATGCGGCCACCGTCGAGCGTGCGGTAGCCGCCGCGGTTGCAGCTTTCCCGCAGTGGTCGCGGTTGCCTAACACCGAACGCGCGGCCTGGCTGGAAAAGCTGGCGACCGCCCTGGAAGCGCGGCTTGAGGACTTCGCCCAGGCCGAGTGCCGCGACGGCGGCAAGCCGATCCGGCTCGCGCGGGAAATCGAAGTGCCGCGCGCGGTCAGCAATCTGCGCTTCTTCGCCCATGCCGCAACCCAGTTCGCCAGTGAGTCCCACCACGGCCAGGCCGGTCTTAACTACACCCTGCGGCCCCCGCTCGGCGTCGTTGCGGCGATCAGCCCGTGGAACCTGCCGCTGTATCTGCTCACCTGGAAGATCGCCCCGGCGTTGGCGGCCGGCAATACCGTCGTCGCCAAACCTTCGGAAGTCACTCCGCTCGCGGCAACGATGCTGGGCAAACTGGCCGCGGAGATCGGGTTTCCGGCGGGCGCGCTCAACATCATCCACGGCACCGGAACGGCGGTCGGCGAACCGCTGGCGGTGCATCCGCAGGTCAAGGCGGTGACCTTCACCGGCAGCACCGCGATCGGACGCCGCATCGCCCGGCTTACCGGGCCGCTGCTGCGCAAGACGTCGCTGGAGCTTGGCGGCAAGAACCCTACCCTGGTGTTCGCCGACAGCGATTGGCGGACGCATCTGGACGTGCTGGTGCGCTCGGCGTTCCAGAATTCCGGCCAGATCTGCCTCTGCGGATCGCGGATGCTGGTCGAGCGCAGCATCTACCCCGAGTTCCGTGACGCGCTGGTAGAGCGTGCCACCGCGCTGCGCGTCGGCGACCCTCAGGACGGTTCCACCGAACTGGGACCGCTGGTATCGCAGGCCCATTTCGACAAAGTCATGGCCGCCATCGCTTCCGCGCGGGACGAAGGCGCCAATGTGCTCTGCGGTGGCATCGCGCTCGACCGTCCCGGCTGGTTTATCGCACCTACCGTGATCGAAGGACTCGGCGCCGATTGCATGACCAACCGCGACGAGATTTTCGGGCCCGTGGTCACCCTGCAACCCTTCGATAGCGACGCGCAGGCGCTCACGCTGGCGAACGCAGGCGACTATGGCCTGTCCGCGTCCGTGTGGACGCGCGACCTCAACCGCGCCCACCGGCTGGCTGCGCAACTGCGCGCCGGCATGGTCTGGATAAACACCTGGATGCAACGCGATCTGCGCACGCCATTTGGCGGCAGCGGTGCATCCGGCCTCGGCCGCGAAGGCGGCATGGAGGCCATGCGATTCTTTACCGACGTGCGCAACGTCGGCATCCACCTGGAATAGGCACACATGAACTCAATCCCCGAACTGCTGCGCAAGAACCGCGAATGGGCCGACCGCGTCATCGCCGAAGACCCTACGTTCTTCAAGCGCCTGGCCGGACAGCAAGCCCCCGAATACCTGTGGATCGGCTGCTCGGATTCCCGGGTGCCGGCCAACCAGATCATCGACGTCCCCCCGGGCGAGGTCTTCGTCCACCGCAACATCGCCAACGTCGTGGTCCAAAGCGACCTCAACTGCCTGTCGGTAATCCAGTTCGCCGTGGACGTGTTGAAGGTCAAGCACATCCTGGTGGTCGGCCATTACGGCTGCGGCGGCGTGCATGCGGCACTGACCGACCGGCGTGTGGGGCTGTCGGACAACTGGATCCGCCATGTGACCAACGTGGCGGAAAGCCATGCGTCCTTCCTCAGCCGGTTGTGCAGCGAGGAGTTGCGGCACGACCGGCTGTGCGAGCTCAACGTGCTGGAGCAGGTCATCAACGTCTGCCATTCGACCGTGGTCCGGGACTGCTGGGAACGCGGCCAGCCACTGGCCGTGCACGGTTGGGTCTACACGCTGCGCGACGGCCGGGTGCACGATCTGGGCATCGACATGGATGCCTTGTCCACCATGCCCGCACGCCACTCGGCCGCGCTGGCACGCATCTATGCCGACCGCGAGGATCGCTGAGTTGGCGGCCGGCGTGCGGGTCGACACCGCGCCTCGCGCTGTCGGCAATTACCCGCATGCGAGGCGCGCGGGCGGCCTGCTGTTCCTGTCGGGCATCGGCCCGCGCAACGCCGTCGATAACTCCGTGCCGGGCAATGTGCTGGATGCCGCCGGTCACGTCGTGGGGCATGACATCCATGCCCAGACGCGGGCGACCTTCGCCAACGTGCGCGCAGTGCTGGCGGCCAGCGGCGCGCGCTGGGACGATCTGGTCGACGTGACGGTCTATCTGACCAATATGGCCACGGATTTCAACGCGTTCAACGGCATCTGGGCAGAGGTGTTTCCCGATGCCGCGTCAGCACCCTGCCGGACGACCGTCGGCGTCAGCGCCTTGCCGACCCCCATCGCCATCGAACTGAAATGCACCGCCGTCGTGGAGAAATAAGCATGTTGCCCAATCCGATCAATCTGCTGGGCTGGATCGAGGAACACCGTCACCTGCTCAAGCCGCCGGTCGGCAACAAGGTGGTCTACGACGGCGAGTTCATCGTGATGGTGGTCGGCGGTCCCAACGTGCGCACCGATTACCATTTCGAAGAGGGCCCCGAGTGGTTCTATCAGGTCGAGGGCGAAATGATCCTGCGTATCCAGGAGGAAGGCCTTGACGGCGTGTCTGGCGTACGCGACATCCCGATCCGCGCCGGCGAGATGTTCCTGCTGCCGCCGCGCACCCCGCATTCACCCCAGCGCATGCCGGGTTCGATAGGTGTTGTCATCGAGCGTCGCCGCCTGCCGCATGAGGACGACGGCCTGATGTGGTTCTGCGAGCGCTGCAACCACAAGTTGTACGAGGAGTTTTTCTATCTGCAGGACATCGAACTGGACCTGCCGCCGGTGTTCGATCGCTTCTACGCCTCGGTAGAGCACCGCAGCTGTCAGCAGTGCGGGCACCTCAATCCCGCCCCCGATACCTATGTGATGCCGGACACCTGAGCGGCAAGGCTAGACTGACCGCATGCTCAAGATCGACACCCACGCCCACTACCTGCCGCGCAACTGGCCTGACCTTGCGCGCAAGTACGGCGATCTGCGGTTTCCGGTGATCCACCACACCGATGACGGCCGCAGCCGGATCTACAAGGACGGCAAGTTCTTCCGCGAGATCTGGTCCAAAACCTGGGACCCGCAGGAGCGCATCGACGACTACGCCGCCTTCGGTGTGCAGGTGCAGGTGCTGAGCACGGTGCCGGTGATGTTCTCCTACTGGGCGCGACCGCACCATGCGCTGGAGCTGCATCAGTCGCTCAACGACCACATGGCGGCCACGTGCCGCGACTTTCCGCGCCATTACGCGGGCATCGGGACCGTGCCGATGCAATCGCCTCGACTGGCGGTGCAGGAGCTCGAGCGGTGCATGGACCAGCTGGGCCTGCAGGGTGTGCAGATCGGCAGCCACGTGGGCGAATGGAATCTGGACGCGCCAGAGTTGTTCGAGTTCTTCCAGGCCGCCAGCGAGCTGGGCGCGGCGATCCTCGTCCACCCGTGGGACATGATGGGCACCGCGAGCATGCCCAAGTACTGGTTGCCGTGGCTGGTCGGAATGCCGGCAGAGCAATCGCGAGCCGCTTGCTGCCTGGTCTTCGGCGGCGTGCTGGAGCGCTTGCCACAATTGAAGATATGCCTGGCCCACGGCGGTGGCAGTTTCCCGTACACCATCGGCCGCATCGAGCACGGCTTCAACAT
>RCMY010002959.1_pt1 | contig 16006 bp, 13 predicted proteins | sample 2041341 | NCBI WGS metagenome assembly RCMY01 (sample SAMN09708234, study PRJNA481090) | Marine sediment metagenome, whole genome shotgun sequencing project. | reverse complement strand
GCGAGCGCCCTACGTCACCCCACGACGGACGCTGCGTGGATGCTATCTATCGTTTTGCCGATGGTTGAGTTGAACTCGGCATCGGTCTGATCGGCCGACAACCCCTCAGTCAGCGCGCGGCTAAAGCTGGCGACGATTCCACAATTCTGGGCCAGACGGCGGTTCGCCTCGTCGCGGCTATAACCGCCCGACAGGGCGACAACGCGCATGACAGCAGGATGCCGGGTCAGCGCCTGATACTGGTTCGCAGTCTCGGGCAGCGTCAGCTTCAGCATCACTTCGGTGCCCGTCGGCAGTGCGTCCAGATGGCGCGCGATCGTGTCCAGCAGCAGGGCCTCGGCCTCGGCCTTGTCGCTGATCGAAATGGTGACCTCAGGCTCGATGATCGGGATCAGGCCATGGCCCAGGATCTGGCGACCCACCTCGAACTGCTGAGCAACAATCGCCTCTATCCCGCTGGGAGACGCCGCGTCGATGACCGAGCGCATCTTGGTGCCAAAGATCCCGGCATCGACGGCCCGATTGCACAGCGCATCCAGATCGGGCATCGGCTTCATCAGGCGCACGCCATCGGCCTCGTCCTCAAGTCCTTTGTCAACCTTGAGGAACGGCACAACGCCGCGCTCCTCCCATAGATAGCGCGCCGAGGGCTTGCCGCCCATTTCGCGGTCCATCGTCATCTCAAACAGGATCGCGCCGATCACCTTGTCGCCGTTGAAGTCAGGCGCCTGCGCGATGCGGGCGCGCATCGCATGAATCAGATCGAACATTTCGGCGTCCGAGCCATAGGGGCATCCTCGGCCACGCCATAGAGCGCCAGCGCCTTGGGCGTCGATCCTCCCGACTGATCGAGCGCCGCGACAAAGCCGTTCCCGGCGCGAATTTTCTCTGCTTGGGCTGCGTTCGGCATGGGTTCGGCTCCGCTCATCTAGATTTCAATGTCCTGCGCGCTTTTAGGTCAGCGCCAGCTTGCTTGCAATTGTGGTCGCGCTAACGCCTCAGCCCTTCAGGGCGGCGACGCCGGGCAGATCCTTGCCCTCCATCCATTCCAGAAACGCGCCCCCGGCGGTCGAGATGTAGGTAAAATCATCCGCCGCCCCAGCCCGATTCAGCGCGGCGACCGTATCGCCGCCGCCCGCGACCGACACCAATTTGCCCGCGCGGGTCAGTGCGGCGGCGTGACGCGCGGCGGCGTTGGTGGCGGCATCGAACGGTTCGATTTCGAATGCGCCAAGGGGGCCGTTCCAGATCAACGTTTTCGCTCTGTCCAGCGCTTCAGACACGCGCGCGACACTGCGCGGCCCGGCGTCGAGGATCATCGCATCGTCGGGGCACAGATGCACCGCCAGAACCTCATTCGGCGCGTTCTCGGCGAATTCGCGCGCGACGACGATATCGGCAGGCAGGATGATTTCGCAGCCCTGATCGGCGGCTTTGCCCATAATTTGCCGCGCGGTTTTTGCCATGTCATGCTCGCACAGCGACTTGCCCACGCTGAGGCCCTGCGCCGCGAGAAACGTGTTGGCCATGCCACCTCCAATCACGAGGCTATCGACCTTTTCCACGAGGTTGCTCAGCAGATCCAGCTTGGTCGATACCTTGGCACCACCGACAACAGCGACGACCGGACGTTTGGGCGTGCCAAGCGCGGCCTCCAGCGCCTCCAGTTCGGCCTGCATCAAACGGCCCGCGCAGGAGGGCATCAGATGCGCGATAGCCGCCGTGCTGGCGTGGGCGCGGTGCGCAGCGGAAAAGGCATCGTTGCAATAAATGTCGCCCAGCGCCGCGAGGCGGGCGGCGAATTCGGGATCGTTCGCCTCTTCACCGGGATAAAAGCGAATGTTTTCAAGCAGTAGAACCTCGGCCGCTTCGGCCTCCGCCGTGAGGTTCTCGGCACCCTCGAGTGTCTCGACCAAGCGAACGCTATGCCCAAGTGCCGCCTCAAGCGCAGGCAAAACAACCCGTAAGGACAGATCCAGCACGACCTTGCCCTTGGGGCGTCCAAAATGCGCGATCAGGATGGGGCGGCCCCCCTTGGCGAGAATATCCTCGACCGTGGGCACAATCCGCTCGATCCGCGTGGCGTCGGTGACGCGCCCGCCCTCGACCGGCACGTTGATGTCCACGCGGGTCAGCACGCGCTTCCCCTTCAGGTCCATGTCGTCGAGGGTTTTCCAGCTCATGCCACTATCCTTGCCTAGCGAGGTCCGCCCCCTCTTGGCGTGGCGGCGCCGATGCGTCAAGACGGCCCGCTTGGCAAGGCGCGCCCAAACCCCTAGATATCACAGCAACGCATTCAAAAAGGAGGCCCATCCATGGCCGAGATCAAAGACCCCGAAAACACCATCCTGATCGAGCTGAAGGACGGCACCGTCGCGATTGAGCTGCTGCCAGACGTCGCCCCCGGCCATTCCGAACGGATGAAAGAACTGGCGCGCAGTGGTGCTTATGACAACGTGGCCTTTCACCGGGTGATCGACGGCTTTATGGCTCAGACGGGCGACGTGGCGAACGGTAACATGGAAAAGGACTACAATCCCCGCGGCGCCGGTACGGGTGGCAGCGACCTGCCGAACCTCAAGGCCGAATTCTCGAAAATCCCCCATGATCGCGGCACTTTGGGCGCAGCCCGCAGCGCGAGCCCCGACAGCGCGAACAGCCAGTTTTTCATCAGCTTCAAGGACAATCATTTCCTGAACGGCCAATACACCGTCTATGGCCGCGTCATTCAGGGGATGGAGCATGTGGACGCCATCGCCAAGGGCGAGCCGCCCGCGGATCCCGACCGCATGATCAGCGTCAAGGTGGCCTCCGATGCGTAATATTCTGGCAGCAGTTTTGATGGCCACCGCCGCACCGGCGCTGGCTACCAGCCTTGAGATCGACATTGCGGGCGAGGCGAACGGCACCGTCACCATCGACCTCTTTGAGGATGTCGCGCCCCAGCACGTGGAGCGGATCACGGCACTGGCCAAAGAAGGCGCATATGACGGCGTCGTCTTTCACCGCGTCATCAGCGGCTTCATGGCCCAGACCGGCGATGTGCAATATGGCAAGCTTGACGGCGGCGATACCAGTCGCGCCGGTCAGGGTGGCGCCGACATGCCCGACCTCAAGGCCGAGTTTTCGGACCAGCCGTTCGAGGCAGGCGTCATCGGCATGGCCCGCAGCCAAAGCCCCGACAGTGCAAACAGCCAGTTCTTTATCATGTTCGGCCCCGCACCGCATCTGAACGGCCAATACACTGTCGTCGGCAAGGTGACGGATGGCATGGACGTAGTGAATGCGATCAAGCGCGGCGCCGGCGGCAACGGCGAAGTCGCCGGCACACCCGACGTCATGACCGACGTCCGGGTGATCGACTGAGCCGAACGATGCACGTGACCGCCACGGGCTATGAGCCACTGAATACGCTCAAGCCCGTGGCAGATAATATATGGCTGATCGACGGGCCTGCGCTCAGCTTCTATGGGATGCCCTATTCGACCCGCTGCACCGTGGTGCAGCTGGATAAGGGCGATCTCTGGGTCCACTCGCCTACGCTGCTGACGGACGGGCTGCGCGCCGAACTGGACGCTCTGGGACCAGTAAGGCATCTGATAGCGCCCAATTGGATTCACTATTCTTATGTCCGCGACTGGCAGCAGGCCTACCCCGCCGCCACCGCCTACGCCGCCCCCGGCGTTGCGAAACGTGCGGCGAAAAAGGGCCTGCCGCTGACATTCGATTCCGACCTCGGACAGGAAGCTGAGCCGTCTTGGGCCGGACAAATCGACCAGATGATCGTCGAAGGCAGCAAGGTGCATCGCGAGGCGGTGTTCCTGCACCGCGCGTCGGCGACGCTGATCCTGACGGACCTGATCGAGAATTTCGAAACCGGAAAGCTGCCCGCGTGGATGCGCCCCCTCGTCTGGATCGCCGGAATCGACGACAGCGACGGCAAGATGCCGCCCGACATGCGCCTGACCTTCCGCAAGGCGCTATTGGTCAAGTCCGTCGAGCGTATGATCGCATGGGAACCGCAGCGCCTGATCCTCGCCCATGGGCGCTGGTATCGCAGCGACGCCATGGGCGAGTTGCGTCGCGCCTTTCGCCGAATCCTGCGGAACGGCGAATGGACCGCCGCGATGGAGCGGATCGAGGCAGACCGCGCCAAGGACAGGCAAAGCGACTGATCCCTCGGGAAGTTTACTGGCCCGGAGTACGCGGGTGGCTCATGCTGCACCGAATCGCAACATGAGAGGACCGCAACCATGCTTCGCCTCGCTTTGATCGCGCTGACCTTAATCGCAACGAGCGCCGGGGCCGATCCCACCTTATGGAAACATGAGTGGCCGCAGACGAATTTCGCCAAGCGCAGCATCGACAGTTGGGCCGAAATCCTCTCGGGTGGCCCGCCTAAGGACGGCATCCAGTCCATTGACGCGCCAACCTTTCGCAAGGCAGCAGGCGAGACGCGCATCGACGGGCCCGAGCCGGTCATCACCGTCGAGATCGCAGGCAACCCGCCGCGCGCCTACCCGGTGCGCTACCTCATGTGGCATGAAATCGTGAACGATACCGTGGCAGGCGTACCCATCGCCGTCACCTTCTGCCCGCTCTGCAACTCGGGCATCGTATTCAACCGGCGCACGACGCACGGCACACTCAGCTTTGGCGTCTCGGGCAAGCTGCGCAATTCGGATATGGTCATGTATGACCGCGAAACCCACAGCTGGTGGCAGCAGGCCCAAGGCCTCGCCATCGTGGGCGATCTCACGGGAACGCAGCTGACCGCCCTGCCCGCCTGGATGGAAAGCTGGGACCAGTTCCGCGCCCGCGCGCCCGACGGGCTGGTGATGGACGCGCCACAGCAGGGCCGGCAATACGGGCGAAATCCCTACGCGCGCTACGACAGCGCAACGCGCCCGTTTTTATACAGCGGCGATCCTCCGCCTCACGGCATTCCGGCGCTGGCGCGCGTCGTGCGTGTCGGTGCGCGTGCATGGCCGTTGACGCGGCTGCGCGAAGCGAGGGAGATACGCGAGGCAGATGTGACGCTCTCTTGGGAGGCCGGACAGGCATCGGCCCTAGATACCGCGCGGATCGGCGAGGGGCGCGATGTTGGCACTGTGCGGGTGCGGGACGCCAACGGGCAAGACGTGCCACATGACGTAATGTTCGCTTTCGCCTACCACGCCTTCTGGCCAGATGGGCAGTGGATGCTGAGTGAATGAGCCGGGGCCACCTGCGGCGGGAGTATTTGTCGAAAAATGAAAGCTGTCTAAGCGCCGTCTTCAGGCTTTTTCTTGGTGACAATATCCTAGTGCTGCGGTGTAACCCGCACTGAACGCTCGCAGGTCGGGCGCGGTGCGCTATCTCATCCAGATCTCGACCCGGCGATTGGCGCGGCGGCCCCATTCACTGTCGTCGCAGGCCATGGGCATCGCTTCGCCGAAGGCCTCTGTTTCCATCTTGAGCCGGTCCATTTGCGCGGTTTCGGCCGTTCGAATGACCGCGTCCTGCACTGCCTTTGCACGGCGCAAGGATATGGTGCGGTTCGCGCTCGCCGGGCCTTCGCCGTCCGAAAAACCGACGAAAACCAGCTGCCGTCCATCGTAGAAACCGCTTTCCAGTGCGCGCGCCAGGCTCTCGACGTTTGAGCGTGATTGCGCGTCCAGCCGGGCCGAGCCGGGTTCGAATCGAAAGGTTGTCGTCAGGCGTTTCAGCGGGCTGAGCACGCGCGTCATGCGCTGAAGATCGCCAAGCGTGATTTCCTCGCCGGCGCGCAGCACGGCATTGGCAAAGCGATCGCCCTGATCGTCGATCGCGATCTCTTCAGGCAGTTGGTCGACAAAACCGGCGCGGCGAATCACCAGCTGCGCTGCTGGCTCGCGGGTAAAGGCGAGGAACTCGCGCATCAGCTTGGGCAGGCGGCGCGCGGGCAGGTATAGGAACATTGGCGCGGTCAGGGGGTAATCCTCGGTCTTGACCGCGCGGCGGGTGGCCTGCATCGCGAACCCGCAGGCGCCGGTCAGGGCCAGCTCAAAGGTCAGGCCCTTTTCCGAGCGGCTGCCAATGCCCAGCGAAAATGGATCCTGCGCAACAGCCTGCGACAGCGCCTCACCATCCAAGTGATGTATGGCGCCGGCGACGAAGTCTGTGGCGCCGCCTTGCAGCATCCGCCTCTCGGTTGATTGGCCGAGGCCGGTGGTGGGGTCATGCAAATGCACCGCGATAGGCGCGTCGGCGCCGCCGAGCTGCACCCAATCGGTAATCTCACCAGCCAGCACCTGTGCCAGTTCGGGTGTGGTGATCGTCGTCACCGGATTGCCCGCCGATACCAGCGGCACCAGCGCGTCCAGTGCCAACACGCGGCTGCGCCGAGCGTCGCGCAGATCACCAAGGCCCACCTCCCGGCCACGTATCGCCTCATTGCGAGTGACCTCGCGCAGCGACATTGCCATGTCGGCCTCGCCCGCAAGCAGATCGGCAAAGCCCTCATCCGTATTGGTCAGACGCACATGAAAGCGCCCGCGCGCCTCATGCGTAGCCGGATCCGAGAGGGTGTAGGCGAAAGCGATGTCGGATAAGTTGTCGCGCGACAGCTCCAGCCCTTGGCGCAGTGCGAATGCCTCGATCAGGGCGGGCATCAGCACGCGACCGATGGTTGGCGCACCCGACAGGGTCGCCTCGGCGACATATGCGTTCAGGTTTGGACAGCCCGGCCCCTCGCACAGCACGCCCGAGCCGTCGACTGTAAGCTCACCGTAAATGGTATCGACGCGGTAGAACTCGCCGTCGAAGCCCAGCAGATCGCCGGTGATCGTCACATCGCCATCGCGCGAGGTCAGCGTCACGTCCTGCGCGGCAGCGGGCAGGATGGCGAGACATGGGAAAAGTGCGGCGAAAATCGCCGCACGTAGCTGTGGCATCAGTATCCCCTTGAACGCAGGTGTCAGTCGCGCGCAATGGTGAGGTCATTCAGCAGGTTTTTCAACACCAGAAAGTCACCTACTGCGCTACATTCAGGCATCATCAGCGTGACGTCCTGCACGCGCAGGCCGCCGCCGGGCTGCATCTGCAGTGCCTGAGCATCGATATCGCGGTTGCAATTGAGCGGCGTCACCTCGGCCTCAACAAGCAGGGTGACGTCGCCGTCGCGGCCCGCCAGCAGGCTGGGAAAGGTATATATTTCAGCCATCAGTGCCTTGGGCTGATCGGCCGCGCCGAGCCGCGTGAGGAAACCGCGATCGCCATCTGACGCCGCCGCCACGTCGCGCGGGGCACCCGACCAGACATGGCCATCATCGTCATATCCTGCGCCAAATTCCAGCGCGTGCAGCTGCATGCCTGTATCGCCCTGCCACTGCACTGCGACGCGCTGATAATAATTTACACTATCGACCTCGGCATTTGCGACTGCGCCTTCGCCATTTGCAAACGCGGCGATGAACGATGCTTTGAGCGCGAGGGCGGGTACCAACATGCTGGCATGGCCACCATCATCGGTCACACCGGTGAACATCATGCCGTTGTGATGCATCGTAAACCGCTCGCGGGTTGCACAGGGCGCATCCAGCGATAGGGACACCATCGCAGCGGGCGCCGCTTCGGCGGTGAGCGTGTAGTCACAGGCAAGGCTGGGCGCGGGCTCTTCCATGGGCAGCGCGTCGGTCAGCGTTTCGGCGTTCGAATCGCGCAATGTCGCCTCTCGGATGACAGGCGTGTCGGGCGTTTGCGGCAGCAGCGCAGGCATCAGCGCTGCACTGGGCGGGGACGGAACGGCGGAGATGAGTGTGATCGACGACAGTTCCAGCGCTCCAGTGGCGGCATCGCTGCGTGCCGAGCCGGGGGCGGGCGCCTGAGTAATTTCGTCCTGCGCTACCGGGTCCGCCATCGTGCGGGACTGCATGAAATGACCGGCGCCCAGCGCCAGCGCCAGCGTTCCGCATCCCACCGCGATCATCTTGATCTTCCGCATCTTATAACTCCACACACCTAAAAAACTTGGTTGTGCAGTATATCTAGCGTGCGAAAAGGGCGGCCATGTGGCGCAGATGTGGAGTCATTCGGGCCGCATGATGACGGCCCGAATGACGCGTTCAGATCGTCAGGCGAGGCGTCCGTGGCAATGCTTGAACTTCGCACCGGATCCACAGGGGCAGGCCGTGTTGCGGCCCGGATTGCCCCATGTTGACGAATCGTTTTCGTCAAATCCTTGCAGCGGCGCCTCGGACGGAGTGTCCGCGGACTGCTTGCCATCCGCGCGCGTGATCGCAGCGTCGGTCTGGGCCTGAAGCGCGGCGCGCTCTTCCATCATCTGCTGCATCATGCGCTGCTGATCAGTCTCTGACACCGGCTGCACCTGACCCAACTTTTGCGTGACGTCCTGACGCAGACCGTCCAGCATCGTCTCGAACAGGGCGAAGGCCTCGTTCTTGTATTCGTTCAGCGGATCGCGCTGAGCATAGCCACGAAAACCGACGACGCTGCGCAGATGCTCCAGCATCAGGAGGTGATCGCGCCATTTGCTGTCGATGGTCTGGAGCAGCAGCTGCTTTTCGATCAGCCGCATGTTGCCGGGGCCAAAGGCGACGGCCTTTTTCGCCATCATCTCGTTCGCGTGCTTTTCGATGCGCTCGCTGATGTCCTCGTCGTCGACCCCTTCCTCATCAGCCCATGCCTGCACGGGCAGATTCATATTCAACTGCTCGGTGATGGCGGTATGGAGGCCCTCCATGTCCCACTGATCGGCGTAGGTCTTGGGTGGCATGTATTGATCGACCAGATCGTCGATCACCTCGCCGCGCATGTCCTTTACGATGTCGCTCAGGTCAGCGGCGCGCATGATGTCGAGGCGCTGCTTGAAGATCACCTTGCGCTGCTCGTTCATCACGTCGTCGAATTTCAGCAGCTGCTTGCGCATGTCAAAGTTACGGCCCTCGACCTTGGCCTGCGCGCGCTCCAGAGATTTGTTCACCCACGGGTGAATGATCGCCTCGTCCTCTTTCATGCCGAGGCCGGATAGCACCTTTTCCAGACGTTCCGACCCGAAGATGCGCATCAGGTCATCGTCCAGCGACAGGAAGAAGGACGACTGCCCCGGATCGCCCTGACGGCCCGAGCGGCCGCGCAGTTGGTTATCGATCCGGCGACTCTCGTGGCGTTCAGTGGCGAGGACAAAGAGACCGCCAGCATCCTTGACGGCCTGTTCTTCGGTCTTATGCCCCTCTTCGATACGGGCGCGAATTTCGGCAGGATCGCCTTCGGGATCGGTGGCGATCGCCTCCATGATCTTCATGTCGATATTGCCACCGAGTTTGATGTCCGTGCCACGCCCGGCCATGTTGGTGGCAATGGTGACAGCGCCCAGCTTGCCCGCGTCACCGACGATCTGCGCCTCTTTTTCATGCTGGCGCGCGTTCAGGACGTTATGTTCGATGCCCGCATCCGTCAGTAGCTGGCTGATTGTTTCCGATTTTTCGATGGATGTGGTGCCGACCAGCGTGGGCTGGCCTTTGACGCTGGCTTCTTTGATCTCTTCGACCACGGCCTTGTACTTTTCCGCCGTGGTGCGGAATACCGCGTCGTCCTTGTCAACGCGCACGATGGGCTGGTTCGTCGGCACAGCGACCACGCCAAGGCCATAAATTTCGGCAAACTCGTCCGCCTCGGTCAACGCGGTGCCGGTCATGCCGGACAGTTTTTCATAGAGGCGGAAATAGTTCTGGAACGTCACCTGCGCGAGCGTCACGTTCTCGGGCTGGATGTCGGCGCCTTCCTTGGCCTCGATGGCCTGATGCAGACCGTCGGACAGACGGCGACCGGCCATCATGCGGCCCGTAAATTCGTCGATCAGAACGACCTCGCTATCGCGAACGATGTAATCTTTGTCCTTGTGGAACAGCTTGTGCGCGCGCAGGCCCTGATTGACGTGATGCACGATCGTCGTGCTTTCGGGATCATACAGCGATTGATCCTCGGGCAGCACGCCGCGCTCGACTAGCAGGGTTTCGAGAAACTCGTTGCCTTCATCGGTGAAGGTGCAGCTGCGCGCCTTTTCGTCGATCTTGTAGTGCTCTTCTTTCAGCTCGGGAATCAGCTTGTCGATGGACAGATACAGATCGCTACGGTCCTGCGCCGGGCCGGAAATGATCAGCGGTGTGCGCGCCTCGTCGATCAGAATGCTGTCGACCTCGTCCACGATGGCAAAGTTATGGCCGCGCTGGCTCATCTGGGTCAGTTCGGATTTCATGTTGTCGCGCAGATAGTCAAAGCCCAGCTCGTTGTTCGTGGCATAGGTCACGTCGCAGGCGTAGGCGCGCTGCTTTTCGTCGTCGGGCTGCTGGGGATAGATGACGCCCGTGGTCATGCCCAGCGCACCGAAAACGGTACTCATCCATTCCGAGTCGCGCTTGGCGAGGTAGTCGTTGACGGTGACGACATGCACGCCCTTGCCGCCCAGCGCGTTGAGATAGGCCGGGAAGGTGGCGACCAGCGTCTTGCCCTCGCCTGTCTTCATCTCGGAAATGTTGCCCTGATGCATGAAAATGCCGCCCATCAACTGGACATCGAAGGCGCGCAGACCCAGCGCGCGGCGCGCGGCCTCGCGGCAGTTGGCAAACGCCTCAGGCAGCAGATCATCCAGCGATTCGCCTGCCTGCACACGTCCGCGCAGTTCATCCGTCTTGGCAATCAGCCCGGCATCATCCAGGGCCTCGATCTCGGGCTCGAGCGCGTTGATCTTATCGACCAGCGGGCGTGTCGCCTTGACCTTGCGATCGTTCGGAGTGCCGAAAACCTTACGGGCGACCGTTCCAATACCCAGCATGTTCAATACGTTCCCGTTCTGTGATCTGTTGTGTTCGGCAATGCCTTGCCCCGCTATAGTTGTCACCCTATGTCGGGCGGGGTATCAGCGGGATGTGCCTGTATTCAAAGGCGATGTAAGCGTCTGCTTGCTTAGTGTCAACGCCGCGCGCCGTGTGCGCCGCCAACCGCCGCAAACTGTGAAGGAACACCATATGCTCGAGCGTCTCAAACCGATTGCCACCTGCGCCATGCTGATGGGGGTACTCGGCGCCGCGCCGGTCCTCGCCGCCAATGACGCCGAGAGCGCAGTCAATGCCGACACCGTCGTCGCCACCGTGGATGGCACCGACATCACACTGGGTCACATGCTGACCCTGCGCGCCGGCCTGCCTGAGCAATTTCAGCAGGTGCCTGCCGATGTTTTGTATCCCGGTATCCTCGACCAGTTGATCCAGCAGACGCTGCTGGCGGATGCCAGTAAGGACGACCTGTCCAAGCGTGCCGCGCTGGCGCTGGAGAATGAACGCCGCGCGCTAATCGCCACCGAAGAAATGGCCCGGATCGCCGAGACTGCAGTCACCGATGAGGCCGTCCAGAGCTATTTCGACGAAAATTTCCTAAACGGCGAGGATGTCGTCGAATACAAGGCCGCCCATATCTTGGTCGAGACCGAAGAAGAGGCGCAGAAGCTGGTTGATGAGCTGAAGGACGGCGGCGATTTCGCCGCACTGGCGCAAGAGCACTCCACCGGCCCCTCCGGTCCCTCGGGCGGTGCGCTTGGCTGGTTCAGCGAGGGCATGATGGTCGAGCCGTTTCAGATGGCCGTCGAAGGCATGGAGGCCGGTAGCGTCAGTGATCCGGTCCAGACGGATTTCGGCTGGCACGTGATCAAGCTGGAAGAGACCCGCACCAAGGACGCGCCCAAGCTGGACGAGGTGCGCCCCCAGATCGAAGAGGCGCTGCGCCAGAAGGCCATAGAAAAGGAAATCACCCGCCTGCAAGAGCAAGGCGATGTAGATCGCACCGCTGGCGATGCGATGGACCCGTCCGTATTGAACCAGCTCGACCTTCTGGAAGAGTAAACGCGCATGGCCAAGATCACCTCCGTCTCGCCGCTCGCACCTGCCGCCTTTCCTGATCTGCCTGTGATCGAGGGGGTGCGCTTTGCCAGTATCGCCGCCGGTGTGCGTTATACCGGGCGAACTGACGTAATGCTGGCGCATCTTGCGCCCGGCAGCACGGTGGCGGGGGTGTTCACCCGCTCGGCCACGCGGTCAGCGCCGGTGTTGGATTGTCAGGCCAAGATTGCGCGAAGCGGCAATGAGGGCGCGGCGTTCCTGGTAAATTCGGGCAATTCCAACGCCTTTACTGGGCGTCATGGGGTCGAGTCGGTGCGCGCGGTAACGTCCGGCGTGGCGAAGGTGCTGGGCCTGCCCGGACACCGCGTCTTTTCGTCCTCGACCGGCGTGATCGGCGAGCCGATGAAGCATGAGCGCATCGTCGCCAAGCTGGCCGACCTGAAAGAGGCTCTGACTGCGGGCGGTATCGCCGACGCCGCCCGCGCGATCATGACGACCGACACCTTTCCCAAGGGCTCCGGGACCGAGGTGGATGTGGACGGCCAGACCGTGCGTATCGCTGGCATCGCCAAGGGGTCGGGCATGATCGAGCCGGACATGGGCACGATGCTGGTCTATATTTTTACCGACGCAAAGGTGCCCCAGCCGGTGCTGCAATCCATGGTGTCGGCGCTGAACCGCACCACATTCAATTGCATCACCGTCGATAGTGATACCTCGACCTCCGACACACTACTGGTCGGCGCGACCGGCGCGTCAGGTGTCGCCATCACCGAGCATTCCATCGGCTTCATGGAGGGGCTTCGCCGCGTCATGCTGGACCTCGCGCAGCAAGTGGTGCGCGACGGCGAGGGCGCGACCAAGCTGGTCGAAATCTCAATCACCGGCGCTGCCAGCGACGACGACGCGCACAAACACGCAAAATCCATTGCCAATTCGCCCTTGGTGAAAACCGCCGTTGCGGGCGAGGATCCGAACTGGGGCCGTGTCGTCATGGCCATTGGAAAGTCGGGTGCACGGGCAGACCGCGACACGCTGGCAATCTGGTTTGGTGACATCAAAGTGGCCGAAAACGGCTGGGTCAGCCCTGACTATAGCGAGGATGAGGCGGCCGCCTACATGAAGCGGCAAGAGCTGATCATTCATGTTGATCTGGGCCTTGGCGGTGGGACAGCGCGCGTCTGGACCTGCGATCTCACGCATGGGTATATCGACATAAACGCCGACTATCGCTCGTGAAAATTGTCCTCGTCTCGGCTGTCGCGCTGATTGACGTGGACGGACGCGTGCTGCTCGCGCAGCGCCCAGAGGGCAAGTCGATGGCAGGCCTTTGGGAATTTCCCGGCGGCAAGGTCGAGCAGGGCGAAACGCCCGAGGCCGCCCTGATCCGCGAATTGCAGGAGGAACTGGGCATAGACACCTGGGCCAGTTGCATTGCACCGCTGACCTTCGCCAGCCATTCCTATGAGGATTTCCACCTGCTGATGCCGCTTTTCGCCTGCCGCAAGTGGGACGGAATCGTGCAGGGGCGCGAAGGGCAGGCCCTCAAATGGGTGCGCGCGACTGATCTGAGGGATTATCCAATGCCGCCAGCGGACGTGCCACTGATCCCGATCCTGCGGGATTGGCTGTAGCGCCGTTTTGCCCGGCTTCACAAACGCATTATCCAAAGCAAAAGGGGCGCTCTATTGAGCGCCCCTTTTGAATTCCAGCCTTGGCGTAGATCAATCCAACGTGCGGACGATTTCCTCGCGCTCAAATATCTCGATCACGTCATCGGGACGAATGTCTTCGTATCTCTCAAAGGCCATACCGCATTCCTGACCGGACTGAACCTCGGACACTTCATCCTTGAATCGCTTGAGCGTTTTCAGCGTGCCCTCGTGGATCACGACATCGTCGCGCAAGAGGCGCACACCGGCAGAGCGGCGCGCGATGCCTTCGGTGACAAGGCACCCGGCAACATTGCCGACGCCTGTAACCTTGAAGACTTCCTTGATCTTTGCGTAACCGATGAACTTCTCGCGGATCTCATTGCTCAAGAGGCCCGAAGCCGCCGCCTTCACATCGTCGACCAGATCGTAGATGACCGAATAATAGCGGATCTCGACACCCTTCTGGTTCGCGCTCTGGCGCGCGGGGGCATTGGCACGCACGTTAAAGCCGAACACCGGCGCACCGGATGCCTCGGCGAGGCCGATATCGCTCTCGGTGATGGCGCCGACGCCTGAGTGCAGCACGCGCACGCGCACCTCGTCGTTGCCGATCTTTTCCATCGCCTGAACGATCGCCTCGGCGCTGCCTTGCACGTCGGCCTTCAACAGGATGGGCACTTCGGCCAGGTTCTGGCTTTCCTTCGCTTGCACCATCATCTGGTCCAGCGTCACGGCGGCGCCTTCGGCGGCGCGCTTTGCCTTGGCAGCGTTGGCGCGGTATTCTGCGATCTCGCGGGCCTGACCCTCGGATTTCACGACGTTCAGAACATCGCCAGCCTCGGGGGTGCCGCTAATGCCCAGCACCTCGACCGGAACAGACGGACCGGCCTCTTTGACCCGCTCGCCACGATCGTTGATCAGCGCGCGGACCTTGCCGAACTGCTCGCCCACGACAAAGATGTCGCCGGTGCGCAGCGTGCCCTTCTGGATCAGGACAGTCGCAACGGGGCCACGGCCAACGTCCAGCTGCGCCTCGATCACGGCACCTTCGGCGGCGCGATCGGGATTAGCCTTCAGTTCGAGGATCTCTGCCTGAAGCGCGATAGCCTCAAGCAACGTGTCCAGACCCTTGCCAGTCTTGGCACTGACTTCGACGTCCTGCACATCGCCCGACATCGCCTCGACAACGACCTCGTGTTGCAGCAGGTCGGTACGCACCTTTTGTGGGTTCGCTGCAGGCTTATCGATCTTGTTGATCGCGATGATCATCGGCACCTTGGCGGCCTTGGCGTGGTTGATCGCCTCGATAGTTTGCGGCATGACCGCGTCATCGGCAGCGACGACCAGCACGACGATATCCGTCACCTGAGCGCCACGTGCGCGCATCGACGTGAACGCCGCGTGGCCGGGCGTGTCGAGGAACGACAGAACCGCGCCATTGGCGGTCGTCACCTGATAGGCGCCGATATGCTGCGTGATGCCACCAGCCTCGCCAGCGACAACCTTGGCGTCGCGGATTGCATCCAGCAGCGAGGTTTTGCCGTGATCGACATGACCCATGATCGTGATGACGGGCGGGCGCGGTTTCATGCTTTCGGGCTTGTCTTCGACCTTGGCGATAACGTCCTCCACATCCGCGTCAGAGACGCGCACGACACGGTGGCCGAATTCCTCGATGATCAACTCGGCAGTGTCGGCGTCGATGGCCTGATTCTGTGTAACCATCATGTCATTGTTCATCAGCGCCTTGATCACATCACCGACACGCTCGGCCATACGCTGGGCCAATTCGCCGACAGCGATGGTTTCTGGCAACTGCACGTCGCGAATGATCTTTTCACGCTCTTGCGTGCCGCCCATCGCCTTTTGGCGCGCGCGCTCTTGCTTGCGCTTCATGGCGGCCATGGACTTCTGACGGCCACCTTCGCCGCCAGACAGCGCTTGGTTCAGCGTCAGCTTACCCGAGCGGCGATTGTCGTCGCCCATGCCTTTGCCCTTGGTCGGGCGCTTTTGTTCGCTGTCGCGATCCTGCTTGCGCGGAGCGCTTGAGGGGGCGGGGCCACGGGGCGCGGCGCGCGCACCTTCTGGCTCAGCCGGAGCGGCTGCCTGCTTGGCCGCGTCGGCGGCTGCGACGCGCTGGCGCTCGTCTTCGTCTGCCTTGGCTTTGAGGGCATCGACGCGCTCTTTCTCTTCGCGCTCTTTGGTCTCGGCCTCTTCGCGGCGGCGCTGGCGGTCAGCCTCGCGCTCTTTCTCGTCGGCTTCGCGGCGCAGGGCCTCTTCGCCCTCACGTGCCTTCGCAGCCTGAAGCGCCTTCATCCGGCGTTCCATCTCGGCATCGGAAATGCCTGCGGGCCGCTTGGACGGATCGCCAGTGGGGGCAGGCTTGCCAGCGCCAGCCATGTTTCCCGCACCCGGTTTGGGCACGACAACGCGCTTACGCTTGGTTTCCACCACGACGTTCTTGGTCCGGCCATGGCT
>RCMY010002692.1_pt1 | contig 16010 bp, 13 predicted proteins | sample 2041341 | NCBI WGS metagenome assembly RCMY01 (sample SAMN09708234, study PRJNA481090) | Marine sediment metagenome, whole genome shotgun sequencing project. | reverse complement strand
AACAGCCGGCGGGGATGGAGCGAACGTCGTCGAATCCGACGGCTGCTCTGGCGGCGGAGCGTCGAGCGAGGTCGGGAGGAAGGTGAGCCGGGCGGTCGTCGGTGTGACGACGAGACGGGTCAGGCCATCATCGGGAAGCACCGGGCCACCGGTGTTCACCGGGACCGATGCGAACTCCGGGAGCGCCGGGAGTTGCTCGATCGGCTGGCTGCCGCCGAGCTCGACTCCTGGGACGACGCCGGTCAGCAGCGCTCCGGCGGTGACGATGGAGACACCTGATGCGGCCAATCCACGGTTGCTGAGGTCGAATCCCGTCAGGCGAGTGATCCAGGAAACCGGTGGCGCCGACTCTGGGTTTTCGATGGGGAATCGCTTCACGTGGCTTCCTTGCCGTGGCTGGTCTGTGGCGACGCATGTCGCGGACGCAGCCTCGGTGGCCGGAAGCAAAGTGTGAGAGATGGTTCGTCGAAGGGTTCGTTCGACCTACGCCCGTGGTCCGTTCGGCCCACCGACGAGCGTGGTCGAAACCCGATCGTGCCCCCTGATCATCGGTCGAACCCGCTCGTGGACTTGAGCGGATACGCCGAGATTGTTCGATGAGGTCCCAACCAGTGCGTGCTAGGCCCAGTCTTCGTCGTAGACGACTTCGAACCGCTCGAAGACCACGCTGATCTCGGGATGGAACTCGAGGCCCAGTGCCTTGTAGGTGCGCTGGAAGAAGCGGGTGTGCTCCTCGAGCCAAGAGTCACGAGAGCGATCGCCCTCGCCCTCGTCGAACGCGAACTCGTCGTCGACCGACGACAACGGCCCGACCCCGACCTCGATGGTGCGGATCACGGCGACCGGTTTGCCTGCGCCGTCACAGGCGATCCAGCAGTCGTCGACCTCGGGCATCGGTGCCTGCTCGGCTTCGTATTCGGCCACGGCGCTCGCTGTTGCCCGCTTGGTGCCGTTGAGCACCAACTCGAGGAGATCGTCGGCCATCTCGACGGTGTCGCCGAAACTGCCGACGTCGTCGAAGGGTGTGTCGGCAGGCTGACCGGTTGCGGACAGATAGCGATCCCAGAAGTCGTCGACCTCGGTCGGGTCGGGTTCAGGGAGGTAGGGGCGGTCGGCACTCATGGTGACAAACGGTAGCAACGGCACGAGTTAACAGAGCCGAAACATTGTGGACACGATCGTGACCTCTCCTGTTGTGATGCTGACGTTCAGCTGTCGCTGACCTGTTTCTTGCAGCTCACTTGCAGCCATCTGCTTCCGACTGCAAAGGCTTCTCCCCAATGGACTCCGGAAACACCGCGTGGATCTTGATGTCGGCGGCACTCGTCGTCTTCATGGTTCCGGGACTGGCCCTGTTCTACGGCGGCATGGCTCGTTCCAAGAACATGTTGAACATGTTGATGATGAACATGGTCTGCCTGGGCATCGTGCCGATCGTGTGGTTCGTCGCCGGCTACAGCCTGTCGTCGACCGGTGACAACAGTCTGATCGGCGGGTTCGACCACCTCTTCCTCGCCGACATCTCGATCACCAACGCCGACGGAGGGGCTCAGCTCCGTGACGTCTTCTTCGCACTCACGTTTGCCTCGATCACGCCGGCACTGATCTCGGGTGCGGTCGCCGATCGCATGAAGTTCTCGGCGTGGGTGACCTTCGTGCCGATCTGGCTCCTCATCGTGTTCGTTCCTGCCTGGGCCTGGGTGTTCCGCCCGGGCGTCGGCTGGCTCACCGTTCGAGGCAGCCTCGACTTCGCCGGTGGCACCGTGGTGCACGTGGCCGCTGGAGCGGCATCGTTGGCGCTGGCCATCGTCCTCGGCCAACGTCGAGGCTGGCGCCAGGAACCCATGCTTCCGCACAACCTCCCGTTCACGATGCTGGGTGCAGGCATCTTGTGGTTCGGCTGGTTCGGGTTCAACGCCGGATCGGCCTTTGCCGCCGATGGAGTCGCCATCCAGGCGTTTGCCAACACGTTCATCGCCGGTGCCGCCGGGATGCTCTCGTGGCTGCTCGTCGAACGCATCGTCGACGGTCACGCCACCTCACTCGGTGGTGCCTCGGGCATCGTGGCCGGTCTCGTCGGCATCACGCCGGGCGCCGGCTTCATGGGTGTCGCCGGAGCGATGTCGGTCGGCCTCATCTGCGGCGCTCTCTGTGCGCTTGCGGTTCGACTGAAGTTCCGGTTCGGCTTCGATGACGCCCTCGACGTCGTCGGCGTGCACTTCGTCGGTGGCCTCGTCGGCGGCATCCTGATCGGCGTGTTCGCCAGCCCGTCGGCGCTCGGCGGCGACTTCGAGGGCGGACTCATCGAGGGTGACGGAGTCGGCCTGCTGATCGAGCAGATCTTCGCCAACGTGACCGTGGCGATCTTCGCCTTCGTCGTGACCTTCGCTCTGGCCAAGGCGCTCGATGCCACGATCGGACTCCGAGTGACGGCGAAGGACGAGCGAGAAGGCCTCGACTCGACCCAGCATGCGGAGACCGCCTACCACAACTGATCCGCTCAGTCGGGCGTCACGACGCGCCGCCCTGGGCGTCACGACGCGGTGGCGTCGGCTGCAGCCACCTCGTCTGCTATCTGCTCGTCGAGTGGCGTGGGTGTCGCATGACTCCAGACCTCGAGCTCGTCGAGATCACAGTGGCGGGGAGCGATCACGAGCAGGACGTCGCCAGCTGCGAGGTGGGTGTAGCCGTCGGGCACGATCGTTTCGTCGTTGCGCCTGATGATGGCGATGCGCGACCCGCCGGGCGGTGGCAGCTCCCGCAAGGTCGTCGCGACGAGTGGCGAATCTGCCGGAATGGTGATCTCGACCAGGTCGGCGTCGAGTGCATCGACCGGAATGATCTCGGGGCGGACGGCAAGTTGTTCGTCGGCGACGACGCCGAGCTTGCGGGCGAGGAGTCCGACGGTCGGTCCCTGCACGGCGACCGAGAGGACGACCACCACGAAGGTGACGTCGAAGATCAGCGCCCCGTCGGGGTGGCCTGCCGTGAACGGAATCGTGGCCAAGACGACCGGGACGGCACCGCGTAGCCCGGCCCAGGAGATGATGGCCATCCGGCGCATGGGGGTCTTCGACCACGACAGCACCGAGAGGACGGCGATCGGGCGAGCGAGCACGACCAGTGTCGCGGCGATGACGACACCGGCGCCGAGGTTGTCGAGGAGCTTGCTTGGAAACACCAAGATGCCGAGCATGAGGAACAGCGCACCCTGGGCCGCCTGGGCGAGGCCCTCGTGGAAATACAGCACCGCTCGAGTCGAGCGACGTTCGCTCGCCACGATGACGCCGGTGAGATAGACGGCCAGGAAGCCGGAACCACCCCCGAGCGCAGCGGTCCCGTAGGAGATGCCGGCGATCGCCAACGTGATCACCCCGAGCGACGAGGCCGCCGGCCCACTCACGAGTCCGACGACGGTTCGGCCGAGCCACCCGACACCGAGTCCGACGAGCACGCCGATGCCGAGCTGCGATGCGAGGAAGGCTGCCCAGTCCCATGCCGAGGGGTCGGCCCGCCAGACCTCGACCATGCCGATCGTGAGGAGGACGGCAACCGGATCGTTCAGTCCTGACTCGAGCTGCAGGAGGCGTCGCGTCCGCTGAGGGAGTGACTCCGACCGGAGCGCGGTGAACACCGCAGCAGCGTCGGTCGATGCGACCACCGAGCCGAGAAGGAGCACCGTGGTCGTCTCGAGATCGAGGACCAACCAGCCCACTGCAGCGACGACACCGGCGGTGACCACGACACCGACCGTCGCCAGGAACGCCGCCGGTACTCCGGCGGCCCGGAAGGCCGCGGGCTCGGTACCGAGGCCGCCTTCGAACAGGATCACCACGAGGGCGAGTGTCGCGATGTTCTGTACCAGCGCCGCGTCGTCGAAACGGATCAGCGCGAGGCCGTCGTCGGCCACCACCATGCCGAGACCGAGAAAGAGCAGAAGACTCGGGATTCGGAAACGTGAGGCGATGCCGCTGGCGATCACCCCGACGAGCAGCAGTGTCCCGCCAAGCAAAATGCCGGGGTCGACCGAGAAGCCCGAGTTCATCTCTGCTCTGGTTCGGGCGTCGGCGTGTCGATTTCGGCGGGATGGTCCGGCATGGCGAACATCATCTGATGGTAGAGGCCAGTCGGGCCGTCAGACGATCAGGCACCGACCGGGCGCTCAGAAGGCGAAGACCGACAGCCGCAGGTCATCGTCGATCGTGGCAAGTCGGGTGCCGGTGTCGTTGGGGCTTCACGCCCATGACGGATCGGGTGCTCGCCACCAGTTGGGAGTCAGGTCGGCGGTGCAGGTGAGGGCAGAGACGATCGTGGCCGAGACGTGTCTGGTTCGAAAAAGCGCCGCATACTTGACCAATGCCAGCACTCACCTCGCTCGAGGCCGGACAAGTCATCGTCTACGGAGGGTCGCAGTACACCACGGTGTCGCCCGACCTGGCGGCAGCGTTCTCTGCCGGGGACCGCCTGATCGTCGTGAACGACACCGGTGACCTGCTCCATATTCCCGCCGCCGAGGTCGAGATCGCCGCATCGGCAGTCGGTCGAGCCGTCGATGCCTTCGCCGCGCTCGGCGCCGTCGGCGACGATGCGGTCACCGAGTTCTTCGAACAATTCGCTCGCAGGCTCGAAGCCGATGAGACGTTCGCCCCGATCGCCGCCGCCAACGCCGCCGACATCGATCGGGCGAGGGCGAAGGGCCGATCGACCACTCGACTCGAACTGACCGCATCGATGCGGGCCGACATGATCTCGGGATTGCGGAGCTGGCGAGATGCCGATGCCAATCGTGATGCCGTTCTCGAGACCAACGTGCACGAAGGCTGGACCGTCGAACAACGTCGAGCAGGTCTGGGCGTCGTCGGGTTCGTGTTCGAAGGACGACCGAACGTCTTCGCCGATGCCTGCGGCGTGATCCGTACCGGCAACACGGTCGTGTTCCGGATCGGATCCGATGCCTTGGGCACCGCCAACGCCATCGTCGAGCATGCACTCGATCCGGCCCTGGCTGCTGCCGGGCTTCCGCATGGCGCCGCCTCGCTGGTCGACTCGGCCGCACACGCTGCCGGCCACGCCATGTTCGACGACCCTCGCCTGGCCCTCGCCGTCGCCAGGGGCAGCGGCCATGCCGTCGCACAACTCGGATCGGTTGCACGACAGGCCGGCACGCCTGTGAGCCTGCACGGCACCGGCGGTGCCTGGATCATCGCCGACGAGCATGCCGACGCCGGCCGTCTCGAGGCGGTTGTCAAGCACTCGCTCGACCGCAAGGTGTGCAACACGCTGAACACGGCTGCCGTGGTGCGGTCCGATGCTGCACGCCTCGTGCCGCTCGTGCTCGCCGGCCTCACCGAGGCTGCGGCCGTCCGAGGCACGAATGCCAAGCTCCACGTGGCCGTCGGCAGCGAAGCCTTCGTGCCCGGAGAATGGTTCGACACCACCGTGAGGGTGAACCGGGCAGAGGGCGATGTCGACGAGCCACAGGCCGAGAGCATCGGCTCGGACCGCCTCGGCCACGAATGGGAGTGGGAAGGCTCACCGGAGATCACCCTCGTGGTCGTCGACTCGGTCGCCGAAGCCGTCGAACTGTTCAATGCCCAGTCGCCTCGTTTCGTCGCCTCGCTGGTGTCGGAAGATGCCGAGGCTCAGCAGTCGTTCTGGAATGCCGTCGATGCGCCGTTCGTCGGCGACGGCTTCACCCGCTGGGTCGACGGCCAGTACGCACTCGACAAGCCAGAACTCGGCCTCTCGAACTGGGACTTCGGACGCCTCTTCTCCCGCAGCGGTGTGTTGTCGGGCGACAGCGTGTTCACGGTTCGGTGTCGGGTCACGCAATCTGATCCCGACGTGCGTCGATAGCGAGTGTGCAATCAGCTGATCTCGATCGGCTCCGGGTCGCCGAGTGCGACTCGATACCGCTGCGCCGACGCGACCGTGGAATCGGGGAGGATGACGTCGGTGACTCGGCGGTATTCGGTGTCGAGTTCCTCGGCGTCGAACGACATGAGCAGCCAGCCGTTGTACGGCTCGAACTGAGACATGTGGGAATTGAGAAGCGGGAGCAGCTGAGCGGCTGCGGCGTACTGCTCGGGGAACTGTGAACTGATTGCCGGTGCCATGAACTCGGTGGCGACGGTCGGTGAATCGACATCGGACCGATCGGGGGAGAACTCGAACACGGCGCTGGTGTGGAGGTCGCCCGACACGATGACCCGACCGGGCTTCATTGCCAGCAGTTCGCCGAGCCACAGCCGCTCGTCGGTGTGGGCGTCGAGGGTGTAGGTGAGCAGCACGTCGTCGCCCGTGTAGATACCCGACGCCACCACCGGGCTCGCGAGGAGGGTCCAGGTCGTCGGCGTGTCGAGCTGTTCGGCGATCCACGTCTTCTGAGCCTCACCGAAGAGGGTGGTGTCGTCGGCGTATTGACGAACGTCGGTGCCGACGATCCTCAACCGGTCACCGAGATCGAGGGTGCGATAGATGTCGTAGTCGGCAAGCGACGGGTCGGGAGCGGGAAGCCGGACCGGCATGAACTCCCACCACGCTTGGTAGGCAGCAGCTCGTCGTGTTCGATCGACCGAGGCGTCGTAGTCGTTGGCCACTTCGTGGTCGTCCCAGATCGCGAACCATGGGTGAGCCGCATGGCTGGCCTGGAGCACGGGGTCGATTCGGTACTCGGCGTATCGATTGCGATAGCCGTCGAGTGTCTCGGCGGTACCGCCGGTGTGTGCCCGGTCGGGGAGGTTGCTGGATCCGCCGCCTTCGTAGATGTAGTCGCCGAGCCAACAGAACACGTCGAGGTCGGCGTTGGCGATGTCGACGTGAGCGGCCCAGTAGCCGGTCTCTCGGAGCTGGCATGAGCTGGCGCCGACGCGAATCGGTCGGGCGTCGCCGGGGGCGGGCATGGTGCGAGTGCGGCCGGGAGTCGAGGTTTGTTCACCGGAGCGGAAGCGGTACGACCACTGTTCGCCCGGCGCCAGGCCGGTGGCGAGAACGTGAAGCGAGTGCCCCTGATCGACAGTGGTGGAGACCAGACCGGTGGCGACGATCGTGTCGAACGCTGGGTCGGCCGCGACTTCCCACACGACATCGACCGACCCGGGAAGGTCGCCCATCAGGCGGGTCCACAGGACCACCGAGGTCTGGTCGGGATCGCCGGATGCGACACCGAAGCCGAAGCCCTCGGGGCCGAGTGGGCTGTCGGGGGAGGGGAGCGGTTCGACGCCGTCGAGCTGGGGATCTGCCATCGAGGTCTCGGTCGGTGCGTCGAGCACGGTCGGTTCGAGTTCGGGCTCTGCCGTCGGGCTGGTGGTCGCCGAGGGATCGGTCAGATCGCTCGAGGTCCGCGTGCAGGCGGCGGCCACCATCGCGACGAACGAGGCGAGGAAGTGACGGCGGCGCATCCCCCCATCGTGGCCTACGATCCGGCCATGTCCACCGGCAACCCAGCTTCGAATTCTCACGCTTCGGCCACGCACGGAACCCACGATCACCAAGACGATCCCCGGAACGCCGAGATCCTGATCGGGATGAACGGCCGGCAGGTTCCCCGTGCCCAGGCGATGGTCTCGGTCTTCGACTCCGGCTTCATCCTCGGCGACGGCATCTGGGAGGGCATTCGGGTGCACAACGGCAAGCTCGCCTTCATCCGAGACCATCTGCGCCGGCTCTACGAGGGAGCGGCTGCGCTCGATCTCGACATCGGGTTGAGCCACGACGAACTCACGGCTCAGATCATGGCGACACTCGAGGCGAACGGGATGGGTCCGGGCACCGATGGCGTGCACATCCGGCTGATGGTCACCCGTGGCATGAAGTCGACCCCGTACCAAGACCCCCGGTTCACGATCACTCCGCCAACCATCGTGATCATTCCCGAATACAAAGACCCACGACCCGAGACCCTGACCAACGGCATCCGTCTGGCAACCGTCAGTGTCCGGCGCGGACGGCCCGACGTGCAAGATCCGAAGCTCAACTCGCACTCGAAGATCAACTGCATCACCGCGTGTATCCAGGCGACCAAGGCCGGGGCCGACGAGGGACTGATGCTCGACCCTCAGGGGTTCGTCGCCACCTGCAACTCGACCCACTTCTTCATCGTTCGTGAGGGCGACGAAGGGCCCGAGGTCTGGACCTCCACCGGCGACTACTGCCTCCCCGGCATCACCCGCGCCAACGTGCTGCGACTGTGCCGCCGCTGGGGTGTGACCGAGCACCAGAAGAACTTCAGCGTGAGCGAGGTGTACGGCGCCGAAGAGGCGTTCGTGACCGGAACGTTCGCCGGGATCGCACCCGTCACCGAAGTCGACGGACGCATCATCGGCACCGGGGAACGTGGCCCGATCACCAAGCAGCTGCAGGAGAAGTACCTCGAGCTGATCGACGACGTGACGCAGTGAAGTCGGAGGTCGGCACGTCAGAGGTCAGGACGTCAGAGGTCATCCGGTTGGCCATGTGGTCGGGTCCTCGGAATCTGTCGACCGCCATGATGCGTTCATGGGAAAACCGGCCCGACACGGTGGTGATGGACGAGCCGCTCTACGCCCACTACCTCGCAGCCACCGGGCTCGATCATCCGATGGGTTCCGAGATCCTTCGTTCCCAGCCGACCGACGGTGACGATGCCATCGCTCGGTGCCTGGCGCCATTGCCGGCGGGCATCCGGGTGTCGTATCAGAAACACATGAGCCACCACTTGCTTCCCGATCTCGACCGGGCGTGGTTGGACCAGCTGCGACACGTGTTGCTGTTGCGCCACCCGGCCAGGGTCCTCGCCTCCTATCTCGACAAGCGCGACGACGTGGTGCTCGACGATCTCGGTCTGCCGCAACAGCTCGAGCTGCTCGACCGAGCCGAGTTGGTGATCGACTCCGATGACTTCCTCCTCGGCCCGCAGCGTCACCTCGAAGCGATCTGTGACCTGATCGAGGTCGAGTTCGACGACGCCATGTTGCACTGGCCCGCCGGTCGGCGGAGCTCCGACGGCGTGTGGGCACCGCATTGGTACGACGCCGTCTGGCAGTCGACTGGGTTCGCTGACGGCTCGGCCAGACCACTCCCACCGACGCCGCCGGGGCACGAACGGCTGCTCGCCGAAGCCGTCGAGATCTACGACGAGCTCGCCGCTCGTCGATTGGTGCTCATCTGAGGCGTTGCCGCCCACAGCACGTGGAGCGCCAGTCCGGCCAGGACGATCGGTCCACCGATCCAGACGGGAAACGGGGGAGCTTCGTCGAGGAGGATCCAGGTGAGCAGCGCGGCACCGATCGGCTCGGCCAGCAGCGAGAGTGACACCGTGAGCGAGCCGAGGCGTTCGAGGAGCAGGTTCAGCATGGTGTGCCCGGCGAGCTGAGGCCCGAGAATCATGGCCCCGATGACGAGCCAGGTCTGGGTGTCGTAGCCCCAGAGCGGCGTGTCGGTGACGAGGGCCGTCGGCAAGAGCGCTGCTGCGGCCACGGCGTAGGTCCGGGCGGCATACCCCGTGGTGGTGAGCTCGCGTCGAGCCCGACTGCCGAGCACGAGGTAGACGGCCATGGTCGCCGCCCCGAGCAATGCCAGGGCATCGCCGGCAAGGTCGTCGCCAGAGGAGCCGAGATCGCCACTCGTGATGATGCCGACACCGAGAAGCGCCAGTGCGATGACGAGCCAGCTGCGGGCCGGCGGCCGCTGTCCGCCGGTCGACCAGTGGAGGAGGGCGACGAAGATCGGGGCCGTCGACACCAGGGTCACCGACGCGGCCACCGACGTCATCTCCAATGACGCCAGCCACGCCGAGAAGTGCACCGCCAGGGCGGCTCCGGCGCCGATGATGGCGAGTGTGGTGGCCCTCGAGAGTCGGGCCCTCTCACGGATGGCGCTCGGTGCGAGCAGGATCGCCCCACCCAGGGTTCGCCAGAAGGCGAGGGCGATGGCCGGAGCAGCCGCCCAGCGAACCAGCACCGCCGAGGAGGCGATGGCCATGATCGCGACGCACAGGAGTCCGATCGAGCGGGTCGGCGACGAGCTCATGTCGGGCCCCCGGCGCCGGAACTCGTCGCAAGTATTTCTTCGAAGTGCTTGGAAGCGGAGGTCCGGCGGACGACGATGAGAGGGTGCAACCCATCACCGAGGGACAACCGACACTTCTGATCATGGCTGCCGGTCTCGGCAGCCGCTTCGGCGGGGTGAAGCAGTTGGCCCGGGTCGGCCCAAACGACGAGGCCATCCTCGACTTCAGCATCAGTGATGCTCGGGCCGCAGGGTTCGGCGAGGTCGTGCTGATCGTTCGATCCGACATCGAAGACGACGTTCGTGCCCACATCGACTCGATGCACGGCGACGGCGGTCCTGCCCCGTTCGTCAGCTATGTGCGCCAAGACGACCTCGGGCCCAGACGAGACAAGCCCTGGGGAACCCTGCACGCCGTGCTCAGCGCTCGAGAGGCCGTCACCAGCCCGTTCTGTGTGATCAATGCCGACGACTATTACGGCCCCCAGTCGTTCAAATTGGCGGCAAGCCAATTGGCCACCTCGGCTGCCGGTGTCGGTGCCCTGGTCGCCTTCGAGCTCGGCAACACCGTGCCTCCTGCCGGAACCGTGTCTCGAGGCATCTGTGATGTCGAAGACGCGAAGCTGGTGGGCATCGACGAGACCCACGACTGCGAGCGGTTGGCCGACGGCACGCTCTTCGCCAAGGGTGGATCGATCGCCGAAGACACCCCGGTGTCGATGAACATGTGGTGTTTCCACCACGGGATCATGGCCGACTTCGCCGATCGGTGGGCGACGTTCTTCGCCGTGAACGCAGAAACCGAGAAGATCGAGTGCCTGTTGCCCTCCGAGGTGGCCGCGCTCATGGACGACGGCGTGCTCACGATCGACGTCGTGTCGTCGCCCGAAGCGTGGATCGGCATCACGAACCCCGACGACCTCGAGTTGGCGAAGGCATCGCTCAGCGATCGCTGACCTCACCTGATCAGGTACGAGCGGGCACGGCGATGACGTCGAAGTCATGTGCGCCGTGCACGTCGTGATGGTGCGCTGACGCCTCTTCGACGAACCGACCGACGCCACCGTCGGCAGCGTCGGGATCACCGCTGCCGTAGCGTTGGGAGAAGTGGGTGAGCACGACTCGTCGAGCTCCGGCCTCGGCCGCGAGCCGTCCGGCCTGGCCTGCGGTGAGGTGTCGGTACTGCTCGGCGAGATCGGTGTCGGCGTCGAGGAACGTCGACTCGATCACCAACAGATCGACATCTCGGGCCAGATCGAGAATCGAGTCACAGACCGCAGTGTCCATCACCAGGGCCATCGATTGACCGATACGTGGCGTCGACACCTCGTCGAGGGTGACACGACCGGTCGGGGTGTCGATCTCACCGTCACGATGGAGCGTGCCGACATCGGGTCCGACGATGCCGCGCGCGACGAGCTCGTGGGGATCGAAGGTGCGCCCGTCGGGTTCCTGGAGCCGGTAGCCGTAGGTGGTGATCCGGTGCCGAAGGGGGAGTGCCGTGAGTGTGAGGTCGCCGACCGAGCCGACGGTGCCCGACGTGTGGATCGGGTGGGCTCGGGTCGGTGGCTGGAACGCCGAGGCGGTGCATGACCGGAGCTTGTCGAAATACTCCTCACCGTCGCCGGGGAAGTAGACGTCGAGCGGGTCGGCGATGTGATCGGCTGCCCGCCTGGCGATGAGCCCGGGGAGACCGAGGCAATGGTCGCCGTGGAAGTGGGTGAGGCACACGGCGTCGGCCCGCGCGATGGCGATGCCGGCGATCGTGCACTGGCGCTGGAACCCCTCGCCCGGATCGAAGAACACCAGCTTGTCGTCCCAGCGAAGGGCGTAGCCGTTGTGGTTGCGGTGCCGGGTCGGACTCATACTCGCCGTGCCGAGCATGACGACCTCTCGAGCGGTCATCGGTCGGTGCGCTCGGCCGTGAGCTCACGCCGACGCAGTTTGCCGAGCGCCGTTCGGGGCAGCGCCTCGACCAACTCGATTCGGCGAGGGGCGTACCAGGCGGGCAGCTCGGCTTTCACGGCTTCGCGGAGTTGCTCGAGCGTGGGTGACTGGTCGGTGGTGTCGTCGGGAGCGATCAAGGCGACGACTTCGTGGCCCCATTCCGGGTGGGGTCGGCCGACGAGTGCGATCTCGCGGAACCCGAGCTGGCGAGCGATCACGACCTCGGCCCGCTCGGGCCAGACCTTCTCGCCGCCGGTGACGATGACGTCGCCTCGGCGGCCCTCGACGACGAGTCGACCGTCGTCGGGAGACCAGTGACCGAGGTCTCCGGTGGGGAACCAGCCGTCGATCTTCGGATCGATGCCGTCTCGGTACGCCCGCAGGAGCATGGGCCCCCGCAGCCAGATCTCTGCCTCGGCGTCGATGCGGATCTCGACACCGTCGATCGGTGTGCGGTCGTAGACGACACCGGAACCCGTCTCGGTCATGCCGTAGGTGGCGATCACGTTTGCCGGACGGTCGGGCGGGGGAGCGGCACCACCGATCACGACGGTGCGGAATCGCTCCGACGGCACCTGAGCGAGCGCCCGTGTGACGAGGGAAACGAGGGTGACGCCGCGGCCGGCGGCAGCGAGGACGGCGGCCGGATCGAACCCGGCGTGGACCTCGAGGCCGGTGCCGGTGTGGAGCGCTCGGGTGACCACGGACAGGCCGCCGACATGGGCGAGTGGGAGACAGGCGAGCCAGCGGTCGGATGCCGGATCGACGCCGATCACGGCCGAGGTGGCTCGAGCCGACGCCTCGACGGCGTCATGGGTCAGCACGACACCCTTGGGGTGCCCGGTGGTACCGCTGGTGGCGATGATCAACGCGTCGCCGGGTTCGATCGGCTGACCGTTCTCGAGTCGACGACGCTCGCTGTCGGCGCCGATGATGGCCCCCGGCCGCATGGCGTCAAGGACTCGTCGGCGCTCGACGACCGGCAGACGGGGGTCGAGCGGAACCGCAGCGTCGCCTTCGGCCCACACCCGTTGCAGGGCATCGACGAACGCCGGGCCGCCGGGAAGGTCGAGTGCAACGAGGTCGGCCATCCGACCAGGGTACTCGTCCGCCGTGACCGCCTCCGCAGAGCTAGGGTCGGCCCCGTGAACACGTGTGAATCGGTGTGGATCGACGGCCAGCTCCGTCCGTTCGACGAGGCAGCCATCTCGATCTTCTCCCATGCTGTGATGCGTGGCTCTGCCGTCTTCGACGTCCTGCGAATCGTGCAGAGCGCGAGCGGCCCGGCCGCCATCGGTCTTCGCCCCCATCTGGCTCGCCTCGAACGCTCGATGGCGATGATGGGCATGGAACCGGCATGCTCGCTCGCCCGACTCGAACAGGCGGTCGCCGAGGTGGTGGCAGCCAACCCGGGCGCCGCCACCGTCAAGACGGTTGCCACCTGGTCGGAGGTTCCGCCGAAGAGCATGCCGGTGACGCTGGTGCCCACCATCACGATGGCAGCGTTCGTTCCCGATCCGCTCGAACCGTCACTCCCGCCTGCCGAGTCGGTGGCGCTCCGAACGGCGGTCGCACCGAAGCTGCCGCCCGAGGTCCTTCCGCCGGCGTTGAAGGTGGCAGCCTCCTACACGGTCGGTGTTCGCGAAACCATGGCGGCGCTGGCTGCCGGGTTCGACAGCGTGCTCTTCCGCACCACCGAAGGGCTCCTCGCCGAAGGAACCACCCAGAGCCTGTTCGTGGTGAAGGGTGAGCGCCTGATCGTCCCGCCGCTCGACATCGTGCTCGACGGCATCACCCGGCGGCTCGTCCTCGACATCGGCGCCTTCCTCGGATTCCACAACGAGGTGCGACCGGTGCAGTGGCACGAGGTCGAAGCAGCCGACGAGCTGTTCCTGTGTTCGACCAACGCGCCGGTGGCTCCGGTGCACCGACTCGACGATCGGGTCTGGCCCGATGACGGCCCGGTCTCACAGGCCATCGACGCTGGGGTCCGTTCGATGATCGATGACGCCGACCACCCACTCGCCCGGCGGTGGTTGTCGGTCCTGTGAGTCAGGAGCGGTCTGACACGTACTGGTGCAGCCCGCCGATGGCGTTGTCGATCGCTCCTCCGAGCACGGCATCGAGTGCCACGTTCCACAGCTGGCCGTCGTAGTCGAGGGACACCTCGACATTGCTCTCGTCGGCCGAACGACCGGGGGAGACACCGGCCTGCATGATCCACGCCGAGTGCTGCTTGCCATCGAGCTCGGCCCGTTCGAACCTCACCGATCGAGGAGCCTCGTCGGCGGTTCGCACCATGCGAAGGCGCTTGCTCCTGGCGAAGGGGCCGACCTTGGCTCGCAGGGTGATCCACCAGGCCGGACCAATGTCGGTCGGGTCGGCGTGGGCAGGTTCGACCTTGTGGACGAGCTTGAGCCAGTGCTCGTAGGTGCCGAGGTCGGCCACGATCGGGTAGACGGCATCGGGGGCAGCGGGGGCGGTGGTGCTGATCGTTCGATCCACGCGGACCAGTCTGCCGCTTCTACGCTCCAACAGGTGATCTCGCCGATGAACAGCCGTCGTTTTCCCCATGATCTCGCAGGCGACGCCGCCCGCTTCGATCCGTTTGCCGTCGGCGCACGGTCGGGTCTGCTCTATGCCCAGGGTGAATTCGCGCTCGCCGGCATCGGGGAGGCGGGTCGGATCCCGATCGCTCGCCCCGATGGAGCAGCCGAGGCACAGGCGATGCTCTCGGTCCTGACCGGGGTCGACGAGGTCCAACTGCCGGGGTCGGGCGCCGTCGCGTTCGGAGCGCTTCCCTTCGATCGGCATGCCGACGGCGAGCTGATCGTGCCCGAGATCGTGCTCGGCCGCGGGCCCGAGGGCCGCCGCTGGCTGACCACTCCCGAAGGCATGTCCGACGCCGACGCCATCACCATGATCGCCGAGACATCCTCGGCCGCCGATCGTCGGTCGGCCGACGTGCAGGCCACGTCGTACACACTCGCATCGTCGATGGCCCCCGAGGCATGGCGAGACGCTGTGGTCGGCGCCGCCCTCGAACACATCCGTTCGGGTGAGGTCGAGAAGGTCGTGATGGCCCGAGAGCTGACGCTCGAAACCGACGCGCCGATCGACATCACGGCGGTCCTCGACCGGCTCCGTCAGTCGTTCCGAGCGGCGATCCTCTTCTCGATCGACGGCTTCCTCGGCGCATCCCCCGAGCTGCTCGCCGGACGCAGCGACGACATCGTGCGGGCCCATCCGCTGGCGGGAACGGCACCACGTTCTTCGGATCCCGAGGCCGACGCCCGCCTCGCCGCCGGGCTGTTGGCCTCCGACAAGAACCGCTGGGAGCACCGCATCACGATCGACTGGTTGCTCGACACCCTGCTGCCGTTCTGCAGCTACGTCGACGCCGAGCCCGAGCCGTCCATCGTGACCCTCGCCAACGTGCACCACCTCGGGACCCGAGTCGAGGGCCGCCTGTCGTCACCGGCAGCGTCGATCCTCGAACTGGTCGCGGCGTTGCACCCGACCCCGGCGGTCGGCGGCAACCCGCAGGCCCGAGCGCTCGAGATCATCGCCGAGCACGAAGGGCTCGAGCGTGGTCGCTACGCCGGACCGGCCGGCTGGGTCGATGGTGCGGGCAACGGAGCCTTCGCGGTGGCCCTTCGCTCGGCCGAGGTCGACGGCAGCCGGGCTCGGTTCTGCGCCGGTGTCGGCGTCGTCGCCGATTCCGACCCCGCCGCCGAACTGGCCGAGACCCGCTCCAAGTTCCAAGCCATGCTCTCCGCCCTGGTCCGACCCTGAGCGCTGTTGCTGACGACTGCCGTCGACGCAAGGACGCCAACCCAGGCCCGTTCTGTGCGCCAGAACCACCGCCCCCACCCGTTCTGTGCGCCAGAACCACCGCTGACGACGCCAGATGCGCACAGAACGAGGATCGTGACGTGATCTGCGCACAGTTCGCCCTGCCGACTGGGTGTCAGAAGTAGTAGGGAACGCACTCCAGTCGGGGTCCGACTGGGTGTCAGAAGTAGTAGGGGAACGCACTCCAGTCGGGGTCCGACTGGGTGTCAGAAGTAGTAGGG
>RCMY010002690.1_pt1 | contig 16013 bp, 12 predicted proteins | sample 2041341 | NCBI WGS metagenome assembly RCMY01 (sample SAMN09708234, study PRJNA481090) | Marine sediment metagenome, whole genome shotgun sequencing project. | reverse complement strand
ATACGTTATGAAAAAGTGCATGTTAATGTTCGCCTTGTTGATTACGGTCTTGCTTTTGGCCGTCTATACGGAAGTGAAGCAAAATTCGGAGTTCGAACAAGAACTTGCAATCGGGGAAGACGTGACTGAAAATTCGTTGTTGGGTAAAGAGATCCGAGATAGCATTCGATAACGATGAAAATAACGGTTATTTACTAAAAACGACACAAATGTTAAGGATATTGTAATGTTTTTAACAATGTATAGTATTCATTGTGAATAAATTATGTATTTTTACTATCCCGAAACGGCTAACCTGAACACTGCTTTTTGGGAATAGATATCCTAAAGGATGTAAAAATCATCTTTAGGTAACAAGCTTACAATTTTATGAAACTGCCATTCCAAAAGGTACGGCTCTAGGCATCATGTTGTTTATTTGAACGTGGTTTAGTCCGTCTGATGAAACCACTATTGGGGCACCTAACCAAACTATTTGGCATCTGGTGATTTGCTCGATTATAGGTTTCGGGGGAACTACCTGAATCAGCACCCTTTTTGGTAATTATCTATTTTGATACATCGGAAGGGCCGTACGGATTGGCGGTATCATACTATTTTTAGATTTAAGATTTAGATTGCCGGGAAGTTTGATTTCCGGCTTTTTTGTTTTTAGGGAATAAACGTTAACTTCATAGATTAGGGGATACTAATCACTTAACTTGAAGAGGATGGCAACGAAAATCGATATAGCACGTTTGTCCGGAACCTTTCTTTGGCTTTTGGTCCTTTGTCCTCACCTATACCTTTTCCCCCAATCCCAGATTACCTTCAGGCAATTGTCGGTCAATGAAGGCCTTTCGCAGAATAGTGCCATCTCGATAGCCCAGGATAGTACCGGTTATCTCTGGATCGCTACCCAAGACGGTCTGAACAAGTACGACGGTAGAAAGTTCACAGTATTCCCCTACACCTTTGTAGACATCACGAAGCCCGACTATAGTCATTTGGGGAAAGTGTACTCCGATAGGCAAAGTGGGCTATGGATCATTCCCTCCGATAAAATTCCCCGGAAACTGGATCCCATAACCCAAAATTTTGAACCCATACCACAGATCGATGATGCCAGTATAGTCTATCAAGGTAATGATATGAACCTTTGGATCGGCACTTATACAAATGGATTATATGTTCTGAAACCGAATGTCACCGAACCCGAACAGGTGTTACCGCCTTTGGAAGTGGGGGGAGCCATATACAACATCGCCCAAGATAACGATGGCACATTGGTCTTGGCAACCGATAAACAGGTTTTGAACTATTTTCCGAAGACCGGAAAAGTACAACAGCTACGCCCAAAGACAGACCATGGCAATAGTGTCGATACGAATTTCAGTGATATCGCATTCGATAGCAAAGGGCGACAATGGATAGGTACTTTTGGCGATGGACTCTATTTTAACGAAAACAACGGCGATAGCTTTCACCGTATCTCCGAACTGTCCTTTACAGATCCGCTGCCATCGGACATGAACATTCTAGACCTGCATATCGATTCGAGAAATAGGCTATGGATCGCTACGTACGGCAGGGGGCTTTACCTGATAGATTTCGACAACAATAAGATTGTCCATTTCGGTGCTGAAAAACATAATCCAAAAGCCTTACACTACAACGATATACTTTGCATCTATGAAGATTATTCGGGTACTATGTGGTTCGGTACCGACGGGGCGGGGGCAAGTTACTATGACGAGTATCTTGAAAAATTCAATTCCCTGACCAATTACGAAACGCCCGAAAACATCAATATCGACGTGGTACGGACTATTGCCGTCGATAATAAGGAAACCGTTTGGATTGGCACTTCGGGCAAGGGCCTCACCCGATATGAACCGACGACCAACAGTTGGCAGACCTTTAAGGCTGAAAAAGAAAACCCCAATACCATTTCATCAGACCGTATTGTGAGCCTTTTGGCCGATGACGATAATGACCTCTGGATCGGCACCCAGGGTAATGGCCTCGATATCAAGGATGCCGATGGAACGTTTGCCCGGTTTTCGCCCCGCACGGAAATCCCTTTGTCGGCCAATACGATTTGGTGCATCTATAGCGATGGTAACGATCGCATTTGGCTGGGTACCCGTGAACAGGGTCTTATCGAATTCGATAAGAAAAGAGGGGAAATACGAAAATTTATGCACCGTCCCGAACAAAAAGACAACCTTCCCAGCAATAATGTCCGGGTAATTACCTCGGATGAAAAAGGCAATCTGTGGATTGGCACCGAAACTGACGGTATTACCTATTTTGATGTCGAGAAAGAGATATTTACGACCTATAAACAACAGGCGGATGGCAATTCTCTATCGAGCGACCAGATCAAATCCCTTTATCATGGTCCCGACGGAAGGCTCTGGATCGGCACCAACGGCGGCGGCCTGAACGCCTTTGATATTAAGAATGAAAGATTCCGTACCTACAGTGTCGAACAGGGCTTGGCCAACAACGTCATCTATTCCATTTTGCCCGATGAAACAGGTAATCTTTGGTTGAGCTCGAACAAGGGCATAACCAAATTCATACCCGGCGAAACCTTTGAGGCCGAGCCCGAAATCACGAACTATACCAATTACGCAGGGCTTGCCACCGAGTTTAATACCGGGGCTTCGTACAAAGATGCGGCCGGTAACCTGTATTTTGGCGGGTTGGACGGCTTCTATTGGTTCAAGCCCAGTGAAATAAAGGAAAATACCCTATTGCCTCGGACTACCATTACCGGTTTTGCCGTGTTTGACGAAACCCGCCCCCTGACCAATGGACTTGAATTGAAGCACGACCAAAACACGGTTTCGTTTACCTTTTCGAGCCTACAATATTCCCTTCCCGAGAAAAACCAGTATCGATATAGATTGGTCAATTACGATGACGAATGGGTACAGGCGGGCAACAACAATTTTGCCCGTTATACACAATTGCCGCCGGGCGATTACGAATTTCAGGTGAAAAGCAGCAACTACGATGGTGTTTGGAACGAGACGCCCGTCACCAACAACTTTTCCATTACCCCGCCTTGGTATGCAACCCTGTATGCAAAGTTCATGTACGTGCTGTTGATTTTGGCAACCGTACTCGTGGTTTATGCCTACCTGAAGTGGCGCTGGCGGATGCAGCTCGATCTAAAATTAAAGGAGGAAGAGACACTAAGGTTGAAAAAACTGAACAATCTGAAATCGAAATTGTATACCGACATATCGCATGAATTCAGAACGCCCTTGACCTTGATTTCTGGGCCTGTCGATGCCAAGCTGGCCGAAGGCGGACTCTCGGATGCCGATTTCTCGAATTTCTCCATGATCAAGCGCAATGCCAACCGATTGATAGGGCTGGTAGACCAACTCTTGCATTTGGCCAAGTTGGAAAAGGGAAGAATGAAATTGAAAGTATCCGAAGGAAACCTTGGCCTATTCCTGAACATGATCGCTACTTCTTTTGAATATCAAGCCTCCCAAAAAAAAATGGAATACGACATCCATATCGATAATTTGAAAATGGCGGATTACGACGAAGATGCCTTGGAAAAAATTGTAACCAATCTGCTCTCCAATACTTTTAAATACGGCCGTGATGGAGGGATGTGCCGGTTCGAAGCCATAAACAGGGAGGGAGAATTACAGATTTGTGTAACGAATACCGTTGAAGAGCAATCAGATATCGATGTCGAAAAACTGTTCACCCGCTTTTATCAAAAAGACGAATATGCCGAAGGTGCGGGCGTGGGACTTTCCCTGGTCAAGGAACTGGTACAGCTCTATCAAGGCAAAGTTAGCGTTCGTATGGAAACGGACGATACTATCCTTTTTCAAGTAAATCTTCCCATTAATTTCAAGGATGCCGAAAATGCAGATCTGGAGAAAATATTCCCCGAAACTGATGTAACAGTTGTCAATGAAGTTATCGACTCGGCCGCAGTTACTGCCGAACATCCCACAGAGGATAAAGATGCCGAAGAACTCCCCATACTTTTGATCGTCGAAGACCATAAAGAAGTGCGGATGTTCTTGAGATCGGTGTGGAAAAATAGGTATCGGGTACTTGAGGCCGAAAACGGTAAAACAGGCATGGAAATAGCCTTTGAAACCGTGCCCGACCTGATAATTTCCGATATACGGATGCCCATATGCGACGGTATCGAGCTCTGTGACACCTTGAAGGCCGACGAGCGCACAAGCCATATACCCATCATATTGCTGACTGCGGGCGTGGGGGAGGAGCAAGAACTAAGGGGGTTACAATCTGGCGCCGACGATTTTGTCACCAAGCCCTTTAGGCTGCCGGTGCTACAGACCCGGGTCGAAAACTTGATTATGACGCGAAAGGCCCTCCGCGACCGCTACAGCCAAGAATTGGTGTTAGAGGCCAAGGACATTGCCGTTACTCCCACAGACGAAATCTTCTTGAACCGCTTACAGAAAGTGCTTGACGAACATTTGTCCGATTCCGAATTCAACGCCCGATTTTTTAGCCGTGTAGTCGGCATGAGCCGTATGCAACTGCATCGAAAATTACAAGCATATACGGGCCTGAGCACCACCGAATTCATACGCTCCCAACGTTTGAAACAGGCATTGCACATCTTAAAGACCTCCGATCTCTCGGTCAGTGAGGTGGCCTACACGGTCGGTTTTAACACGCCTTCCTATTTTATCAAATGTTTTAAGGAAATCTACGGTAAGACCCCCGCCGAGGTTCTTCAGGTCACTTAAAAAAAGTTGTGAGTTAAGATTTATGGGCTAGAGCTTAAAAGCTACACTCGAATTTTCAAACTTATAACTCTTAACTTTTCCTGCCACTGCCGACTGCTACTGCCAGCTCCCCTCATGTTACATTTCTTCCATACTTTGTTACATACGTGGCATACCCGACGTAATTGTTTACTTAGTTTTGAAATAGACACTAATAAATGATAAACAAGCCCAAGGTGAAAACCAAAATGTTCATATCGATTTTTACACTTTTGGTGTTCGGTATATGCCCAGCGCAAACCTTGAGTACGAAAGAGACCAAGGTGGTATTTGTTGTCGACTCCGAGTCTGAAATTGTGACCCATATCACATTGTTCACCAAGATGCAAAAAATGGAAAAGGATCGCCTTTTGGAAAGATATACGGGCTGTAAGTTCTATGTCGGTCTGCTCAAGGGTAGCTATGAGATAAACAATGATGTTATCGTACCCAAAGAGAATACCACCCTCATCATGTATACCGACAAACAGATTTTTCCCCAACAACATTTTTTACCTGCCGATGATCTGTTGCCCGGAGACCGTTTTAATCTGGGTAAGACCAGGGTAAAGGTCGTATCGAGCAAGAAAGGCGAATTGGTGCTACGAACCTAAACTTAAACCATCTAAAGAAAATAATTAACACTAAAAACCGAACAACAATGACACTATTAAAAAAAATCGATAGCACTACCTGGGTGTTCTTCGTAATGATTATCGTAGCAATGAGTATGGTTATTACCGCATTGCTATCGTTTACCTAGCAGGTAAGGCTGCGCTCAATACCCCTTCGACCGAAATTCAATTTCACGAAAGCATGTTTGCCTTTCAAAAAATGGGTCATGCTCGAGCCGATAAATTTGTGATATTGACCGCTTTAATGCTATAAATCAACCGAATAGAGTCGTCATGTACTGCTAGAATATGTTTGTTTATACAGAATTCAAAACCATTCACACAATATCTATTGAAGTTCAAGACGCTTCTATGCATTTTCGCCGATAGATGAAAAATTCAATGTTTACTATTTCAAGAAATTGGCACAAACCGATAGGAAACAATAACTAATTAAAAACCTTAAATTATGAGAATTATGAACTATTTACTCACTATAGCTTTAGTATTAATGGTAGGCTCTTGCTCAAAGGAAAGACCTGCCGAGAATGATGATTTGGCGGCTGTCGATTTTAAAAGTCGAATCGATCAAGAAAAGGAAAAAACGCAAGAGGTTTTTGAGCTGGATTTACACCAGTATCAGGTGTTGGGTCAACTCGCTACTTTAGAAAGGCAAAAGAGGGAATTGGAAGAGCAAATCGAAGGGGGTGACGAAAAGCAGATTCCCGTCCTTGAAACCGTTATGGTAAAGATTAACATAAATACCGATTTTTTGAAGGCAATTCATGAAAGTTCGTGTGACTATTTAAGGACCGAGCAACGCAGATTGGATAAGTTAGTCCGCGAAGGAAAAAAAGAACATAAAAGTGAATTGGAAGAAGTAAACAAAAAAGTCAAGCAATGTGACGAAGGGTATACTCAGACACCACTTTATATTTACCCCCCCCTCCCCAGGGTGTCAGGCGAAGGTGGCGGTGGCGGATGTTTTGACACTGGACCAGAAATGGGTGGATGCAAACATATTCTTAACGAAGGCAAACTGTTGATAAATACGCTCGATAGCCAAGAAGAGGTACGACGTGTTCAGCTGCAAACGATGCAGGGAGAGGTCATTAGTGAAGGCAATCCTTTGGGTAAACATAGTACTTTAGAGGGTGTAAGTCAAATTGGTATAGAAATAACTGCACTTGAAAATGGCGTATTGGAAATCGTAAAAGGCAACTCAAAATACCGATCGGAGGTCGAAATCAGATAATATTGCTTTAAAAAGTTTCGTAAAGGTTCCTGACTATTTTAAGTTGGGGACTTTTGCGTTAAAAAGTTAAATTTACGTGACTACTAAATACCATCTGTGAAATACATTTTTTTCTTTCTGGTGTTGCTTTTTGTTCCGTTTATTGCTCCCGGACAAGATCATTTCAAAAAAGAGCAATTGATCGAAAAATTTTATACCAAGGGAATTGCGCTGCGCAGTTCCCAAAAAGACAGTTCCTATTACTATTTTGATCAGGCCTATCGATATTCTATTGAATTAAAGCAATATTCAGACGGCATGGAAGTCTTGATATCCGGTATTTTGACCAGCTCTTTCCATTATGATTTAAACGCATACGAGAAGTATCTGAAAAAATTCGAAGACCTTCTTCTACAAGAAAAGGTTAGAAATGATGTCGATAATCTGACATATTATGAAAATCGGTTTGTCTTCGAAAAGGCGGGTTATTTTTATGATAGGAAAGACTATGAAAATGCGGGCCTTTATTTTCGAAAATACTATTCTGCCTATTCTAAAATAGATCCAAAAACGTTAAGTCCTAACGTATATGGAATGTTTGTACATACACTCAATTATTTAGGCCTTATTTATACCAATACCGAAAAGTATGAATTGGCCGAAGACTATTTCAATCGTTCTTTATCGTTTGTCGAAACCAACAAAACCGAGCAGTCCGATGGTCTCAAGAGGGCTACATTACACCTTTTATCAAAATTATATACTCTTACCAAAAGATATGAAGAAGCCGATTTGCATTTAATAAATGTATTGAAGGCTTATAAAAGACTCTATGCAGACGATAAAGAATACAAGAACAATATTATCGCCGCTTACGAAAAACTAGTGCAGAACGCCATGGAGCAACAAGAATTTCAAAAAGCACTTACCTATTTGGAGGAAAGCGGGATATATCTATTGCCTGAAGATCCATTTAGCAAACGATCGCTCTTGCTTTATGGGGATATTTATTCAAATCAAGATAAAAACCAAAAAGCCTTGATAAGCTATCAAGTTGCTCTTGAAGCTTTTCAAAAATTCCGCCAAAACGAACCCCACCAAGATATTGCTGAAGTCCAAGGAAAAATCGCCGAACTTTATTTAAAGCAGAAAAAGTTCGGTGACGGTCTTAAAACAATAAAAAAAGCCTTCAACTCCGCCGGAAGCAATATCCGTATAACCGATGTGAACGAAAACCCCGACCCGAACAAGGTCTTCGCAAAAACCCAATTACTCAACTTATTGAATATAAAACTACAGCTCTTGCAAGGCCGTTATGAACAAACTGCCGAGGTCAACATACAAAAGTCGGCCTTGGAAACGAGCAAGGCCATTTTAAACACCTTCGACCAACTGAAAAGCGAGTTTGACAGCAAACTCGACAAGCAATTTTTAGCGGAAAAGGCCTACCCCATTTTTCATCGTATGTTAAAGGTCGCTCATCTTGCCTACGAAAAAAATCCTTCATCCGAAACGCTGCAACTCGCCTTGAACATCGCCGAAAAGAACAAGGATTTTGTATTGCTCGAAGCCCTGCGCAACGCGCAGGCCACCCAATACGGCAATGTGCCACAAAAGGTGTTGGACAAAGAGGCACAACTACGCGCTGAAATAACCTATAACGAAAAGGAAATCTTCGATGCTACCGAAACCGAATCCAATTTTTCGGACGAGCTGTTCAACCTCAAACAGGAATATTACAGCTTTTTGGATTCCATCAAAACCAACTATCCGAAATACCACGAGCTTAAATACCAGAATATAACATTGGACCTGTCAACGGTCCGGGAAAAAGTTTTAGACGATAACGGCACCTTGATTTCCTATACCATGACCGAGGCTAATTTATATGCCATAGTTCTGAACGGTTCGGGGGAAAACTTTTTAAAATTGCCTTTTTCGGAGGAGAATAGAAAAGCCGTCCGTGATTTCTACAAGCTACTTTCAAAGCCCTCTATCGTCGATGCCCAAAACGAAATTGCCGGGTTAGGAAATAGCCTGTATGACAAGATCCTAAAAAAACCGTTGCAAGGTTTTGAGAGAGAAAACCTGACGATTATCCCCGATGGAGAACTGCATTACCTGCCTTTTGATCTATTGCGGAAAAACGGGTCGTATCTTTTGAAAACAACAAGCATCGGCTATGGTAATTCCGTCGCTTCCCTTTTGGAACTCAAGAAAAAAAAATCCAGTGAAAAAAATAGGGTTTTGGCTTTTGCCCCCAGTTTTACCGGTGCCGTAGTAGCGAACACCGATCGTCAATTCGGAAAATTGCTGTATAACGACGATGAGGTCTCGAAAATAGGTGCATTCTACGATACCGAAATGGTTCTGGACGAAAAAGCGACTTTGGCAAATTTCAAGGCGAAGACTTGCGGGTTTAATGTACTGCACCTTGCCACCCACGCCTCCGCCAACGATGCCTATCCCGACTATTCCTATTTGGCCTTTACCGAAACGAAGGATAGTGCCGAGGGCAACATCCTCTATATCAAAGACCTTTACAACACTTCGCTGAATGTCGATATGGTGACCTTGAGCGCCTGCCAAACGGGAATCGGAAAACTACAAAAAGGGCAGGGCATGCTCAGTCTTTCCAAGGGATTTTACTATGCCGGAGCCAAATCCTTGGTCAACACCCTTTGGAAGATCAACGACAAGAGTACAGTAAAGTTAATGGACTATTTTTATGAAGGCCTAAGCGAAGGAAAATCGAAAACGCAGGCTTTGCGGGATGCCAAGTTAAAATATTTGGAAACTACGGACGATGATTTGCTGCAGCACCCGTATTACTGGGCCGCTTTTGTGGTTTCGGGTGATGTTTCGCCCATTACCGAAACGCATTATTGGTGGTATATAGGCGCGGGGGTTGCATTTTTTGTGGTACTGTTTTTTCTATCTAAAAGAAAGGGTAGGATAAAGGAGTTTCGGCATATTGTTTTTAGGAAGGCTTATTGAAGTTGTCTGTTTGTTTTTTGCATCGGTGACAGGTTAACTTTGACAAAGTTTTGTGTGTTTTGATACCGGTTGCCTTCTTGTAATAGCGACTGGGTTTACTTCTGGGTTCGGAAAACTTTGTTAAAGTTCTTCATCAAGCTCCCCCAATAACTTTTGCGATGCCTCTTTCTTAAAGCTGCCCATTTCGACCAATTTTTCCAATTGTGTCTTGCTTTCGGCGACATCGTTTTGCTTAAGGTAAGCCAATGCGAGATACCAGGTCGCCCGATCTTTCAGTTGCCCGTCGTTTTCGATATAGCCTTCCAACAAAGGAATAGCTTCTTGGTGCTTCTCTAGCTGCATCAGTACGATGGCCTTGTAAAAGGCGATGTAGGGGTCGGTCTGTTGTACCTGCAATTCCTTAAAAAGTTCCAAGGCGAGACTATAGTCCTCATCTTCGTAGGCGGTAAAGGCCCGGGTACTTAGATCTTCGAGTTGTTCGCCACGTTCGATGGGGTGTACTACATTTTCGTAAGGTGCAAAATTGGCCGCATACAATTGATCGGTATTAAAATCAGGATTGTTAAAAAACAACAACCACGAGCCAAGTCCGAGCAGAAAGATGACCGATGCCGCCACAAGCCAAGGCCGGATCGAAATTACCTTCGTTTCCGTTTCTTTAGGTCTGCTGTCTTCCGAATCGGTCACAGCTTCGATGTCGAGATTCGAAAATAACGACTTGATTTCTTGCCGTTCCTTTTTCTTTAAGGTGGATTGCAATTCCCGTTCAAATTCGAAATCGGCGGCAAAATCCGTATCGGTTTCACGCAGGCGTTCGAGCTCCGCAGATTGACTCTCGGAGAGGGAACCTAAGAAATATCCGTTTATCAATTCTTCTTTATCCATCGTTGCGTTGTATTATTTTTCACCAAACCTGCCTGACCGGCAGGCACCAAACATTTACATTGAGCATAGTCGAAGTGCCAAACATCGTGCACCGAACATTTGGCACTCGATCAAAATCTCATATCTCAGGCCTGCCCAATAAGCGCTTTTAACGTTTTCAAACACCTCGACTTCTGGCTCTTCACTACATTCTTGTTCTCATAGCCCTGTACAGTCATAATTTCATCCAGTTTTAAACCTTGTAAATAGAACAGTTCTAAGATCTCACGGCATTTCTCTCCTAATTTCTTAAAATGGGCCGCCAATTTTTTCTGGTGTTCGTTTGGTCCCTCGTCTTCGTAGACATCTTCCATAACGGCCGTCTCGTTTTCGTCGAAAATATAAGCTTCGTCGGTCGCCACTTCTTTGGTGTCCCTGAACTTTTTAAAGAGCATAAACTTTCCAGTGCTAAACAGGTAAGTCTTTAAGCTGCTTTTTAAGTTGTCCAGTTTTCCCGCCAAGGCATTTTCATAGACGGCGATAATGGCATCCTGAAAAATATCCTCTAGGGTATCATCCGCTTTGGTATACCGCGAGGCGAACCTGAAAAACTCGGTTTTATATTGCCTATATACATCCTTTAGCGCATTTCTATCCCTTTTTTTCAATTGGGAAATCAACTGTTGGTCATCCATTAGTGTCCGATTGGTGAAAAGGTAAACATCCTCTAAATATAAAATTTTTTTAATAGGGATGTTGACCTTTTGGATTTTAGGATGCAAATGGGCATAGAATCGATAATAAACATCGGATTATACTAGCAAAAAATGTAATACTAACCTCACCTTTCGCTCTATCATTGATTTGTGGCTCATGCAATAACCATGATAACGGCGTCGAGGTCAAGCTGACACCTTAAGCTAAGGAAAGAATCAATATGTCTATAAGTAATCTGAACAACACTGATATATGGTCTGGATTGATTACAGCATTTCAATAATTTTACAGGCCGCTTTTCTCATTTTACTCGTTTAACTTTTTTGTTTGGAACCGAAAAAATTTAAACGAGTTCATTAAGATGAAGTAGTTTTTCCTTCTCAATCCTATCCAAATACTTTCGAAAACTATGTTTGCCATTTTAAGGTTCAGGTACTAACGGCCGTATAACCCTTAAAAATATATACAATGAAAAATGTAAAGTTTAGTCTTAGGAATGTGGCCATTATCTTGGCAAGTATCTTTTTTTTCCTGCTCAAAAGATTCAGAGGTCGGCCCAATAGGTCTGGAAGGACCACAAGGAGAACAGGGTATTCAAGGGCCTGAGGGTCCACAAGGTCCAGCTGGGCAGGATGGGGAGGAGCTGGGCGTACAGGGTCTACAAAGACCTGCCGGCCGAGATGGTGCCGATGGTCAAGATGGAGCGGATGGTACCAATGGTCAAAATGGGGCTGATGGTAAAGATGGAAATGCAGAAGTACTATACAGCGATTGGATTCCTGCAAATTTTTCTGGTTCCTCGACCACTAGTAAGTTAATTAAAATTAGTTTTCCTCCAGTAATACCTCGAGCCTCTAGGATAGATAACACACATATAGTTCTAGTATATTTTATTAGGCACGGTGATGGTAACGCATATCTTTTACCTGTATTGGGTTTTAGAGGAGCACAATTTACTTACGGATTTGGTAGAGTGAATACTGGGTCTGAAGATATCGATATTTATGCTAAGTCTACATCAAGTAATGCTCTTTCAGAACTCGCAATTAGTCCTGTTAGAGGAAATAAATTTCGTTATGTAATAATACCTCCCAACTTGAAAATAGGTGCTAAATCGAAACGGTCTGATTTCAAAAAAATGACCTACGAAGAAGATATGGACGATTTTGGACTAACACATTGGAATTTATTTTGAGTTGATTTGATGAAAAACCTGATAGTAGTAATGTTATCAGGTTTTTTGATTTTGATGTTAACCTTTTTTAAGATTTAGGCACTAATACATGTATATTTCCAAAATTAGAAAAAATGAAAGATTTTGAAATTCTATCTGAAGTGGCGGCTCTTTAGGTCACCGTTTTTAGAATATCCATAAAGACATTAAAATTGAATAAACATCATTATTAAAACCACAAATATGAAAACTAGAAGGCAGCTTTTTTTACTATTAATATTATTTCAACTTCAATCGAGTATAGCACAAAAATCCCAAACAGCTTTACCAAAAGTGGAAAACCATCTTAATGGAGATCTAGATTATACGTATGAAGCCTTAAACTTAGTCCAAATGCAAGCAAACGGAGAGGAAATCAGTTTGGGGAAAATTACTACCGATGGTACCGTTCATTTCAATTTGCCCGAATTCGATATTAAAGCACTTTATGATAGTGTTCCCTTGCAACATTTTGATTTTCACCAATGGTTTTCATTAGATAGTGGTTGTAAAGAAAGAGATGTTTTTGCAGAAACCGCTTTTGATGATGTGTACTCTCAAAAGACCAACGCTATTTGGATAAAAAAATATGGAACTAATGTCTCGATCTTAGAAACTGAGAGCAAGAAAAAAATAGTTGGCAATAAAGACGCTACGCGGGATAGCCTCGCTATAATCAACGAATATTTTTGGTTTTACATAGACAGGGCCATTACTTACAAAGAAAACTGCAGTAAAGTATCTCATAGCACAGGAGATATTGATCATACGATTGGTGTAGATATCGAATTTCAAAAAGGTTGGAACTTCATAGAAGAAAATACAACGGTTACTCTAGATGATGGGCAAAGTGATTTAAATACCTCTCAAGTAAGAAAAACACGGTTCTCTAAAAGTTCACCTACCTCTAAAAATGTGAAATGGACTTTAAGACAAGTAGTAGATGATGGAAAAATACAAATGGCCAAAAGCCTTCATAAATTAACGCCCATACGCAAAGAGCAATTTGAAAAATGGGTGCCAAATAAATTAGGTGATTTATCAATACGTACTAAAGAACATGGCAATCTGTCTCATGGACAAAAGAACAAGAACAATATGCATTTAATCTATGCGACCGAAACGCAACAAAAAGAAATAGACCTCTATATAATTGATTGTGCAAAAAGCCCTGATGATCTTGAAATGGTGGATTTTGCATACGCCATGGAAAATGATGGTAAGGATGAAAAGGATATAAAACCTTATGTTACCCAATATAATGAGAGTGAATTAGCCACTCAACTACTCTACAAAATTGAAAATAGAATAGTGGTAAACGCTTCCGCAACGAATATGAATGGTGAAGAACTTTGGGCTTATATTCAAAAATTGAATGTAGAAAAATTGCTCAAATAGGAAGGAGTATTTAAAAAAGTGCGTTAATACTTTTTTAAATATTCCCTGATAGAATAATCCAGTCTGCCTATCAGATAGATGAAAAAACCCGATAACAGCTATGTTATCGGGTTTTTTGCTTTCGGTGTTTACCTTTTTAATGTTTAGGTACTAACAATTGTAGAACATTCAAAAGAAACATCACACTATGAAAACAAGAACACTTTTAATCGCAATAGTCTTCCTCTTAATAGGAGGTAATTTACAGTGCCAGTTCCTAAAAAAATTGGGTAAAAGCGCTGAAAAGGCCGCAGAACGTGCCGTCATCCGAAAAACGGAGCAGAAGGTCGGTAAAGAGACCGAAGAGGCCATGGACGGCATGTTCGATATGGATATGGGGGGGTTAGGTGGCTTCGGCGCTCAAGTAGATCCTTCGGTACTGCCCGCAAGCTACAGCTACGAATGGCGGTATACGCTGAGGATGGAACATGAAAAAGGAGCCATGGATATGCACTATCACTTGCGGGAAGACGGAACCGATTTCGCCAGCACATTCGAAATGGAACAACAGACCCCAATGGGCGGTATGCTCATGGTCATGGATGGGGAGCGGGGCGTTATGGCCATTTTAATGGATATGGGCGAAACAAAATCAGGCCAAGTAATGGCAATGACCGATGAAGGAATCGATGTTGAGGTCTCGGAGGCCGAAATGGGCGATAACGAGTTTAGGGAAATCGGTACCAAACAAATATTGGGCTATACCTGCCACGGTTATCAAATGGAAAACGAAGACATGAAAATGACCATGTTTATTGCCTTGGATACCCCGGTAAGCCTGAACAAGGTTACGGGCCAAGACCTGAAGCGAATGCCCAAAGGTTTCGACCCGAAATGGCTCGACAAGATTGGCGAGAACAGCCTAATGATGGAAATGCAGATGGAACATAAAAAGAAAAAGAAACACAGTGCGACCATGACCTGCGTTGCCCTTGAGCAAGAACCTCTGAACATCGATATATCCGAATACGATTTCGGTTTTCAGAAGGAGTTGCAAAAAAGTGGGCAGTAGCAGAATGCAGTATACAGTAATAGTAAAGTTTTTTCTTTCAGTAAATAATCAATAATCAATAATTTCATTAATAACCTTAAAAATAAGAATCATGAAAACTTTAAAAACAATGAAAACAAGACTTTTTGTAATCGGCTGCGGCGCGGCGATGATCACATTGACCAGCGGATGTAGTAAAGACAACCCCTTGAACCCCGCAGGAAACTGCTTCGGAGGTAATTGGGCGGAACAATATACCAACGAGCTACAAGCATGGTCGAACGCCTCCGCGGCATACAGCGAAGACCCGACCCCGGCCAATTGCGCCAAGTACAAAACGGCCGCCAAAAGTTATTTGGATGCCCTTAAGGAAGTGGCCGATTGCGTGCCCACAACCAGCAAGGCCGAGATCAACAAATCCATCAACGAGGCGAAGGCCGATGTCGATAAAGAAGGTTGCGATCAATAAGAAATATATATTTAAAACCTCTTGAATCATGAAAAACGCAGTAAAATTATTGACCGTAGTACTAATAACGACAACGCTCGGCGCCTGTATGGGCGAAGTGGCCGAAAAACTGAAAACGGCCAAAAAAGGGGTCTCGAACGCCACAACTTTTGTCAAAGAAGCCCAGAAGGTCGAGGAGCGGATCGAAAAGCTAAAGGATGCAGTTCCCTTGACCAATGATCAACTCAAAGCCTGGTTGCCCGAAAGTCTTGATGGTATGGAACGCACCGGTTTCAAAGTCGGTCAAGCGGGCATGTATCAAGTAAATTCTATAGAGGGAACGTATAAAACATCCGAAGACAAAAAGAAGTTCAGCGTAATGGTCATTGATGGTGCCGGCCCAACGGGTAGTATGATGTCTGCGAGTTATGGCCTGTTGGGAAATTTTGAGATGGAGACCGAAGACGAGTACAAACATCAGCAAACGGTCGAGGTCGATGGTGTAAAGGCCCAACAGACCTATAAGAAAAAGTCGAACGACACCCAATTGATGTTCGCCTACCAAGAACGGTTTTTGGTGACCGTTAATGCTGCCGATATGAACGTAGAAGAAACTTGGCAGTTGACGAAGAAATTGAATTTAGAAGAATTGGTCGATTTGACCGAATAACAACCTGATAGCTAAGATGAAAAATGTATTGTTCATAACCATGTCTTTCATTTTCAGCGGTT
>RCMY010002689.1_pt1 | contig 16014 bp, 14 predicted proteins | sample 2041341 | NCBI WGS metagenome assembly RCMY01 (sample SAMN09708234, study PRJNA481090) | Marine sediment metagenome, whole genome shotgun sequencing project. | reverse complement strand
CGTCGCCCAAGAGGGGCCCTGTCATAGGGGTTGCCTCAACTGCTTGGCGCAGGGTATAGTTTGATCAATAATAGGCAAGCAATACAACAGTTAAACGCCTGTCTTCCTGAGCATCGAGCGGCCCTATGATTACGTCAAAAGACTTTGTCGAAAGATCAATTGCGCATCAATTGGGAGCGCATGCGGACTTTGAAGTGTCTTCTGATCCGGCCGTTTTTACGTTTGTTGCGCAGGCGTCCAGTGGCATGACCCTGTCGTGGGATCATAGCAATCAGGCACCCAAGGAATTGAATGACTGGAAGCCGTCGGAGGACGCGGATCGCCCTTGGCAAGTAGATCACAAACGCCACTCAAACACGAACAAGACTGCAGGTGCCTTGCAAAGCGTTCTGGACGCGGGGGCGGATTTTGATTTTCTGCTTGATATGCAGGACCACCGCAGCCGGAACGTGGTTGACGATCAGGGACGTGCTGCCCCTTTGATCAACTTCAACCGTTTGCATGAGCGCCCGGCGGGGCATGTGCTTTGGCCGCTGCCAGGCTATCATGACATCGACAGCCCCGAATTTTTGGGTAATCTTGACCCCACCCGCGTGGAGTGGGCCGACAAATCCGACCGCGTTGTCTGGCGTGGCGGGCCGGGAAACCGGGGCCGTCTGGGGCCAAAAGCCCGCGGTGAAATTATCCGCATGCACCCGCTTCTGCGCAAATATAAAAGCGGAGAATTCAGTCGTGATGAGACGCTGCATGTGCTGAAATCCATGCAACGGTTCAACTTTCTTCACCGCCATATCGACAATCCGCGGTTTGACTTGGGGTACACCAATTCTGACGGGTTCGTTTTGGAAGAAGAACCGTTTCTCGCAGACTTTAAGCGCCCTCGCATCATCCGCGAGGATTTCCAGACCTACAAATACATCGCCGTGTTGCCGGGCAATGATGCGGCCTCCAGCCTGTACTGGTCGCTGAATTCCGGCAGCGTCGCCTTCGTGGTTGATTGCCCGTTTGAAACATTCGCGACCCATCATTTCAAGCCGTGGGAACATTACGTTCCTATTCGCAAAAACCACGGCGATGTCGAAAAACGTCTGGCATGGTGCGATGCACATCAGGACGACTGTCAGGACATGACCCGGCGTGCCGCCGATGTGTGCAAATTTCTGGCGGACCCTGAATTGCGCGAGCAAATCGCTGTAGGCGTCGTTGATGGAATGCGCAGTCGGTTGGGCATTAAGAAGGCACCAAAGGCGGCCAAGTCGGCAGGCGCTTCAAAGTCCAAAAGCCAGACGACCAGAGCAGCTGCTAAAAAACCAACCTCAAAATCGCGTAAAAAGCCTGCAATTCCCAAGCAGAAGTCGGCAAGGTCCAAGGTCGCGCATGGCTGATGTAAGTGGCCAATCACCGGCCCACGTCGAACACCCATTTACAGTGTTGCCAAACCCAGTCCACAAAAGGCGCCCCTAATGAGCACCCCGAACCTGTCGATCTTCTTTGTCGTTGATCCACCAAAATATCAGGACATGGGCTGCTATCTGGCGGCCTCCATCCGAACCCATTTCCAAGAAGACATTGACCTGATCGGCTATTGTCCTGCCGAAACGATCGGTGACATGGACCCGTATGCCTTGGCTATCTATAAAAAGCTGAACGTTGATGTGCGCCCTATTGAGACGGGGGGGGTGTTTGATCCACCCTATCCGCATGGCAATAAAATGGTTGCCGCGATGCAGCCGCGCCGCACGCCTTACTCGGCTTTCATGGACAGCGACATGCTGTTTATCGCAGCTAACACAACTGACAAGATGATCAAAAAGGGCCATGTGTCTGTGGCCCCTGCGACATCAATGATGTGGTCTGGTCAGGACATCTGGCAACATATCTATGACGCCTGCGATATGCCGCTGCCCGAGGAACGCATTTGGCTGTCGCGCCAGCGCCGCAAAAAGCTAATGCCCTATTTCAACGCAGGTTTGATTGTTTTTCCCGAAGGCCCCGTGAATGACAAGGGCGAGTCATTCGTGGACGTCTGGATGCGGCTGGCGCAGATCATCGATCAGGTCGATCTGATTAAAAAGCGCCCCTATTTGGATCAGATGAGCCTGCCCTTGGCGATCCGAGCTGCCGGTTTGGATTGGAACATTTTGCCGGAAGAACAGCACTACATCTTGGGCGGCCAGTTGCGCGGAAAACCTTTGCCCGAGGATATGGACATCAAGATGATCCATTACCGCAACATGAAGGTCCTCAAGGAAGTCGACATGCTGCGCAAAGCGAAGAGTATGTTGGAGCAACATGTCGGCGAACGTAGGTTCGACAAGATAGATCCGGAGAGAATTTTGGCGGATGACTGAGACAAAGATGCAAGGACCGGCTTTGCCGAATGGTTGGGAAAACCGCGCCGTCATCTATGCAGGCGCGCGTCTGCGTCTGGAATATACTGGCCCCGCGAATCCAGCACGCGTATTGGTTGCATTTCCCCCTTACACCTATCCGTTCCAATCCGACGAGGGGGGCTGGGGCACCAAGTCTTTTACCAAGCGCGGTATGGCCCATGTCTGTGTTTTTAACCGTGACGAGGACTGGTACCAGCATGACGAGTTCCTTTCCGCGATGCAGGCATGCCGCGCGTTTTTCGGTGCCAAGCCTAAGTTGACCGCTTACGGGTTCAGCATGGGCGGCTATGCTGCATTACTGGGCGCGCAGGCCCTGAATGCAGGCCGTGCAATTGCATTAGCCCCGCAAAGCTCGATCGACCCCGATGTGGTCCGGTTTGAACGTCGCTATAGCGAACAATGGGCTAAGATGGGCGACTGGCGGCATGATCTGAGCGCGCATATGGACCACAAACGGTTATATATTGTGATGTTCGATCCAATGCATGGGCAGGACAAGAAACACGAACGGCGGCTGCCGAAGCCAGCCCATTATACCCGAGTTTTGCTGCACGGATCTGGACATGCTGTCATTCAATCCATCGTCGGGATGGGCCAATCGGAGGCTCTGTTTGATTTACTGCGCGGCGATGCTTCCCCTCGTGATATGCGCAACGCCTATCGTGCAGGTCGCCGCGACGGGTTCAGATATACCCGCAAGATGGGCATAGCGTTGCACAGTAAACAACGGCCCGCTGCTCGCATATTCTACGACATCGCCCGAGAGAAGGGCTTTCGTCGTCTCCTCAAGAAATGGGACCCGTTTTACGAATAGCGCATCTGTGCTTTAGTACACCGAGGGTTCATGCCATACCTGAAACCAATGATAAACCGTCGAGGGACGTACCATAAATGCAAGACCACGGGGCCAAGAAACGCGGCGTTCTTCTGAGGGCGAAAAACGGCGATGTTATCGGCTTTGATGAAACAGGTCTGCGCATGAACCTGTCCGATAGCGTGATCAAAGATATTGCGAAACGACTGCCCGCAGCCGGGGCAGAGGCTGCCGTTGATCCGGCCGTTCTGGGCGATGTGGACGCGTGGAACCTGCGCCAGCGTGGTGATTGGTATGTCTTCAGTGCAAATTTGCCTGGTGCCCAAGGTTCGCGCCAGTTCCGCCGCCGCGTTCAGGTGCCAGACGACGCCAGTGCACCGGATATTATCGCAGACACGGCCGGGGCAGTGTACGGCTTGCTGTCATTTGGTGGTACGCGGCGGGCAAACACCGCGAACGAGGCGCTGTCCTTTCCCTATCACGTAGTCACGACGGGTGATGATCTCGGGCCAGCAGGGGCCTCAGGGACGCAAGGAAACGACGCCACCGACGTTATTCAGAAACTGACCGAACAGACGCGCGACACATTGATTGCCGACGAAATCCTGCGCCGCCGGCAGGCTGATCACCGTGCCTTACCACTGATCTATGCAAGGTCCGAGACTGACAGCGCTGCCAGCATCGCGGGTTTGTCCCAAGGAATGGCATTCAACAACTTTCGCCAGACGGTGCAGAACCTATGTGCTGCTGCGGAAGCACTGGGTAAAAGTGCCAAAGTTTTGTCTGTCGGGCTGGACTACACTCTCGAAGATGTCCTAAGCAGCGGGCCGGACTGGACGCATGGCATGCACAGTATCATGCATCAAATTACCGATCTATTCGCAGATCACGGTCTGCGCAAACCCTTGTTCACCGCGATTTTTGACGCAGGCACTGCGGATATTTCCGACAGCGCCATTCTGCGTGCACAGTGGGATCTGGCGTGGAACAAGGGCGATCACGACCATGTCTTTGCCGCGCCAGGCTATATGTTTGCCCAAGATTCCTTTGGCCGCGCAACGTCCGACGCGCGCGTTCAAATGGCTGAAATGGAAAGCTGCGCCATCGAGGCACGTAACAGCGATGCACCATGGGCCTGTCCGGTGTTGCTGTTGGCGGAACGTGAAAGCGACAACAAGGTGATCCGTTGCCGGGGTGAGGGGGCGGGCGCGTTCATCCTTGATAAAGATGATCCTCTGAACGCGGGTGATGCCTGTGGCTTTCGGTTCGAAGGCGATGAAAAAGGGGCCAAGATCGTGGACGTGCGCGTAGACCCCAAAGACCGCAACGACCTGCTGATCACGTGTGACAGACCGCCGAAGGGTAAGGATTTGACATTGTGCTATGCGCTGGGGCACCCGGCATCAGATGATGGCATGCCGGCAAACCGAGGCGCGCTGCGTGACAGCTTCAAGCTGCGAAGTGCGACGGGCCAGACGCTTTATCGGTGGGCTTTGCCTGCTGCGTTGCCGGTGCATTAATGGACGACTTCGCCCCCTTGTTTTTAGATATCGACCTGCCAGAAGCCGTTCTTTTGCCTGACGCAGCAGTATCAGCGGTACCGGAACCAAAAGTACCAGAGGCCGCACCGACCCTGCACCCCAATGACGCTGAAGCGATCTGGTATCGTGGGCATGGCGCGGCGATGACGCTGTCGCCTGAAGGTGGAATTCTTGCTTGGACCCCAGAAAACGCGCTGGGCATTGCGGCCCGCCCTGCCGAGCCGAATGAGGGGCACGCGCGCCTGACCCCCGCAGGCGGTATCGCCTATATCCGCGAAGTGAACGGCGGATTTGTGGCTGATGCTGCGGTGGTCGAGGCTGAACAATTTTGTTGCGCGGTGCGCCTCACATCGCCCGAAGGCCAAGCGCGCACGTTGATCACATTGAACCCGTCGGGTGGTGATAATTATCTGTTCTTGTCCGAAAAAGAAGGGCTGCTGGAATGGCGCGATGATGCCGGTTCGGTCGAGGTGACAATGCCTGCGCCCGGACCCGACATGTGGGTCATGGCGGGTTATGATCATGGCAGACTAAGTATGACTGCTGCTAAAACCGGCGCAAAGTTCCCTGCGTCACAAACCAGTCCGACTGCCAGTGCATCCTTGGCCACGGCGCTGTCTGGTTCCTGTGATCTTTTCATCGGATGCAGATCGCATCGCAAGGGCATTCTAAAAACTCTGGGCAGTTCGGTGATCCACGATGTGCTGTTCTGGCTTGATATCGCTGGCACCACACCCGCCGATTTGGAGAAAATCACCCAAGCTTGCCGCTTTGTCGAAGCCCAAGGGGACGCGTCATGAGATTTACAAAACAGACCGCTGACGGAGACAACATCTGCGTCATTTGGATTGATGACATGATCGATATATTCACATGGCGTAATGCTTTCGGTCTGACGATCAGCACCCCGAACATCGACCGTTTCATGGGCGAGGGCGTGCGCTTTGCCAACGCCTATGCCACCGTGCCGCTTTGCGCGCCGTGCCGGGCTGAACTAGCAACGGGCCTGTCGCCGTTCCGCACCGGTCTGGTCGATCTCAACCGGTTCTGGCGCGATATTCTGCCCCCGACGACCGGTTGGCAATTCGATCTGCGCCGCGCAGGGTTTCGCACGTTCACGACCGGCAAGGTCGACAGCAATTACAAACCCATGCCCGAGGAATACGCCCGTATCCTGTTCCATGAACAGCCCGAGGCAAAGGACACAGGCAAGCGCAGCAACGTTAAAAAGTATCTCGATAAAGGGCCGGGGATCGCGGGGGTCAACTATCCCAACGATGACGGTAGTCAGGACGGCAAATTCTACGACAATATGGTCGCGCAGAATGCTATCGACTACTTGGGCCGCGCCGATCCAAAACGCCGCCACCTGATCCAGCTTGGCTTCAAGCATCCGCATTACAATCTGCAATGCCCCGACCGATTTTATCAGCAATATGACGTCGATAAGATCTGCTGGCCCACCACCGCCGCCCCCGAAGATTATTTCGGGCCCCAAGAGGGCATGGCAGTTTACGAGGCCGCCTATATCGCCAACGGACCGTGGACCCCTGAAAAGGCAGGCGATCAGGCGTGGCGCCAGGTCGTGCGCGCCTATTTCGCTGCGATCAGCCATGTGGATGCTGAGATTGGCCGGTTTATGGAGGCGCTGCGCAATTCCGAGCTGGGCCAGAACACCACGGTCGTTTTGCTGTCAGATAACGGCTTTAACCTTGGCACCCATGACAGCTTCCACAAGATGAGCCAGTGGGACAGTGCCGCCCATGTCCCCCTTGGGATCTGGAACGCGAGGATGGAGCAGGGACGCGTGATCGACCTGCCCGTGTCTTTGCATAATGTGCCCAAGACGATCATGGATTTGGCGGGTTTGCCCTATCGCCCAAACTGGACCTCGGGGCAAAGCCTGCTGCCCTTGGTCGATGACAGTTTCGGGCAGTACAATGCCAGCAAGTCGCCGGTGACCAGCGTATTCGGCACGCTGTCGGTGCGGTCTTCGGAGCCCGACCTAAGCCGTTTTCGCTATTTCCGCTATCCCAATGGCGAAGAACATATCTATGACTTGATCGCTGATCCTGGCGAGACGACGAACATCGTGGCCACGGCACCCCTTGATGCATTGCGCGCGACGATGGTGGACAATGCGCTGGACCTTGGGTTGGACCTGCGCGGGTTCGAGAACCCCCAGCGTGGGGTCAACGCGATGATGGCGCTGGACGGGTCAGTCGTGCTGGCCGGCGGCAATGCCGATAATGACTATTGGGCCTACGGTGCCAACGCCGAGAAAATCACCGAAGACGAAGATGGTGGCAATGACACGCTTTGGTATATGGCAGGGCCGGATGATTACGTGCTGCACATGCCTGCCTATATCGAGAACATCCGCATCGCCACAGTCGTTTCCCGCAAGGAGCAAAACGCCAGCGAGGGCAAGGAAATCGCGATCGTTGCCCATCCCGATACGCCAATGAATTTCGAGACTTCTGAACGGGTTGCCGTCAACGTGCAGGGCAGTCGCGGGGCCGATGTGATGATCGGCGCGAAATACGCGGGGGCCACGTTCCATGGCGGGGCGGGCAATGACATGCTGATCGCCAAATCGGGGCGCGGCAAGGATGTGCATCTATTCTATGGCGGGGCGGGTAATGACACGCTTTATGGCGGCAATGGTCGCGATATTCTTGATGGCGGTGCAGGCGACGATGTCATTCGCGGCGGCGAAGGGCGCAGCAAAATCTACGGTGGGCCGGGCAATGATGACATCGCGGATGGGCCGGGCGGGTCGGAAATCCACACCGGACCGGGCCGCAACATTGTGCACTCTGCCGGGGGCGACGACCATATTTACATCGGTAGCGGTCAAAACACGATCGAACCGGGTGAAGGGCGCGTGGTTTTTCACGTGGCCTATGGCGGGGTCACGCAGATCAGCGGTTGGCATGATGACTACCAGCTTGACCTGTCCGCCTGGCCTAAAAAGCCTGACATCCAAGTCACTGGCGCAGACCGTGCTGACATTCGCCTTGGTGTGTCATTTATTCGCATTGATGGCCCGGTGTCGGATAACAAATTGCAATCCCAAATCAGTCAGGGCTAAACAGCCTTTCAAAGAGTGGATGGAGATCGAACATGGCGTTGCGTCTGGACCCAGAAAAATCGTTGGCCAGGTATATTCGCGTTGTCGAAAACGCTATTATCGTTCCGTGGGGGCAGGGCAATCGTCAGGGCATGGCGCGCCCGGCAGGGGTGTTTACGGCTGACGGTGAATATTGCGCCGACGCGCAGACGTACCGGTCGGGGGGCAAGCCTACCACGGTCGAACCGGATTGCCCTTCGGAGGCCGAGATTGATCGCACGGTGGATGGAACGCTGCTTTATGCAGGTATGTCCTATGGCCATTTCGGCCACGCGCTGTGCGAATCTTTGGCGCGATTATGGGCTGTTGATGTGTTCAAAGAAAAAATCGACGCCTTAGCGTTTATTCCCAAACAGCAGATGACATGGCCGGAACGCAGTCTGACTATGGTCAAGAATATCACCAGCCAATTTGGTAAATTGCCGCGCCACACTGCCTTTAACAAGCCCACACGGGTGGAACGTCTGGTGATCGCACCCCAGGGCTTTGGGACCGGCGGGCTGATGGTCGGTTGCCCTGAAATGCGCGATTTCACAGATCGGCGGCTGCGTCAGACCGTCAAATCTGCAGGACCCGACAAGATATATATCTCGAGGTCAGGTTTGTTCCGCAAGCGCGGCCGGTTCTTGATGGAGGATTATATCGAAGCCAAGATGGAGGCCGAGGGCTATACCATTTTTCACCCCCAGCAGCATGATCTGGCAACCCAGTTGGCGCACTACAAAGGGGCGTCGATGATCGTTTCCACGGATAATTCGGCGCTGCATCTGGCCGCCTTTGTTGTCGATCCGACTTGCAAGATCGGTATTTTGCTGCGCCGTCCCGGCACGATTTACGAGGACTTCCAACTTCAGTTGAAATGGTTTGCAGGTGTGACCCCAGATGTGGTCGACGCCTGCACCCGCTTTTGGTTCCGAAAAAACGAGAAAGTTCAATTCAACGAGGTGTATTCCCTGATCGACTTTGAGAAAACTGGACAGGCTTTAAAAGACGCGGGCCTGATTGCGAAAGCAGATTGGGTGAACCCCACAGTCGCAGAAGCGGATGAAGCGGTGCAGTCGCTTCAGACCGAGTTCGATATGGAATTCGACGAGATTTTTCTGTAGAAATCTGCGTTGCTTTAAATTTTTCGGCCTCCTATTGTTCGAGTGTAGAACACTTATTTGTTCGCGACCTTGGGAGGGGGATCAATGCCACTTGCGCCGCTGGACGAGGCAATAACGATTGCCGACCTCACACGTGACCCCTATCCGATTTACGCGCGGTTGCGTTCGCAAAGTCCTGTTCTGCGGGTCAAATCATTGGGGCGTACATTGCTGACCAAGGCCGCAGATACCCGTGCTGTCAAAGGCAACCCCGCGTTGTTCAGCACCAATGATCCCAACACCCCAATGGAAAAGGCGTTCGAAGCGCACACCCTGATGCGCAAGGATGGCGATGCACATCTGCGCGAACGCATGGCGATGGTGCCGACGTTCTCAGCGCGCAATATCAAGACGATCTGGGTGCCGTCCTATGAGCGTCACGCCAGTGATTATCTGGACCGCCTGCCCCGTGACGAGGTGATCGATCTGTTTCCGATGCTGGCTGGCCCCCTCGCGGCGCGTATTCTGGCCGAGATCTTAGGGATGCCCGATGCATCCGACGCAGATATGCAACATTGGTCACAAGCATTGATCGACGGGGCCGGGAATTTCGGCTGGGCGGCCGAGCCGTTTGAACGGGTTGCAGCGGCCAATATCGGGATGAACGCAGAAATCAGACGCATGGTTGACCGCCTCAAGGCCGACCCTGATCAATCCGCGTTGTCGGTGATGGTGAATGCAGACGATCCCATCGAGATGAGTCAGATTATCTCGAACATCAAAATCGCGATTGGCGGCGGGATCAACGAGCCCCGCGATGCGCTGCTGACCATACTTTACGGGTTGCTGACGAACCCTGACCAGTTGGAAGAAGTGAAATCCAAAGCGCTATGGAGCGACGCCTTCGAGGAAGGCGTGCGTTGGGTAGCCCCTATTCAGGTCAGCTCTCGGGTGGCACTTGAGGAAACTGAAATCAGAGGTTTCACTATTCCTAAAGGCGATGTGGTGATGACATCGCAGGCATCGGCCAATCACGACGAAGATGTATTTGAGGGCGGACATCTTTATAATGCGTTCAGGAATGCGTCGGCGCATCAGTCGTTCGGCAACGGGCCGCATCATTGTATGGGCATCCACATCTCACGGCACACGGTGGGCAAGGTTTTATTGTCGATGTTGTTTGAACGTTTCCCGAATATGGAGTTGGTGGACCCCGCAAGCGTGGTCTGGTCCGGCTTCGGATTTCGGGGGCCGTTAAACCTGCCCGTGCGCTTGAACCAGCGCAGCGGGCAGGCCGTTATGAGACGTTGACGCTGCGCAGGCCCAGTATCTTGCGGGCCTGTTGCCATGTGGCGACGGGGCGCTCGTATTTCTCGCACAGGTCTGCGGCGCGCTTGATCAGCGCTGCGTTCGACGGGGCAAGCGTGTCGCGGTCAAGGCGAACGTTATCCTCTAGACCCGCGCGGGTGTGGCCGCCCGCCGCAATGGCCCATTCGTTCACAACTATCTGGTTGGGGCCAATACCTGCCGCACACCATGCAGCGTCGGGCGCGCGTGCTTTGACCTGCTGCACATAGAAATCGAACACTGTCTTGTCGGCAGGCATCGCGTTCTTCACACCCATAACGAATTGCACATACAGCCGCCCATACAGCTTGCCGTTTTTGTGAAGTTGGATAGCCTGCAAAATATGGCTCAAATCAAAGGCTTCGACCTCGGGCACAACTTCATAGGTGCGCATTTCGGAGGCAAGCCAGTCAACCAGATCCGGCGGGTTCTCGTAGACGCGGGTAGGAAAGTTGTTCGACCCCACCGATAGGGACGCCATATCAGGACGCAGCGACAGCATGCCGCCACGGGTCTTACCTGCACCAGAACGGCCGCCGGTTGAGAACTGGATAATCATTCCGGGGCAGTGTTTTTCCACACCTTCCTTAAGCCGGGCGAACTTTTCAGGGTCCGACGATGGCGTTTCATCGTCGTTGCGCACGTGGGCGTGGCAAATGCTGGCTCCGACCTCAAACGCCTCGTGGGTACTTTCGATCTGTTCAGCGATCGAAATTGGCACGTTCGGGTTTGCGGCTTTGGTAGGGACGCTGCCAGTGATGGCAACGCACAAAATACAAGGATCAGACATCTAGGAACACCGTTTCATTCTCGCCCTGAAGATGGATATCAAAACGATAGATGCCGTCGGCCTCTTTCTCCGCGATCAGGGTCGGTACGCGGTTTTGATGTTCGATGCGGGTCAGCAGCGGGTCGGTGCTGTTGTCGGCATCGGGGAAATACATGCGGGTGTGCAGGCCAATATTGATGCCCCGCGCCACGATCCAGAACGTGATATGCGGTGCCATCATGCGCCCATCCGGAAACGGCGCAGCACCCGGGCGGATGGTTTCAAATGCCCATTCGCCGGTTTCATAGTCACCAGCCTTGCGGCCCCAACCGGTAAAATTCGGGTCCGCCGCCCCGCGCGGATCATTATTGGGATAGATGCCGTCGGTATCGGCTTGCCACATCTCGACCATCGCATCCTTGAGCGGGGTGCCGGTGCCGTCAAACACGGTGCCCTTAACGGTAATACGGTCGCCGCGTGTCTCGGCGTTGACCATCGTATCACCCAGATCATGCGGATAGACACCTTTGATGTCGCAAAAATTTGGCACGCAACCGATATGCACATAGGGCCCGGCGGTCTGCGACGCGCTTTCCTTGAGGTGTTTCAGTTCTTGCATCAATTGCCCTCCTTGCGGTTTTCGAACAGCGTCGAGCGGCGGCCACGCAGGACCATATCAAACTTATAGGCCCGTGCGTCCATTGGAACAGTGTTTTCCATATCCAGCGGTGCAATCAATTGCTCGATCGCTTCACGCGAGGGGATCGTTTCAACGATAGGGCATTTCCAGATCAACGGATCGCCCTCGAAATACATCTGGGTGATCAGGCGCTGGGCAAAGCCGCTGCCGAATAGGGAAAAGTGGATATGGGCCGGACGCCAGTCATTCGCGCGGTTTGGCCAAGGATAGGCTCCGGGCTTGATCGTGCGGAAACTATAGCCGCCATTTTCATCGGTCACCGTACGCCCGCAACCGCCAAAGTTGGGGTCAAGCGGTGCCAGATAACCTTCCTTCTTGTGGCGATAGCGACCGCCAGCATTGGCCTGCCAGAATTCTAGCAAAACACCGGGTATGCCGCGGCCGTTCTGGTCCAACACACGACCATGAACGATAATCCGCTCGCCAATCGCCATCTCGCCGTCGGCGGCGTAATTCAGGATCAGGTCATTGTCCAACGCGCCCAGCATGTTGTGGCCGAACACAGGCCCCGTCTGTTCGCTTAGCGTAGTGTTCATCGAAATCAGCGCCTTTTGGGGTGACCGCACGACTGAGGTTTTATAATTGGGCGTAAAGGCTGGCGGCTGCCAACTGCGGTCCCGATGAAAGAACGCACCATTTTGATCGGTCATAGGTCTACTCCCATTTCCTTATAGGTCTGTTTGGCCAGTTTAAGGGCGTGGTTCGCCTTTGGCACCCCCGCATAGACGGCGACGTGCTGAAATGCCTCCATCACATCGGTTTTGCTGGCACCGGTGTTAGCGGTGGCGCGGATATGCATGGGGATTTCCTCGAAATTACCGGTTGCAGCCAACAGGGCCAGCGTCAGCATCGACCGTTCGCGGAGGGTGATGTTGTCGTTTGACCATACTGTGCCCCAAGCGCCCTCGGTGATAAGTGTCTGGAACGGCTGGTCGAATTCGGTCTTTGCGGCTTCGGCCTTGTCGACATGCTCGTCGCCTAATACCTTACGGCGGGTCTTCATTCCGGTCTCGTATTTGTCTGACATTCTCCGCTCCCTTTAGCATTGGGGCTGTTTTGACATAACATTCCGTCTAAAGATATTGAGAATTACAGCAATTTGTATAACCATATGGTTATGAATATAGATACACGCCTGCGCTTGCGCCACATCTCAACGTTTTTGGATATCGCTCAGGCGGGCTCCATCGTGGCTGCGGCGGATCAACTTGGCGTCAGTCAACCCGCCGTATCCAAAACCCTGCGCGAGCTAGAGGATATCATCGGCCATCAGCTGTTTGACCGCGCCGCGCGGCAGCTCAGGCTGAACAAGGCAGGGCAGGAATTTCAAAAACTCGCGGTTTCGGCTATGACAACACTGGAACGCGCCACGCGGCACGGAATAGGTCAGGGGCAGACACGGTTGACCATCGGCGCGCTGCCGACAGCGGCAACCCAATTGATGCCACGTGCCGCGATCCGGTTCCACGCCGCACAGCCCCACTGTTTGGTGCGCGTGTCCACCGGGCCGAATTGGCTGCTGTTGTCGCAATTGCGCGAGGGGCGTCTTGATCTGGTCGTGGGCCGTATGGCCGAGGCCGCAAGGATGGAAGGCCTCAGTTTTCGCCAGCTTTATACTGAAGATGTCGTTGCCGTCGTCCGTGCAAACCACCCTTTTGCTGAGCAATTCGATGCTGATGCCGTCGGCCGGTTCCCAATGATCCTGCCACCGCCCGGTGCTGTGATCGGTCCGCTGGTCAGGGCATATTTGCGCAGCATCGGCCTAAGTGATCTTGCGCCGGCGTTCGAAACCGTGTCCCTCGCATTTGGCCGCCAGGTATTGCTCGAGACGGATGCGATCTGGTTCATCTCTCGCGGAGTGGTGGCCCACGAGCTGGCAAATGGCAGCCTGCGGGCCGTCCCCCTGAACGCGCCAATGATGGCGGGGCCTGTGGGCATCAGCCTGCGCGAAAACCATCCTGAAAGCGCTGAAATTGCAGGGATGATCGACGCATTGCAACATGCGACAGGCCCATAAGCACAGCATGTCTTGCGATAGGCGGCGGCATGAGATTAGCCTGAGACATCTTTGCGCCACTAAAAGGATGCCACTGCCATGACGACGCCCCCTGATCTGATTATTGTAAACGGTGCACTCATCACTTTTGATCCCGCCACCCAAGGGGCGACGTCGATTGCCATTGTGGGCAGCAAAATTCACGCAATCGGCACCGACGCGGAAATGCGCGGGCTGGCGGGCCCTGACACTCAAATCTTCGATGCGGCCCAAGCGACCGTGATGCCGGGCTTCATCGACAGCCATGTTCACCTGTTCTGCGGATCGGTCGAATTGGGCTATCTGGATTTGCACGGTGTCCAAGGTTTCGATGCGCTCAAGGCCGCTGTTGCGCCCTATTCAGACGCAACGCCCGACGATGTGGTCCTGTTCGCGGTGCAGGCCGATTATGCGATCCTGCACACCGACAAAACGCCGAACCGACAGGAATTGGACAGCGTCTGCCCCGACCGGCCATTTGCCATGTTTGCGCCCGATCATCACACAGTTTGGGCGAACACGGCAGCGCTGCAACTGGCGGGCATCATCGATGGCGGCGAAACGGCGGCAGGGTGCGAGATCGTGATGGGCGATGATGGCATGGCCACCGGTGAGTTGCGCGAACCTGGTGCTTACGCGGCAGTACTTGCCCTGACGCGCCACGGCGGGCGCGATCTGGCCGGGCTGATTTCCGGCAAGGATCCGGTACCAACGCCAAGTGCTGCCGACAGGGCCAAGGACAAGAACGCACTTGCCCGAGGTATGAGACATTGCGCCGCCCAAGGCATCACGGGCGTGCAGTGCATGGACGGCAACTTTTACCAGCTTGAACTGCTGACCGAGATGGAAGCAGAGGGCACCCTGCTATGCCGCACCTCTGTCCCCTTTCATTTAAGGCCCGAAGACCCGCTTGACCGGTTGACCGAGGCCGCAACGATGGCCAAGACCTACACCGGTGACATGGTCTATTCCGGGACGGTCAAGATGTTCATCGATGGCGTTATTGAAGGGCGCACTGCGCTAATGTTGCAGCCCTATCCGGATACCCTAGACACCTACGGCGATCCGGTTTTTAGCGCCGAACATTTTAACGCAGCCTGCACTCGTATCGATGCAATGGGTCTGCAAATTGCTGTGCACGCGATTGGCGACGCTGGCGTGCGGCGCACCCTTGATGCCTACGAGATCGCCCAGCAAACGAATGGCACACGCGACAGCCGCCACCGGATTGAACATCTCGAAACGATGCACCCCGATGATATTCCCCGACTAGCCGCGCTTGGTGCCGTGGCCTCGATCCAGCCTGGTCATGCGCCTTTTGGCGGGATTTTCCCTCCGACAGGCGTTGGAAAATACCTTCATCCCCATCAGATACCCCATGCATATCCATGGACCCAACTGCGCGACAGCGGCGCACCGGTTATTTTCAGTACCGACTGGCCCGTCATCGGTGTTGACGTCATGACTAATATCAAAGCAGCAATTGCCCCGCTTGATCTGGGGCCCGGTTGGGTCGACCAAACCCAAAGCTTGATGCAGACCCTTGCCAGCTACACCCGCGACAACGCGTGGGTCGAATTTCGTGACGACCAAAAGGGGCAGCTAACCCCCGGCATGCTGGCGGATATCGTCGTCTTGTCCCACGACATCACCAAACTGGAGCCTGCTCAAATCACCGATGCTTCTGCGCGGCTGACGATCTGCAACGGGCGCATCACTTATGCAGCAGAATAACTTCGTCAGAATTCCAAATGGGCTTAAATTCCGGGGAGGGGCTGCATTGCGGCCACGGGGGCTGGCCGCCAACCCCGCTCATTACTTGACAAGAACGCCCAAATTCGGCCTCTTGCAACAAATAGAAAAAGGATGATCCGATGATGAAAACACGCGCCGCTGTCGCCGTTGCTGCAGGCAAACCGCTCGAAATCATGGAGGTCAACCTCGAAGGGCCGCGCAAGGGCGAGGTCCTGATCGAGATCAAGGCCACCGGCTTGTGTCACACGGATGAATTCACCCGCTCGGGCGACGATCCCGAAGGCATCTTCCCCGCTATCCTCGGTCATGAAGGCGCGGGGGTCGTGCTGGAAATCGGCGAAGGCGTGACCACGCTTGAAGTCGGCGATCACGTGATCCCGCTTTATACGCCCGAATGTCGCGAATGCGAATATTGCCTGTCGGGCAAAACCAACTTGTGTCA